>OGYW01001395.1_pt1 | contig 21317 bp, 18 predicted proteins | sample 1576621 | NCBI WGS metagenome assembly OGYW01 (sample SAMEA3541528, study PRJEB24748) | human gut metagenome | biome: human gut; feature: human-associated habitat; material: faeces | place: China | collected 2012 | reverse complement strand
ACGAATTTGAGAAATAGGTAGCAAGCAAGACAAATTTGGTGCCTAACGGGAGGTACAAACATGACTTCTACTAACGAAAATACTCGTCGAATTCTGCTGGTCGAAGATGAAAAAGCTATCCGCGATGCAGTAGCAGCATATCTTGAACGTGAAAACTATTGGGTAACTGCTGTGGGTGATGGTCAAGAAGCGCTCGAAGAATTTTCCAAGCATCATTTTGATCTGGTAATTTTAGACCTCATGCTTCCTCGTGTTCCCGGCGAGCGTGTATGCCGTGTAATTCGCGATAGTTCCAGCACGCCTATCATTATGCTTACTGCAAAGGGCGAAGTTGAAGATCGTATTATCGGGTTGGAACTGGGCGCAGACGATTATCTGATCAAGCCCTTTAGCCCTCGCGAATTAGTAGCACGTGTTCGTGCACTGCTTCGTCGTGTTCACTCCGATGTTGAACCTCAGCGTGAGGTTATGGAGTTTGGTGAACTTACCATTGATATTTCGGGTCATAAGGTTTTGGTAAACAATGAAGAGGTTGACCTTACAGCAAGCGAATTCAAGCTGCTTACCACCTTGTGCCGCTATCCTGGTCGTGTGTATTCGCGTATGGAATTAGTGGAAAAAGTTTTGGGTTACGACTTTGAAGGTTACGAGCGCACTATTGACTCTCATGTGAAGAATCTTCGTGCAAAGATTGGTGACAATCCTCGTAATCCAAAGTGGCTCCACACCGTACACGGTGTAGGCTACCGCTTCGAAGATCCTACTAAGCCAAACTAACAGCCCCCCGTGTTTAAAGTGTTGTTTTAAGCCTGCTTATAAACCTGTTTATGCATAAATGTTTTTATAGGTAGAGGTATTTATGCGCATAATGCAGGCATAGGGGATGTTGCCATAAGGCAAAGCAACACTTTCAAAAGTAAGCTTGAGTGCGGTAAAGTACAAAAAGTAAAACGTATATTCAAAAGCGTCTTGTTTAGCAGGACGCTTTGTTGTTAGGAGCGCCGGTGTTTTTACGCAAAGAGCCTCAAAGCGCAACGAATAAGAAACTCTCCGAGCTTCCCGAAGCAGAAGAAAAGAGGGGCATCAACATTTCGTTTACTAAGCGCGTTATGTTGGTCTCCATCGCGGTTTCCCTTATTACCATTATTTCCTCTATTGTGGTTCTTTCTTTCGTGTGGAACCAACATTTTCAGTCTTATACGCGCGAAAACGTACAGCGCGTTGCGGATGGAACGGCAGCGGCAATTGCTGAAGGATATGAGCAGTCTAATGGGGACTGGTATAGCGGTGCGCTGTCGGCGGCTGCATCTGCCTCTTCTTTGTACGATTCGGTCTACTTGCAGGTACGTACCAACGATGGATTCGTTGTGTATGATGACAAGCCCGATGAGGTGCTGGGATCGGTTAATGTGAAAGAAGATGGATCAAATGTTGCCACGGCTCCCATTATGGCTGATGGGGAAAAGGTGGGAACAGTCCTCGTACGGGTGCCTGGATCAGAAACACTCCTGACTAAATTCGATGAAGATTTTCGCGACAAATCGTATAGTGCCATGATTTTTGCTGCGGTAATTGCGCTTGGCATTGCCATGGTTTTAGGAGCAATATTCGCACGCGCTATTGTGGCGCCTATTAAAAAAATTACCAGTGCAGCAAAGGCATTGAAAGAAGGAGACTATTCGGCGCGAACCGGTCTTTCGGGAACCGATGAAATTGCACGTTTGGGTAACATGTTCGACCTTATGGCGGATTCTATTGAAACGAATCGAAAGCTTGAACGCAGATTGGTTACCGACGTTGCGCACGAGTTGCGTACTCCTTTGATGGCTATTCAATCGACCGTTGAAGCGATGATTGATGGTGTGTTTGAGCCTGATGCTGAACGCTTAGAGACGCTCAATTCGGAAGTTCAGCGCTTGTCGCGTTTGGTTGACGCGCTGTTGAAGCTTTCCCGTTTAGAGAGTCGTACCAAGCCAATAGAGCAGAAAAAGATTGACTTGACTGAAATGCTTTCTGCAGTAGTGCAAACCCACCAAGCCTACATTCACGATGCAGGTCTGAATTTGGAGTTCGAATACGACCCTCATGTATACGTTTTCGGTGACGCTGACTTGCTACGCCAGGCAACCGCGAACTTAATTTCTAATGCGGTGCGCTACACGCCTGAAGGCGGCACCATTACGGTTATAGCTAAAAAGGGCGATTTGATGGGCCAAATTGTAGTAAGGGATACTGGTATTGGGCTGACTCCCGAAGAGGCAAAGTTGGTTTTCCAGCGCTTCTGGCGCGCCGATTCGGGACGTGCTCGCTCTACCGGTGGATTAGGTATTGGTCTTTCGGTAGTAAAAGAAATTGTGGAACAGCACAACGGTTGGGTGCGTGTTGAGGGTAGACCTAATGAAGGGGCATGCTTCACTATTTATATTCCGCTGTATTCCGAAAATTCTCGCAAGCGCAACGCAAAGCGCAACAACAGGCAAAGCGGCGGTAGCTGGCAGGGTAGCGGCAAGCAGAACGGCAACAAGTAGTTAAGAGCTAAATAGCCGCAACAGGTTGCTAATTAATCGCAATAGGCAACTAAGCGGCGGAAACAGGTAACTAAGAGCTAAATAGCCGCAACAGGCAAGGTGTCAGCAATTAATAAGGTCTCAGTAATTAAAGATAGTTTCTGCTTTTTCGTGCATGTAGTCCGAATATGTTTCATAATAGGAGCTTGCGAATATTCACTTTAAGGAAGGACCAACATGTCTGGAATCGACATCAAGCCCGATGCACAGGGTAAGGTGCGCGACCTGTACGACCTAGGAGATAAGCTTCTTCTGGTGGCGTCCGATCGCATTTCTGCTTTTGACTACATTTTGGAAGACGAGATTCCCTACAAGGGCCAGGTACTTACGCAGCTTTCCTGCTTCTGGTTTGATTTGCTCTCCGATGTAGTAGACAACCATCTTATTTCTGCAGATGTTGCAGATTTGCCTGAGCAGTTTAAGCCCTACTCAGACTATTTGGCTGGTCGTTTTATGCTGGTTAAAAAGGCCAACATGTTTCCTATCGAATGCATTGTTCGTGGTTACTTGACTGGTTCTGGCTTGAAGGACTACCAGGCAACAGGTGCGGTTTGCGGCATTAAGCTGCCCGAAGGCTTGGTAAATTCTTCCAAGTTACCTGAAGCGATTTTTACCCCTTCTACTAAGGCTGAAATTGGCGACCATGACGAAAACATCAGCTATGAGCGCTGCGCTGAAATCATCGGCGAAGAAGACGCAGCTGCTATTCGCGATTTAACGCTAGCAGTTTATAACTGTGCTGCTGATCATGCTCGTGAACGCGGCATTATTATCGCGGACACTAAATTCGAGTTTGGCGTAGTTGACGGCAAGATTATTTTGGGTGATGAAGTATTGACCCCAGATTCTTCTCGTTTCTGGTCTGCTGACACCTACAAGGTAGGCGAAGAGCAGCCAAGCTTCGACAAGCAGTTTGTGCGTAACTGGCTGAACGCTAATTGGGATCGCACGGGTAATCCTCCTCGTCTTCCTGAAGATATCATCAAGAAGACCAGCGAAAAGTATATTCAGGCATACGAAAAAATTACTGGTAAGGCATTTGTCGCTCAGTAGGATAAGCAGCGGAACAGATTCAACATTGCTAGTTTGGTAGCCGTTAGCGGTTAAGAATGCTTAGCAACGTCAAAGCATACTTAGCGATCCTAAGAGCGCTTAGCAATGTTAAGAGAACTTAGCAATAAGTTAGTATCGTATCCGAGTTTATGTTCCTGCAAAAGCGGCCTAGCAAGGAGTTTTAAAGAATGACTCAACGAAACCCCATGAATGAACGCTATACAGGCGACCATAAGGGAGGCTCCACTCGTAAAAGTGCAGCTTCTGCTAAGCCCGTGTCCAAGGCGGCATCTTCTGTACGCTTGCAGTCGGATAAGCCCGAAAAGAAGGGCTTTTTCGCAAAGCGAACCCCCGAAGAGAAGCAGGAACATAGAGCCGAGAAAAAACAAGAGGCACAAGAGAACAAAGAAGAACGCAAAACAGGTCGTGCGCGTTTGCGCGCAATCCAGCGCTATGTTCCCGATACCCCGCAGTTCAAGGCACTAAATCGCAAGCGTATTATGTATTCTGCGATTGGCTTAGGCGGCATGGTTATCGCTATTTTGCTTTCGCTGTTTATGCCTCAAAATCAGATTATTCCTATTGCGATCATGATCGTTTCCTGGGTGTTCTTCTTTATCAGCGTGCGTATCGACTCCAAGCAGTTGCGTCCGTTGCGTCAAGAGGCCTATGAGCGCGCAGAACGCAAAGCAGCTAAGCAGTCAAAGAAGAAGTAATACTTTGGCAAGATAGACAAATCTATAAGAGCCCCGAAGCATCGGGGCTCTTTTGTAAAAGAAAGAGATTGTCTTATGAGACTTGTATCTTGGAATGTAAACGGCTTGCGAGCCGTAATGAAAAAAGGCTTCATGGACGCCTTCACTGAATTGAACGCTGATGTGTTTGCGGTTCAGGAGACGAAGCTCCAAGAAGGCCAAATCGAAATGGATTTACCTGGCTACCACGAGTATTGGAGCTATGCACAGCGCAAAGGCTATTCGGGAACGGCGGTATTCTGTAAAGAAGAGCCACTACAGGTGCTTCATGAAGTAGGTGTTCCAGAACTTGATACCGAAGGACGTGTAGTTATTTGCGAATTTGAGAAGTACTGGTTCGTAAATGTATATACGCCTAATGCGCAATCCGAGCTCGCTCGTCTTGATCATCGTATGCAATGGGACGACGTATTTCGTGATATGTGTAAAGGCCTTGAAGAGGGTGTGCTGCCAAATGGCAATGCCTGCGACGCAAAGCCTGTGGTAATGTGCGGCGATTTCAATGTGGCGCACCAGGAAATCGACCTGAAGAACCCTCGCACTAATCGCGGTAATCCAGGTTTCTCCGATGAAGAGCGCGAAAAGTTTACCAAGCTGCTTGATGCAGGGTTTGTAGATACCTTCCGCGCGCTCCATCCAGAAACAACGGGTGCTTATTCGTGGTGGAGCTATCGCTTCAATGCGCGTGCTAACAATGCGGGATGGCGCATTGATTACTTTTTAGTAAGTGAAGTTTTGCGCGAGCAAGTTCAGATGGCAAACATTTATTCCGAAATATTCGGATCCGACCACTGTCCCGTTTCGTTGGAGTTGGATATTTAAGGCTTTTGTACAGTCGGAGTGTGCTTGTTATGGTCGAATGGTACCTGTACTACAATACGAAAGTTATAAAAAATTAACGCAGTAAAGCGAAATGCACGCCCTCTTGTTGCGGGGAAATAAAACGGAAAGGCAATAGATGTCAGAACATATAAGTGAGCCTTTGCAAGGTTCAATGAATCTAGAAAAAATTGAAGCAGGCGTTCGCATGATTCTGGAAGGAATTGGCGAAGACCCCGATCGCGAAGGGCTGCAAAAAACTCCTTCGCGTGTTGCGCGTATGTATGAAGAGGTGTTCGCTGGTCTTTACGAAGATCCTGCTGTGCATTTCGAAACCACCTTCGATGAACATCATGAAGAGTTGGTAATCGTACACGACATTCCTTTCTATTCTATGTGCGAACATCATCTGGTGCCATTTTTCGGCAAGGCGCACGTTGCCTACATTCCCGCAAAAAGCGGACGAATTTGCGGCATTTCAAAGCTCGCTCGTTTGGTAGATGCGTATGCTCGTCGCCCTCAGGTGCAAGAGCGTCTTACTTCCCAGGTAGCAGACACCTTGATGGAACAGCTTAGTCCGCAGGGTGTTATTGTAATCATGGAAGCAGAGCATCTGTGCATGAGTATGCGCGGCGTTAAAAAACCTGGTTCGAAAACTACGACTAGTGCCGTCCGTGGTATATTCAAGAGCAGTGCAAGTGCGGCTACGCGCGCAGAAGCGTTGTCGCTATTGATGGGTCGCTAACGTTACCCAAAACCGAAAGGATAAAAAATGCGTTGTGTAATTTCAGTTCTGGGTAAAGACCGCAGCGGAATTGTTGCAGCTATTTCTGGTGTGTTGGCAGAAAAAGGCGCCAACATTGCCGACATTAGTCAAACCATTCTGGAAGACATTTTTAGTATGACCATGCTAGTAAAACTAGATACTGATATCGCTGGATTTAATGAAGTCCAAGAAGCACTGACAAAAGCAGGTGAAGACCTGGGTGTTCAGGTAATTATTCAACGTGAAGATGTATTCCAGGCAATGTATTCAATTTAAGAAACACCACTTCTAGGGGTAGCAATGATGTCATTAGATCCACTAGAGCAAGCGGATTCATCTGATCAAGCAAGTCGGTCTGGTCAATCAAGCCAACCTGATCAGGTAAGCCAACCTAACCAGGTAAATCAGCCTAACCAAGGCGGCTTGGAAAGCCAAGAACATTCAAAAGACCAGAGCAACTCACAATCGCTTCGCGAGCAAGGACAACCCTGTCCCGATGCTGGCGAGGCGTTTTCTTCATTTGCGGATACGATTGCGGCACTTCGCGCGCCTGATGGATGTCCTTGGGATCGCGAGCAAACACACGATTCCATTGCACACAACATGATTGAAGAAGCCTATGAAGCGGTAGACGCTATCGAGCAGCATGACACGACGCATTTGCGCGAAGAGTTAGGCGATGTGTTGCTGCAAGTGGTGCTGCAAAGCCAAATTGCGTCAGACGCAGGTGAATTTGACATTGCTGATGTGTGCCGTGATGTGAATGAAAAGATGATTCGTCGTCATCCGCACGTGTTTGGTGATAAAGAGGCCACCTCGGCAAGCGATGTACTTGATATTTGGGACAAGGTAAAACTTGCTGAACGTAAGAATGCTGCTGGGCAGAATAATGTCGTGGAACAAAATATCGCTGGACAAAATACTGCTGGGCAGAATGGGGCTGCCGTACAAAAAGATACCGAGCAGCAAGCCATTACCGAATCTGAAGGCTTGCTAGATAGCATCCCCGTAAGTTTTCCTGCACTGATGCAGGCGAGCAAGATTTCCCGTAAGGCGGTTTCGGTTGGGTTCGAATGGGACAGCGTTGAAGCGGTTTGGGAAAAGGTCGAAGAAGAAATTGCAGAATTCAAGCAAGCATGTGCCGAAGGTGATGCTCGGGCTATGGAACTGGAGTTTGGTGATGTCCTTTTCACCTTGGTCAATGTTGCTCGTAAAGTAAAGGTTGATCCTGAATCGGCGCTGCGTGCAACGTGCAGAAAGTTTCGTGAACGATGGGCGTTTATGGAAGGTGCTGCTTGGGCTAGCGGCAAGAACATAGAAGATCTTTCCATGGATGAACTTCAGGAATTATGGGATCAGGCGAAACTCATGCAGCGCGTGCGCGTAGAAGTACAGAATCAGCAAGTTTGTACAGAAGCTCAGAACGCAGAAACCCAGAACGCAGAAACTCAGAACGAAGGTAGTCATGCCTAAAATCTATTCTCATAGTGTGCGTCTTGATAGTGCGCCAGCATCAAGCATCGATATCGTAGATGCGTTCTGTGTGTTGCAAAAAGGCTTTACCGACCAGTTTGTGTATTACGATAAGGAACGCAAAAACCGCTATATGGGTCTTGGTCGTTGCATTGCTATTCCTTCTTTGGATAGTGCGGATTTTATATTGCAAGGAGCGGAAAGCGCTCCGCATCTTGCGGAAACTACACAGCTCTCTGCACAAGCCGCACATCATCCTGAGGAAAGTGCTCCGCATCCCGCGGAAAGCGCACGGAGCACTGTGCAGGGTGGACAGCCCACTACGCAGCAGTCTGTCACGCATGCTGTACCTTATCAGCCGATCCTGTTTTCGTTCAATCGCTTCGACGAAGCAAATCCAAAACCTGCCGATGACATGATGTCATCTTTTCCAAAGGTACGATTGATGGTGCCTGAGGTAGTGCTGATCGAAAACAAATCAGGCACGTTTTTGCAAGTAAATAGCCTAGGACCTGTGTATCCCGGCCGAATCGAGCGCTTTGCTCGTCATATTCGCGAAGCAAAACCGCGCACGCATCGAACGATGCCTTGCACCCTTACGCGTGATTCGTTTGAAGACTGGCAACACGTAATGGAAATTGGCCTCGACCGAATTCAATCACACCGAATCGACAAGCTGGTGCCTTCGTGTCGCGTGTATCTTAAAACCGAAGAGCCATTCTCTTCAAAGGACGTGCTCGTAAACCTTATCGATGGCGATGCGCGAGGCTGCGTATTTATGTATCGCTATGGTGACGTATTTTTCTGCGGCTGCACGCCAGAACTTTTGGTGCGCAAGCAAGGAAATGCAGTTGAAAGCAGGTGTTTGGCGGGCACCACATCGTGTGGCGCTAATGAGGCTGAGCGTAATCAGCGCGCTGAAGCCCTTTTGCATGATGACAAAAATCGTCGCGAGCATGAATTTGTTGTACGGTTTATGCGTGATGTGTTCGGTCGCAATTGTTTTAACGTCGACATCCCAGAGACGCCTTCCATCAAGGCGCTTCGTCATGTCCAGCACCTGTGTACTCCTGTTGCGGCGCAGGTGATGGAGGGTCGCAGCTTGTTGTCGTTGGCAAGCCAGTTGCATCCAACCCCTGCGCTTTCGGGTACTCCCGTGGGCGAAGCTATGATGACGCTTCGCGAAGCGGAATCGTACAACCGAGGCTTTTTCGGTGGCGCAGTTGGTTATGTGGATGGCGCTGGCGATGGAGAATTTTCGGTAGCAATTCGTTCGGGCGTTTTCGACGGAGAAGCTGGTTGGCTCTATGCTGGTTGTGGAGTCGTTGATGGAAGTAATGCACGTGATGAATTCGATGAAATAGATTTAAAGTTGCAAACCATCCTGAGTGCTTTTACGGCACCGGAGCAAAAGTAGCAGCGAACACAACAAACCATAGCGAACACAACAGCAAAGAACGAAAGAAAGACAACGACGTAAACTGCGAACGTAATAGCAATGCAAGCAACGAACGCAACAGCAACGCAAGCAACGAACGCAACAGTAAATAACGGCGAATGAAACTTTCGGCGCCGCGGGAAGGTGGTGCAAGATATGAAGGCATCAGATGAACTTGGTTTATACATCGGTTCGTTTTTTGACGAACTCATGCGCGCGGGCGTGCGTGATGTGGTGGTAAGCCCTGGTTCACGATCAACCCCGTTAGCCATGGTGGCTTACGAGGCGCATGCCCGTTTTGGCGCTGCTTTTAATCTCTACCTGGATGTAGACGAACGAGGCGCGGGCTTTTTCGCTTTGGGTCTTGCCAAAGCCAGCGGTCGCGCGGTTGCTCTGGTATGCACTTCAGGTACAGCGGTGGCGAATTATTATCCTGCGGTAATGGAGGCGGAATCTTCTCGTATTCCGCTTATTGTGCTTACGGGTGATAGGCCTGCACGCTTGCAGAAACTCGGCGCTCCCCAGACGTGCGATCAGGACAAGGTGTATTCCGACCATGTGCGTCGCTTTTTTAGCATGGCAGCTCCTTGCGCCGAAGAAAAGGAACTTGCCTATGTGCGCCAAATTGCGCGCGAATTAGTTGCTTGCGCAGCGCCAGGAACACACGGTTCAGCGCCCGTTCATGCAAATTTCCCTTTCGATGATCCGCTAACTCCCGCGATCGATCGCGAAGATCTTTTTTCTTGTGGTCGTATCGAAGGACACGACGTATTGCCTGCCGCCGTGCAGATAGACCGATCTCTTCCCTCAGCTCAGGCTGATCTGTTGGCAGAGTATCTGGATTCTCACAGAATAATTGTGCTTGCAGGTGAGGGAACCTTTTCTATCGAAGCTATTCGCGACCAAGCGCGACGCGACCGCGAAGCGCAGGCGCTGCTTGCCTTTAGCGAACGTTTCGATGCGCCTTTATTGGCAGATCCACTTTCGCAACTACGATCCTACGGTCATCCTTCCGTAATCTGCGGCTATGACCAGCTCATTGGCACACCCGATATGCCAGGGTTCGACGCGGTGATTCGCTTCGGACGCTACCCTGTTTCTAAACGTGTGGCGCAAACAATAGAAGCTCTGCGTCCTGTGCAAATTGTGGTTGACGTGCAAGAATCGCGTGATTTCAATGCGCAAACAACCACCTTTGTTCCCGCAGATCCTATGGACTTTGTGGTAGCTATGCTGGAAGTGGTTTCTTATAACTTTGAAGAAATGCCCGATGAGCGCGAAACACTTCCGATAAACATCCAGCAATGGGGTATGTTGGATCGCGCGCGCACCGAACGTTTGCTCGGTTCTGATTTGCCTGCGAATGACACCTTTGAAGGTGCGTATGTTCAGGCGCTGTTAGATGAACTTCCAGCAGAATCGCTTCTCTTTAGCGCAAACAGCATGTCGATTCGTGCCATTGATGGATTCTATTTCAAGCGCGGAAAGCGTCTAACGGTGTTGGCGAATCGCGGTTTGAACGGCATCGATGGCACGGTTTCCAGCGCGCTTGGTGCAGCTCAGGAATTTGAACAAACGGTATTTTTAACAGGCGATCTTACGCTCCTTCACGATTTGAATGCACTTGCCTTGCAGGGCGAAATGCTTCTGCGCGAATCGCAAGGATCGCGCAGGCCAAGCGTAGTTATCGTGCTTCTGAATAACAATGGTGGCGCGATTTTTGATATGTTGCCGCAGCAGTCTGAAGATCCGTATTTTGAGCGCTTGTTCTTAACGCCTCATCAGATTGATTTTTGCACTGCAGCACAAGCCTTTGGCGTTTCGGCAACGAAGGTGGAATCGCTCGAAGCATTTCGAAGTGCGCTGAAGGAGCAGTTGGGGAATCCAGGTATTTCGCTTATTGAGGTACCCGTACCTTTGCAAGGAGTGAAAGAACGCTATGGACGCTACCGATAGAAAAGCGCCATTCGCGCGGGATTCCCTATACGAGAATCCCGCGTCTGAAATGCCATTGCACGATAATTGGGCAGAGCAACCGCTTCCACGCTCTTTTATCTATAAAAGATGTAACTTCTTCTATCAGCTGTGGGGAAATCCAGAACTGTCACCTGTGGTATTGCTTCATGGGTTTATGCAATCCTCAACAAGCTGGAATAGCATTGCCAGTTCGCTCACTAATCGCTTTTGTGTGTATGCGCTTGATTTTATAGGGCATGGGCTTACAGAAAAATCTAAAAAACCTGCGCGCTATACCTACGAAGATATGGCAGCGTCAGTGGACTATTTCTTGCGCAAGGTAGTTTGTGCGCACGAAAAACGCGCTCGTGAAAAGGGTGTTCACACAAGCCAGGCACTCGCAAATCACACGTACGAAAATCACACTCATGAAAATTACGCTCAAACAAAACGAGCCCACGTAATTGGTTACTCCATGGGCGGGCGCATAGCGCTTCGTCTTTTGCAAACCAGCAGTGATCTTCTAGCATCGGTAGTGCTAGAAAGCTGCAACCTTGGGTGCGCAACGGAAATAGAGCGAATAGAAGCAGCGCAGCGCAATCAGGGCTGGGTGGACAGAATCCAGCGCGATGGAATGGAAGCGTTCGTGGACTATTGGGAAACGCTTCCCATGTTTGCAACACAAAAAGAACTGGGTTGGGACAAACTTTTGCATGTTTCTCGTGCGGCGAATAATCCTACTTCCATGGTGCTTTGTTTGCAGGGTTCAGGAAAACAGGCCATGCCCCTAACCGAGGTAACGCTTGAAGCGGTTCGAACACAACGACAAATGGGGCTTCCAATGCTGTATATCTATGGCGATAAAGATGCGAAAAGTGCGGCGGTTGCTGCTACGCTTGAATCTGAGGGCGTTTTAGTTTCTGCCATTCCTGCAGGACATAATGTGCACTTAGAGGCTCCAATGCTTTATCTTAAAGAGGTAGTACATTTTTTAGCGAATACTGAAGCGGATGCGACGGGTATCGAGGCATAGCTTGAGTGCGTTTTGAGCAAAGCTCGAGTAAAGCTTTAGCGTGCGAAGGCAGCTAATTTCGATGCGAATTGTCCGCCTACAAAGGTAGCGCTAAATAGGTATAGAAAGGAACATGCATGAGTAACTTTCCCTGGGTAAAGGGTAAAGAATACGATGAAATCATCTACGAAACGTATGATGGCATCGCAAAAATTACCATCAATAGGCCTGAGTGTCGCAATGCCTTTACCCCTAAAACTAATATCGAAATGTACGATGCGTTTTCTATCGCGCGTGACGATGCTTCCATCGGCGTAATTATTCTGACGGGCGCAAATCACGACGGCCGCCCTGAAGACCAGGCATTTTGCTCGGGCGGCGACCAGAAAAAGCGCGGCAATGGTGGCTACGTGGGCGAAGACAACATCCCTCGCTTGAACGTGCTCGACCTCCAGCGTCTTATTCGGGTAGTTCCTAAGCCCGTTATTGCTATGGTTAATGGTTACGCTATTGGTGGCGGCAACGTTTTGAACTACCTGTGCGACTTGTCCATTGCGGCAGAAACCGCAAAGTTTGGTCAGACAGGTCCTCGCGTTGGTAGCTTCGATGGCGGTTATGGGGCTTCTTATTTGGCAGCCATGGTGGGCCAGAAAAAAGCCCGTGAAATTTGGTATTTGTGCCGCCAGTACACTGCACAAGAAGCATTGGAAATGGGCATGATCAACAAAGTTGTTCCCTTTGATCAGCTGGAAGAAGAATGCGTTTCTTGGGCAAAAGAAATGCTAGCGCTATCTCCTACGGCACTTCGTTTCTTGAAGGCATCGTTTAATGCAGCAACCGATGGCTATGCTGGTATTCAGCAACTTGCAGGCGATGCTACCCTTTTGTATTACACCACCGATGAAGCCAAGGAAGGTCGCGATGCATTCAAGCAAAAGCGCCAGCCTGACTTCCAGCAATTCCCTAAGTTTCCGTAAGGAAGTGAACTAACCAATGATTACGCACCTGACGTATTGGGCAAAACGCAAACCAGACGCTCTCTTCTTTTGTGTTCAAACCGACAAACAGTCAATCGAATATACCTTCCGTAGGGCGCATATAGCGGCTAGTGCTCTTGCGCGCGAATTGCAGCGTCATGGCTTGCAACCTGGTGCGACGTTCGCTTGCAATATGTATAACGGTGCGGAATTAGTGGTGCTTGCTTTGGCGGCGGCCTATGGCGGCTATACTCTTGCCCTGCTAAACCCTCGTCTTTCTGCTGAAGAGCGTCAGCTGCGTTTGGTGGAATTGGAAAACGCAACGGGCGAACAGGGTATGGATGTATTCACGAACCAAATTGTGAATCGCTTCCTTATTGACGCAACGGGTTTTGATGCTGCTTCCTTTGGTCGTCTCCCTAGCGATGCGGCAGTGCTTACGCGTCTTCAAGTTGAGCTGGACCAATTTGTACAGACCTGTGCGGAAAACTTTGACGGTAGCGATGCTGGCTTGGTTATGTTTACCTCAGGGTCGTCAGGCACACCCAAGGCGGCCTTCTTAACGTGGAACTGCTTGATGGCTTCTGCCGCTGCCGCAAACGACGCCCTTGCAATCGAGGGCGAAGGCGTTTGGCAGATGGTGCTTCCCATGTGTCATGTGGGTGGCTTCCAAATTATGGTGCGCTCGCTTCTAAACGGAAGCACCTTTGTGGTGTATGAGCGCTACCAGCCTCAGCGAATCTTAAACGATGTGCTCAGCTTCCGCGCAACGCATATTTCGGTGGTCGACAAAATTTTGGCTGACTTATTGGAGCGCGATCACGATCGCATTATTACGCAGTACTCCTGTATCTTGCTGGGTGGCGCGGAGCTCAACGAAAAGACCATCCAAAAGGCACTGCGTGCTAAGGCGAAAGTGTACGCAAGCTATGGCATGACCGAAACAGCAAGCTTAATTGCAACAGCGCCCGTAACGCGCAACTTTGATGGCGCGCTTCATGTGTTGGACGGCTACGATGTGCGTATTATGCGCCCCGATGAAGACGGCATCGGTCAACTTCATGTAGCAGGACCAGGCATTTTTGAGGGCTATTTGAACGCTCGTAAGGCATCAAGTGTTGATGGCTATTTTGTAACGGGCGATCGCGCCTCGCTTGACCGTAATGGTTTGTTGCGTGTGTATGCTCGCACCGAAGATTTAATTATTTCTGGTGGTGAAAATATCTACCCTGCTGAAATTCGCGATGTGTTGCTGAACATTCCAGGCGTAAGCGATGCGTATGTATTTGGCACGGCGGATGAGACGTGGGGGTATCGCCCTGTGGCATTCGTGGAGGCAGATTATTCTGCCGAAACTATAGCGCGCGATCATGAAGAATTAGGCCTTGACCCTGCCGAGACAGGTATTCATGTGGCAAGCTGTCCGCAAGAATTTGCGCATATGATTCACGATTATCTGGATGATCATATGTCGAAGCTTCATCATCCTAAGCACATTTTGGTATTGGCTGAATTTCCGCTTACTGTTGCGGGTAAGGTTGACCGCATGGCGCTTAAGCAGCGCTACGACAAACGCATCGATATTAAGCGACTGAGTATCTATCGTGTAAAGCAGCCGATGGTGCATCCAGTTAAAACGCCGAAAACCGTAGTGACCGAACGCGAATCGTTTTTTGTGGAAATCGAAGACTGGGCAGGAAGGTTGGGTATTAGCGAATGCGTTTCGTTTAAGACCAACTGGTACTTGCCTGAAACCATTGAAGAAGACTTCCACGTGGTGCGTGATTCCATTGCGCCCATTGTGTTGGGCGAGCGTTATTTGCATCCATCTCAGGTGTCGCAGTCTTTGGCAACGTTCCCCGATTTGGCAAAGTATCCTATGGCGAAAGCAGCCGTTGAACCTGCGGTATGGGATTTGTACGGCAAGATTGTAGGACAGCCGCTTTCGAAGTTGATTGGTGGGTCAAACCAAGAAAAAATTCTCGGTGGCGTTGTTATTGGTTTGGGCACGCCTGAAGAAGTGCGTGATCAGGTAGATGCAGCGGTTGCGGCGGGCTATACGCGCGTAAAGATGAATGTACAACCCGATAAGGTGATTGCTTGTGTGGCTGCGGTACGCGAAGCGCACCCCGATCTTACGATCATGTTAGATGCAAACCAGTCTTTCGATGAAACCAACTTGGATGTGTTGGTTAAGTTGGATGAATACAATATTGCCTGCATTGAAGAACCGTACAATCCTGCGTATGTTCCCAAGAACGGGGATACCAATTTGTTTGCACGCTTGTCTGAATTGCAAGACAACATCAAAACGCCTGTGTGCTTAGACGAATCGGTTGTTACGGCAAGCGATATGGAACAGGCTATGGATTTCGAAAACCTAAGGTGCTATGCGCTTAAGGTTGCAAAATTTGGCGGTATTCAGCCAACGCTTGATTTTTATGCCTGGGCTCGCGAACAGGGCAAGCTTACTTGGATGGGCGGTATGTTCGATACTGGTGTTTCGAAGCGTATGCATGCAGCTTTTGCAACCTTACCTGGTATGGATTTGCCTGCAGATGTTTCGGATTATTCGGAATACTTTAATCACGACACTGCACTGCCGCCTTTGGAGTTAGACGATGGCGAATTGGTATTGAATACCGTGGACCATCCTGCTGGATTGGGCTGTGTGCTTGACAAGGAATACTTGCAGTCAGTCTTAGTGGACGAAGTAACGATTACTAAAGACTAACTATCAAGCGCTGGCGACCAATATTGCAAAAACGTTAAATAATGTTGCAACTTTGCTAAATAATTACTGTTTGTTCTCGTATCATACAAATACAAGGATTTGAGGAGTATTTTGCTCGCGTCGTATTCGTAGTTCGGGTGGGCGAATTCCTTAAATCAAAAACCTGAGACAAAACCACTGCCACCTTCCCCTAACGCAGATGGCTTTTGCGGGTTATCTGCGTGACAAGATATACGTGAAGGACAAAAACAGTGATTGAATTCAGTGCTTTTTTGACGGCGTTAACAAGCAGCCCAGTTTTAGTAATTGTGTTGCTACTTACGTTGGGGGCTACGGTAGCAAATGGCGCAACGGACGCACCAAATGCAATTGCTACGGTAGTAGGCACACGAAGCATGTCTCCAGGCGCAGCTATCGTTATGGCAGCAATATGCAACTTTATTGGTTTGCTTGCGGTTACTACTGTTGGCGCTGCGGTAGCAAAAACCATATTCACTATGGCGAATTTCGGGGGAGATAACGAAGCGGCCTTGCTTGCGTTAGCGGCCGCGATGATAGCGGTTATTGCCTGGGGTGTTATTACCTGGGTGTTTGGTATTCCTTCTTCTCAGAGCCATTCACTGATTGCAGGCATTACAGGTGCTGCTATTGCTTTGCAAAATGGTATTGGCGGCGTTAATCCTGACGAATGGGTAAAAGTTTTATATGGCTTGGTTATTTCTACAGGCTTAGGCTTTTTCTGTGGTTGGCTATTTACCAAACTCATTGAATTTTTAGCACGAGGAATCAATCGTCGAAAGTCGGCGAACTTTTGGCATTGGGCACAGATTATTTCTGGTGCGGGTGTTGCCGTTATGCATGGCGCTCAGGACGGCCAGAAGTTTTTGTCGGTTAGCATGATGGGTATTATGCTGTGCATGGGAATGGGTACCGAAACGGGCGATGTAAACTTCCCGTTGTGGCTGGTGCTGTTGTGCGCAGCAACCATGGGCCTAGGCACTGCTATTGGCGGAAAAAAGATTATCAAAAGCGTTGGCATGGACATGGTAAAGATGGAACCGTATCAAGGGTTTGCCGCCTGTCTTTCCGCTATTTTCTGTATTGGTTTAGCAAATGGTACAGGTATGCCTGTATCCACAACGCATACTAAGACCACCGCAATTATGGGCGTGGGTGCATCGAAGCGCTTGAGTAATGTGAAGTGGGGTAAGGCTGGCAACATGGTACTTGCGTGGGTACTTACCTTCCCGGGATGCGGCATCATAGGTTATGTGCTAGCGAAGATATTCATATTGTTCTAAATAAGCATTCGTAGAACAAAGCATCAACACAACAAATAATTAGAGCTTAAGGCGAAGGCTAATTGAGCTAAAAACTTTCAAAGCGCCCTAACGAGCGCTTTTTTTCGGGGGGGGTACCTAGAAAAGGACACCCAAATGACTGAAAAACCCAGTTAAATTACCACTTTTTCGACAAAACATAACTTTCTTGAGCCAATATCTCTTTAGTTCTTTTTTAATTTACTAATGAGTAGCTGCTAGTTGTGTTTGATTCGCTGTTTCGTTTAGGCCTGCCAGCAGATTTTGGATTATTAAAACGATCCATAACGTCGCACGCTAACACCATTCGAGTGTTTCCGATTTTTTCTGTTCGCAAGATTTTTTCTTTAATAAGTGAATGGATTCTAGGACAAGAAACGTCAAGAATATCCGCCGCTTCTTGAACTGTCATGTAAGCATCTAAAACTGAAGCGGGATCTACAACAGTTGCGATTCCCATTCGAATATCGTTTTGAGAACAAGCATGCCCGAATTGCCCGATTGAATTCGGCTCCTTACCATTTTTTATCTTTGAAGATAAGTGCAGCGCTAGTATGTCCTGAGCCATATACGATGCATCTGCAAGATTGCTGCCCTGAGTGGTGAGCCCTAATTCAGGGAACAAAACGTCGTAGCCTCCGATGATATTGGGGGTAAAAATGGCTTCGTATATAAATCGTTTCATGGCAAGCTCGTTTCTGAAAGAGATTTAGCTTATATCGCGTTTTATTCCGAGGGCTCGTTTTCTAATATCGTTTTCTACACCAGGAGAAAACGTCTTTTTATGTCGAGGAAGATAAATCTTAGTTCCCCAGGGCATTGTGAACTCGTCGTGCTCTTTACCGTGAGCAGTGAACTTTCCTCCATTTTGCTTAATAAGCTTAACTGCTTGACGATAAGTTAAAGGCACTTAGATCACCCGCTATAGTTAATTATAACTACTAGTAACAATTATTTAGCAAAAATATTACGATCAGTAAGTTTTTTGAAATTCTGTACTACGAAGAAATGAAAGCTATTTCTATCATTGCAGATCAAATTCACATTAAAGAGAAAAATAGACACAATAAGTTGCACAAAAGAGCGAAGAGAAGTGCATACAAGTCTAAAGCGCAACACACATAAAGTGCATAAGGATTGCATAAAGAGTAGCTAGCGCGAATGAAAGCTTTCATAAAAAAGAGACATCAAGTATCTTGATGTCTCTTTATCTGTAGCTATTTGATTAAACCTGCCATAGTGGATTTGTTGTATTGGTTCACATCGTCATGGCGAAAATGCGCGATTTCAAACATTAAACAAACGTAGCGCGATTTGAATCGATCTCTCTGCAGCTCAACTAACTCAAGCGCTGAATCAGTTCCACCATATCTTTACCAAGCTGATGAGCCAGAAGTGGCGCAATAGGATCTTCCTCTACGCTGCGGCGCCAACGAGGTTTGCCGTCCTGCATACCTGCCATCAATGAACCAGTAATACCCGAGGCAATAACAGGGCCTTCGGGACGAGGATGCACAATAAGCATTTCGTGAGTAGCAAAGAAGTTTTCCAGCACTGCATTCGTGCTTTCTGCGCCACAGTTATCCAGCCCAGACATCGTCAAAAAGCCGCCAACCTTGCCTTTTAACTGGTTGGAAGTCATATGAAGAGGACGCGTGCGATCGATAAAGTTTTTCATACGCGCGGTAACATTACCAAAGTAGTCGGGAGAGCCCAAAATAATGCCGTCGGCATCAAGCATCTTCTGCTTCAGTTCATCCATATCATCACTGATAGAGCACATTGGCTTAAACAAGCACTTGTTGCAGCCAGCACAAAATTCAATGTCCAGCTCTGCCAAATCAACCATTTCTGTTTCTGCACCTAAAGCAGTAGCTTCATCAAGAGCCATTTGTAAGAGTTTGCTGGTATTTTCGCCTACGCGATGGCTTCCGTTAATGGCAAGGATTTTCATAGTGAACCCCTTTTCGAATACCCCGTATCTTGTCCCTCATAGGTATTGTACAAGCAGAGAATGGCAAACGCTGATACGAAAACGCCAAAACAACTACGAATTCGGAAAGAATAGAACCATTTGCGCCCCTTGAGCGTTTGAACAGCGAAAAACACCGTTACAATGTAAGTAAGACAATAAAGGGGAATTGTTCTTCATGAAATTGTTTCGCTGTGCGTCTTCGCCTGAAGGCTGTGAGCGTGCGAGACGCATATTTTAAGGAGGGGCTATGGCTACGGATATTAAGCTTCATTATCAGGAACAAGGTTCCGGTTATCCACTGATTTTGCTGCATGGCAATGGGGAAGACTGCACACGTTTTAGGCATCAGATCGAATACTTCTCAAAGGAATATCGCGTTATTGCTATCGATACGCGCGGTCATGGCGAGTCACCTCGCGGCACAGCTCCATTTACGTTTGATCAGTTCGCGCAGGATTTGCTTGACTTTATGAACGAGCATGGCATTTTCCGCGCGAACATTTTGGGCTTTTCTGATGGTGGCATTACTGCGCTTTTGTTTGCGCTCAATAATCCTGAACGCGTCAACAAGCTAATTTTGAATGGCGCAAACTTAAACATCGAAGGTGTTATCGAGCCTGTTCGCGAGCGCATTATTGCTAAGGCTAAAGAATGCGAAGCGAAGAAGGATGAAAGCGAACGCGATATGAAGCGCTACGAACTGTGGAACCTTATGGCATCGCAGCCCGAGATTGATCCAAAGCGTCTTGCTGCGTTAGAGGTGCCAACGCTGGTTATCGTAGGTACTAACGATATGATTTCTGGCGATCATACAGAGCTCATTTATAAGAGCCTGCCCAAGTCGGAATTAGTGCTCATCCAGGGCGACCACTTCATCGCCTATGACAACCCCGTGCCTTTCAATGCGGCGGTTGATAAGTTCTTGAAAGAATTTATGTAAGAAGTTTTCTGGCGTCCGCTTTATGCGGACGCTTTTTTCGCTAGCAACGGCGTATGATTTATGAGGGGAAAAGAAAGGGGATCATATGTCATACAAACACATTCTTACTGAAGAGCGCGACGGCATTTATATTGTTACGCTCAATAGGCCAGAGGCAAAAAATGCTATCAACAGCGCTATGTGGTTGGAGCTTTGCCAGGCGTTTGATCACTTGGAGCAAACTGATTCGTTGCGTGTGGGCATCATTACTAATGTCGGTGATTGCTTCTGCGCAGGCAGCGACCTTAAAGAAATTGCCGCAGGTACTATGCATGCACCTGAAGGATATGAAAAAAGTGGATTCGCTGGCATGTGCAAGCGTTATATTTCTAAGCCGATTATTGCTGCAGCAAATGGGCGTGTCTTAGGTGGCGGCGTAGAAATTGTGGTTGCTTGCGATTTGGCTATTGCGGGTGCCGATTCAGAATTTTCGCTGCCAGAACCTCGCCGTGGCTTAACGGCGGCAGGTGGTGGCCTCTTGATGCGTATCATGCAAACCATGCCTGCAAAACCAGCGATGGAGCTCATGCTTACTTGCGAGCCATTTTCTGCCAAGAAAGCAGAAGAGTGCTTCCTTATTAATAAAGCAGTAGAGCCAGGCACGGTTTTGGATGAGGCCATTAAGATGGCTGAGCTTATTTGCAAGGGCGCGCCTCTTGCAGTGGAATGCACCAAACGCACGGCTTACGAAACTATGGGTGAAAACGTAGTATACCCTTCCAAAGGTTGGGAGATTCTGGAAGAGATTGAAAAGATCACCCAAACTAGCGAAGACAAGATTGAAGGCGCCACCGCATTTGCCGAAAAGCGCGAACCCGTTTGGAAGGGCCGCTAAGCGTCGGCTATTCTGAGCACAAGGGTTACATATTGAAAAACTTGATGATAGGATACGGCGCGCAAGTGCCGTATCCTTCTTTTGTACAGGTTTTGTACAGAAAGGCGCTGCGTAAAAGCAGTGCGCAAAGAAAATGGTTACGAATTAAGCAGCGCTGTGCGCGAGGGGTTAATCGTGGAATTCGAACTATCAGACAACCAAAAAAATATTATTGCGACGTTTCGCGCATTCGGCGAAGAGGTCTTTACCGCAGACCATGTATTTCAGTGGCGTCGCGATCAAGGCTTGCCTGACGAGGTAGTAAAGGGTTTTGTCGATCGCTACTTTGCTTTAGATAAGGTACAAAGCGATGGCCATCGCGGGTTGGATATTATGGGTCAGACGCTTATCTTGGAGGAACTTTCTCGTTGCGCAGGTGCGGCGCTTCCGTTCCAAAACGACCTGTTCAACCTGCAGATCCTAAGCGGCTTTGCCGATGATGGTGTGGTTTCTGAGGTACTGGAAAACTATCGCAACACGGGTCGCCTGATGTTTTCGCTTGCAGTTTCTGAACCTAATGCAGGTTCCGACACCATGAGCATGAACACTTCGGTTGAAACACGTAATGCACTGCTGTGCCCGATGATTGATGCCCGGCGCATGGAAGTGTATGCCGCCGT
>OGYW01001392.1_pt1 | contig 21337 bp, 22 predicted proteins | sample 1576621 | NCBI WGS metagenome assembly OGYW01 (sample SAMEA3541528, study PRJEB24748) | human gut metagenome | biome: human gut; feature: human-associated habitat; material: faeces | place: China | collected 2012 | reverse complement strand
GCAAAATCGTCAGTGAAACCGAAAAGCTGCCTGGATACACAGAGGCATATAAGCCCGAATTTTCCTCAACAGCGACAGATTTCAGAGTCATCTTGAAAAATGTAAACTACAACTTAGAGGGTGACGCCCACCAAGTTATCCACCAAGTTACCCACCAAGTTATTGAACTATCAACGGTATCCAAACAGATTTTGGCTTTTTGCACAACACCAAAATCCAAGAAAGAGCTTGCAGTATTTTGCGGCTTCAAAGATTTAAGAAACTTCACTTTGAAGCATATCAATCCGCTTTTAGAATCCGGGCAATTAGAAATGACTATTCCCGATAAACCTAAAAGTCGCAATCAAAAATATATTACAGTTCGTTCCGAATAAACAGAGAAGCAGGGCATTGGGTCTCATCTCCCATTGTCCTGCTTCTTTTTCATTCCAAATTATATTCACATCATTTACCCATACACCCAATCCTGTATCGCAAATTTCAAACTCTGCACCTTTCCCAGCAGCCAGATCGCAGCCAGCGGCAGCCCCATCGGGCTAATCAAAAATGCCATAACCAGCAAAATCACACCATTCTGCGGGGAATAGGTAATCAGCACAGCCACGCCAAGCAGAGCAATTACCGTGCTTAGTAGACCAAGCACCAGACCGGATATGTAGATCAGCCCCGTGCAGAGCCAGACAAAAAGCGTCAACACCAAAATGACCGGTGCAGTTACGATCATCAGCAGACATTTCAAAATCTTCATTTCTGTTCCTCCTTCCAACGCTCCAGATACTGTTTGCATAGGGCATCCGCTTCTCTCTCATCATCTTCCGTCACTTCCCGTTTTCCTTTGGTCAGTTCAATCTCCAGATAAGTCCGGTAATCATCGGCTAAGAGGTCGAACAGTTCCTTGGGAGTATGGCACACCTCGCCAGAGCAATAGTGAAAATCTTGGTCAAATTCAACTCTTACACATCCATGGCGGCTGATATAAACTTCTATGGTCTCGTCTGCGGTCAGGTAATCCGCAAAAATCTCCAGCACCTTTTCAAAGGTCAGCATCTGTTTTCACTCCTTTGCTACGCTTCTTATTCTACTCATATTATCCGGTACGGACAGGCAAAAGACAAGGATACAGACAAAAAGAAAAAGCGGAGGAAGGTGCGGCGAAGAAACGCCGTTCCTCCCTCCGCAAATGGAGTATCTATCCCTGTTATGAAAGTTTGGAGAGTTGGGTAAGGATTTCCTTTACACCCTCATTCGTATTCTCAAAAAGTCAAAGAAAATGGGAACGCCTATCAGCCAGCGGAAAAAACGATAAGAAAGAAAGCTGTCATCACGGGACTTTCCTGCAACGACAGCTTTAAATAGGCTTATATGATTTTTGAGAAATTCTTGACTGAATTACCTACTTTCTTGAAAAAGTTCTATACTATATTTGGTAGGATTGTTTTGCTCGATAAAAACATTCGCATATAAATCCTCCTTTCGGTGAAATGGTGTCAAAACATAGTAATTACTTACTGCTTTGTATTCCTTACCCTCGTAAATAAATCCACATACGATTCTGCAACAGATGTAATTTCCAACCGTAATCCATGATGCTGGAATTATATCCTTGATTTCAGAGTCTATGCAATTACCTGAATGCTTCAGGTTTTTCAATTTTTTCTTATCGTATGTCAGCTTACCCACTGAAATCAGAAACAACATTATCCACACAGAGGCATTGAGCAACATGACCTTCAATATAGTTGGATTAAAAAAATTCCCAATAAAACCAACAGCTAATTCAATCACTGCTACAAGCAATGTTACATTAGAACATGTAGAGAATAAGTATTTTATTGGTTTAAGATTGGCAATTTGCTTTTCTTTGTAAAGTTTGGAAATATTTTCTTCCGCCTTTCCTTTATATTCCTCTGCCGATATATGTTCCCCAGAAAAAAGCTCGTTCAAACTAATGCCCAAAGCATCACATAGAGGTTGTAAAAGCGACACATCGGGCATTCCTCTACCATTTTCCCATTTAGAAACCGCCTGATTGGTAATATCTAATAGTTCGGCAAGCTGTATTTGTGTTAGACTTTTTTCTTTTCTACACTGTGCAATAAATGCACCTATTTTTTTCTGATCCATAAAACAAATCTCCTTTATACTATATTTGACCTCAGTATATCAAATAGAGAATTTATTTGGAACATACTAAGCGTTGAAGGGAGTCTCAACGTTGAGTTGAATAGATATGAATTTGCGATAATCATTCTACCATACCGTTATAAATAAATCATCTCATGCAAAACGATTTCTTCTGCCCGATTGCGAATGTTATTGCAACGCTGCACCCATTCCATTTGACGGGTACACTTTAATTTCTCGGTTACGCCCTCGGCAATTTTCATCTGCTCTATGATGGTATCTAACCGTTGACTTTGAAACTATGCCAAACTGCCACAGCCAAAAAACGAGGGGAAGGAGGGCTGAAAAGCACCCCAAAAATCGGCTCTCGGTTAACCACTTTGGGAACCACTTCCCCCTCTTTTTGCCCTCTTTTTGGCCAGTTAACCACTTGCGGACCACTAAAAATTGGATGAAATCGGCTCTCGTTTTGCCAAATTTGGTCAAACCATATCAGCCCGTTTAGATATAGCAAAAGCCCGGAAAACCTTGATTTTCCGGGCTTTTTGAACCATTTTGATATAGTCTGAGCAGTCGATTATCTCTTGCTGAACTGCGGAGCACGACGTGCTGCTTTGAGACCGTATTTCTTTCTCTCCTTCATTCTCGGGTCACGGGTCAGCAGGCCGGCGGCCTTGAGGGGCGCACGGTAGCTGTCCTCGACCTGCAGCAGCGCACGGGCGATGCCGTGACGGATCGCGCCGGCCTGACCGGTCACGCCGCCGCCGGTGACGGTGGCTTCGACGTCGAACTTGCCCATGGTGTCGGTCGCAGCGAAGGGCTGACGAACGATGAGCTTCAGGGTCTCGAGGCCAAAGTAGTCATCGAGGGGACGGCCGTTGACGGTGATGCTGCCGGTGCCGTTCGGGAACAGGTGCACACGCGCGACGGAGGACTTTCTGCGGCCGGTGCCGTACATATAGGCTTTTTTGCTCGTATAAGTTGCCATGTTCTATTTCCTCCTTCTCAGCGATCCCAGACTTCGGGCTTCTGTGCCGCATGGGGATGCTCGGCGCCGCGATAGATCTTCAGGCGCTTGAGCTGCCACTGGGCAATGGTGTTCTTCTGCAGCATGCCGCGAACAGCCAGACGCATAGCCAGCTCCGGCTTATCCTTCATGAGCTTCTTGTACTGCGTCTCGTGCAGGCCGCCGGGGTAGCCGGAGTGCGTGCGGTAGTACTTCTGCTCGAGCTTCTTGCCGGTGAGCACAGCCTGCTCGGCGTTGATGATGATGACAAAGTCTCCGCAGTCGACGTGCGGGGTGTAGTCGGTCTTGAGCTTGCCGCGCAGCAGATCGGCAGCGAGCGCTGCGGTCTTGCCCATCGGCTTGCCGGCTGCATCCAGAACGTACCACTTGCGGGTGACGGTGTCCTTGTTCAGCAAAGTAGTGGACATATTTGTGCCTCCAATTAGAATGTGTTGAAAAACATTTTGACATTTTTCAGGCGCGAACGTAGAATAGTTCTCACATCCGCGCCTTACTTTTATACCACAACCGCCGGAGTCTGTCAACGGAATTCTCATTTAGATGTCTCTTTGCTTTTAATATCTCCGTTTTTCTCCGTTTTGCTCTTGATTTCGCATTTTCTATTTTCGTTTTCGGAGGGCTGCTATGAACGACCTGAATGCTTTCACCGGTCTCGTGCGCCGGTGCGTAGAGGATTATGACATGATTGCGCCGGGCGACACCGTCGCCGTCGGCGTCTCGGGCGGCAAGGATTCGCTCGTGCTTCTGCTTGCACTCAACGAGCTGCGGCGATATTATCCGAAGCCGTTTTCGCTCGAGGCGATCACGGTCGAGCTCGGCTTCGACGGTATGGACTTTGCCCCGGTGGCGGAGCTGTGCGCGTCGCTCGGCGTGCCGTACACGCGGCTCAAGACCGACATCAAGGAGATCGTGTTCGACGTGCGCAAGGAGGATAATCCCTGCTCCCTGTGCGCCAAGATGCGCCGCGGCGCGCTGTGCACCGCCCTGAGCAAGCGCGGCATCACGAAGCTTGCGCTTGGCCATCACTTTGACGATGCAGTGGAGACGTTCCTGCTCTCGCTCGTGTACGAGGGACGCATCAGCTGCTTTCAGCCGGTGACGCACATGACGCGCACGGGCGTGGATCAGATCCGTCCGATGCTCTATGCCGGCGAGGGGCGCATCACAAATCTCGCAAAGGCGCTGGCGCTTCCGATCGTCGAAAATCCCTGCCCCGAGGACCGCGGCAGCAAACGGCACGAGGTCAAGGAGCTCATCCGAACCATGAGCCTCACCTACCCCGATCTGCGCAGCAAGGTGTTCGGTGCGATCCAGCGTGCGCCGCTCGACGGCTGGGAAAAGGCACGGTAAACTCGCGCGCGTTAAACAGGACAAGCCCGGTGGGGATTCCCCACCGGGCTTGTGTGTTGAAATGAAGTCTCAGAGGACGTTCTGGCAGAAACGCATGATGATCGCGGCAGTCTGCGCGCGGGTCGCATCGCCCTTCGGTTCGAGGGTCGTGACACCGTTGGCATTGCCGACACCGCAGATCAAACCCTGTGCGACCGCCCAGGACATCGGCGTGCGGGCATAGCCGGAGATGCTGCTGTAATCCGGATAGCCGGTCAGATCCGCAGTCTGGAACACGTTCAGGTCGAGGACGTTCTTGGCGTAGTTATAGAGGATCGTCGCCATGTCCTGACGCGTGATCGTTGCATTCGGGGAGAACGTGGTAGCACTCGTACCGCTCACGACACCCTTCTCCGCGGCCCAGTTGACCGCATCGACATACCAGTTCTCCGTCAGATCCGTGAAGGGACTGGTCTTTGTGGCCTTCGGGCTGCCGGCCTGGCAGTAGAGCATCTCCACCAGCTGCGCACGCGTGGTCACGCCGTCCGGCGCGATGGTCGTGGCGCTCATGCCGCTCATGATGCCGTTCTGGATGCAGTAATCCAAGCCTTCATGCGCCCAAGAGCTGTAGGCCGGCATATCCGTAAAGCCGGCGCCCGGGCAGATGTGCGTATCGGAGGCGCTGGTTCTGACCGGGATGCTGTTGAGCATCTTGGCAAGCTCGAAGAATTTCTCCTGCAGCATGGCGTGCGTGGACTTCTGCGTCTGACCAACCATGTTGATGTGATCGGTGTTGTCGATCTTCTCAATGTAGTTCCAGACACCCATCTTGGTGCCGGACTTGAAGGTCATCTTGCCGTCAGCACCGACGCCGTAGTTTTCGTTGTACTGATCCGTGGAGTTCTCATGCGGACGGATGGCGGAACGGACGGAAACGATGCCGTCATTCTCCCACCACTCGGGGGTGATGTTCACGTGGCCGACCGCGTAGTTGACGTGTCTGCCCATGTAGGTACCGCTCTTGATCATCATCGGGTTCATGCTGGCATTCGGCAGATAGTGGCCGGTCAGCGGATCGCGGTGGGTATTCGAGCAGGCAATGGAGAAGTAATAGATATCATCCTGCGTCTTGGCATAGCCGTTGAGCACGGCCGCACCGTCGACGTCGAGGTCATAGACGCTCAGGTCATTGGTGTGCTGGGTCCAGATCTTGCTGTTGATGACACGATTGAAGTAGCTGGAATAGGACTCGTTGGGCTGGCGCACCAGACCCCACTGATCCAGCTTGAAGTCCAGGCCGAAGTTGTTCTCGTTGACGTTCGAGCCGGTGACCGTGCCGATGATGCCCATGGCATACTGCGCCAGGTCGCCGATGTTCTGATAGACCTTGGTGTCGTACTGGCTGCCGTCATGCGGCGTGCACAGCGTCGTGATGCTCTCGATCCAGTGGCGGCACTCGCCGGTGAACAGCGGGCTGATAGAGCCGTCGCGGCTGGCGTTGCGCTCGTCGGCGTCGCCGTTTTCAAGCAGCTGCGCCAGCATACGGATCGTCTCGCCGCCCATGCTGTGTCCGATCAGGTGCACCTTGAGCGCGCTGTCCGGATTGTTCAGCTCCGGCAGGACGCCCGGGAACGTGCGTCCGTAACGGGCATGACCATTCGTGGCAGAGTGATACGCACCGTAGTCGACCGTGCCGCCGACGAGGTAGGCATACAGCTCGCAGGCGCGATCCCAGTTGCTGGCGACGGGGCCGATCGACGGGGTGTAGACCTCATAGCCGGCGTTGTTGAGAATGTCGCGCAGGCTGCTGAAGCCGCCCCAGTAGTTCAGGCCGAGCACCTCCGTACCGCCCCAGCCGAACAGACCGTGCACCATCACAATCGGATAGTGGTTGCCGCTCGCCGACAGCAGCTCCGGCAGGTCCGCGTCCGTCAGTTCGTCAGCAGAGGCCGCATGGTCGGCATCATAATCGACCGTGTCAACACTTGCTGCGAAGCCGGGCATGCAAAGCACCATCGCCAGCACCAAAACGGTGGCGAGCACTTTGCTCCACGTTTTCTTCATGAAAATCCCTCCAATAGATTTTGGGACAAGCTTCACATCTGTCCCCTTTTTTATGGTTACACTATAGTCTTGCTGCGAAAAGAGAACAATCGCCAGCGCAGGACGAGTGTAACCTTTTTGCACACATTGCGTTTCTTGATGAAACACGCGTCACTATTATGTGCTTCGAGATACAGAACGTACCTGCGGCAAAAGGCAAAAAGATCCCGCTGTCCGCAACTCGCGGACAGCGGGATCTACATTGTAAGACAGGCTATGAGATCAGATCATCATGCCGCGCTTTTTGGCCTCAAAGGTCAGCTCATCGCGGAAATCGGGATGCGCGATGGCGATGAGCTGGCGGGCACGCTCACCGAGACTGCGGCCGCGCAGGTGTGCCACGCCGTACTCAGTGACGATGTAGTCGACATCGTTCTTGCTCGTCGTGACGACGGCGCCCGGCGTGAGAATGGGCTTGATCTTGCTGATCGTGCCGCCCTTGGCCGTGGACGTGAAGGCAATGAAGCTCTTGCCGCCGCGGGACTGGCAGGCGCCGCGGACGTAGTCGATCTGGCCGCCGGAGCCGGACATATGCTTCGTGCCGACCGACTCGGCACAGACCTGACCGAAGAGGTCGACCTCGACCGCCGCATTGATGGAGATCATGTTGTCGTTCTGGCAGATGACATTCGGGTCGTTGACATAGTCGACCGGCAGGATCTCGACGGACGGGTTATCGTCGACGAAATCATAGATACGCTGCGAGCCGAAGGCAAACGTCGTGACGGTCTTGCCGCGGTGGATCTGCTTTTTGCTGTTGTTGACCGCGCCGCACTCGATCAGCTCGACCATGGAGTCGGTAAACATCTCGGTGTGGATGCCGAGGTCGTGCTTGCTCTTGAGCGCCATGCCGGTCGCATCCGGGATCGCGCCGATGCCGAGCTGCAGGCACGCGCCGTCCGGGATAAGGTCGGCGATGAGGCCGCCGATCGTCTTGCTCACATCGTCGAGCTGCACCGGCGGCAGCACCGGCAGATCGTGGTGATACTCCACGAGCGCGTCGACCTGCGAGATATGGATCAGCGAGCCGCACAGCGCGCGGGGCTGGCGGTCGTTGACCTCAAGATAAATGCGCTTGGTCTTATCGAGCATGGCATCGATGTACGAGCCGTTGAGCGCGAGGCTGAAATAGCCGTGGCTGTCCATCGGCGCGACCTCGACGCACACGGCGTCGTAGTCATACTCGGTGCGGATGCGGGTCGGGAAATCGCGGTAGTACGCGGGAATGATGTCGGCATAGCCGGCGTTGACCGCCTTGCGCGCCGCGCTGCTGGAAAACCAGCTGTAGCCTGTCATCTTGCCGGCCAGCGTCGGGTCGGTATAGAAGTCGAACGGATAGCCGTCGAGCAGGGTCTGCACCTTCACGCCGGTGATGTCGGTGCTGCGGATGTGCTCCGCCATCGCGGCCATGATGGCCGGAGTCTGGGAGGTCGCCGTGTCCATGCCGATGAGCCAGCCGGACTGCACCTGCTGTGCGATACGCTCCGGCGTCGTCAGTTTGTCCTGATACATTTTCTGAAAATCTGTCATAATTTATTTGCTCCCTCAAACAAAAAATGTGCACAGTTGCTGTTTATTATCATACATGATTCGGCCGCTGAATTCAAGAGGGCACAGATGTTTGCAATTTCCCGCCCTGAAATATCACACTTTTGCCCATGTGAGAAGTTTTCTCACACGTGAAAGTATGCTATGATAAAATGAATTGTTTTCGATATATCCAGCGATTTGTCGAAAAAAACGTTTTCTAATGCGGCTCTCATTTTTGCCGGTTACAATGATGAGCGTCGCATCTTACGGCAGACACTCCCCTGCCAATTCTAAATGCAAGGAATGATACGACACAATGACGATTACGATTGTCTGCGATATTCTGGGTGAGGAGAACAACGGCACGACCATTGCCTGCATGAATCTCATCCGGTATCTGCGCGCGCAGGGGCACACCGTGCGTGTGGTCTGCGCCGATCAGGACAAGGCCGGAAATGAGTGCTTTTACGTCGTGCCGGAGCGCAACCTCTACCTGCTCAATCCGATCGTGGAGCGCAACGGTGTGACGCTGCCGCGTGTGGACCGCTCCATCCTCGAGGAGGCGATCCGCGACTGCGACGTTGTGCACACAACGTTTGTGCTGCGCCTGTCGCACACGGCGGTAAAGATCGCCAAGGCGTACAACAAGCCCATCACGTCAAGCTTCCACTGTCAGGCGGAAAACGTCACGGCGCATTTTCTGTGCAAGGACTCGGCCGCCATCAACCGCGGCGTGTACCGCGCGTGCTATCAGATGGTGTACCAGTATTCGGACATCATCCACTACCCCACGCAGTTCATCCGCGACACGTTTGAGGCCGTTGTCGGCCCGACGAACGGCCGCGTGATCTCAAACGGCGTCAACAGCATGTTCACGCCCGGCCCGGCCACGCGTCCGGAGGGGCTCGAGGACAAGTTCCTCATCGTCTCGACCGGCCGTCTGTCGAGCGAAAAGAATCAGGAGATCCTCATCGAGGCCATCGGCCGCTCGGCCTACCGCGAGCAGATCCACCTCATTCTCGCCGGAGAAGGCCCGCGCGAGGCGCACTACCGCCACCTTGCCGAGCGGTGCGGCGTGGACATGGAGATCTCGTTCTTCACGCGGCAGGAGCTGCTGAACCTGCTGCGCTGCGCCGACCTCTACTGCCACCCCGCCGAGGTGGAGATCGAGTCGATCGCCTGTCTGGAGGCCATCGCCTGCGGACTGGTGCCGGTCATCGCCGACTCGCCCAAGAGCGCGGCCAAGGCCTTCGCGCTCGACGAGAAGTCCCTATTTAAAAACAAGGATGCAGAGGACATGGCGCGCAAGATCGACTACTGGGTGAGTCACCCGGACGAGCGTGCGGACTACAGCCGCAAATATCTCGACAGCGGCACGCAGTTCGAGCAGCAGAGCTGCATGCGCCAGATGGAGCAGATGCTCTTTGACGCCGCCGCGCTGGTCAGTGATCCGGCATGAGCCGCAAGACCGTCTACTATCACGACCCGCTGCACGACGACTTTGCGCCGACCAACGGGCGCATTCACCCGAAGCAGATCGGCGCGGATTTCCCGTATGAGCACAAGGGACCGCTCTGGAACGCGCTCGCCTTCGTCGTATACCGGATGGTGATGACACCGTTTCTGTTTTTGTACTGCAAGCTCGTGTTCGGCCTGCGCATCGAAAACCGCAAGGCGCTGCGCGCGCTGCCGGGCGGATACTTCCTCTACGGCAACCACACGAACACGTTGGCGGACGCCTTCATCCCGACACTGCTGGCGTTTCCGCGACGCGCGAACATCATCACCTCCGCCGACACCGTCTCGATCCCGGGCGTGCGCAACATCGTGCAGATGCTCGGCGCGATCCCGCTGGCGAATACCATCGAGGGCACGCGGCAGTTTCTTGCCGCCATGCACTGCCGGCTCGAACGCGGTCAGGCCGTGATGATCTATCCAGAGGCACACATCTGGCCGTACTACAACGGCATCCGTCCGTTTCCGGACACGTCGTTTGCCTACCCCGTGCGCGAGCAGCTGCCCGTCGTCGCCGCGGCGGTCGTCTACCGGAAAAGAAAGCTGCTGCGCGCGCTGCCGCCGCGCATCACCGTCGTCGTGAGCGACCCGTTTTATCCCGACCCAGCCCTGCCGCCGCGCAGCGCCCGACGGGCGCTGCATGAGAGCGTCTATTCCTTCCTGTGCGACACTGTTTCGGAGCGCAGAAGCTATGCACACATTGAATATCTCCCCGCACAGGGCCAAAATCCAGCCGCGCGATGACCGCGCCGCGCACCCAGAAAGGTGGAATCCCGCTTGGCACACTTGACCGAAGCCGCCATCCAGGACACGTTCCTGAAGCTGCTGTCCGAGCAGCCGTTTGACAAGATCACCGTGACGCAGCTCGTAGAAGAATGCCAGATCACGCGCCGGACGTTCTACTATCACTACTCCGATCTCTTTGAGCTGCTCGACATCATCCTGCGCCGTGAGACCGACCGGGCGGTTGCCGAGTTCGAGGCCACCGGCAGCTGGGAGGAGTGCATGATCACTGCGTCCCGCTTTGCGCGCGAGCACAAGCGCGCCGTCTACCACATCTACACCTCCTCACACCGGCTGGAGCTGGAGAGGCACGTCAACCGCGTGTCCGAGGAAATGATGCACAGCTATGTCGAGCGGCAGGCAAAGGGTCTGCGCGTGAGCGAACAGGACAAAAAGCTCGTGTGCGACCTCTACCGCTTCGGCATCACGGACATTTTCTATACGTGGCTCGAAAACGGGATGAAGGAGGATCTCGAGACGCAGATCCACCGTCTGAGTCTGCTGTTCACGGGCAACATCCGCGCTTCCCTGTCCCGGGTACAGATCCCGGACGAAGTCTGATCACTCACCGGCGGACACAGTTGTGCCCGCCGGCTTTTATCACGAAAGGAGACACACCGTGCCGATTTTGGAAAAGCTTCAGCCGCAGGCCGTCTTTGCGCACTTTGAGCAGCTATGTGCCATCCCGCACGGCTCGGGAAACACGAAAGCGATCAGCGACTATCTCGTGCGCTATGCAGCCGCGCGCGGTCTGCGCCACATTCAGGATGCGCACAACAACGTCATCATCTTCTGCCCCGGCACACCGGGCTATGAATCCGCCGCCCCGGTCATCCTGCAGGGGCATATGGACATGGTCTGCGAGACCGCGCCGGACTGCACGAAGGACATGGCCTGCGAGGGGCTGGACCTCTTCGTGGACGGCGACACGATCGGCGCGCGCGGCACAACGCTCGGCGGGGACGACGGCATCGCCGTTGCGATGGCGCTTGCCATTCTGGACGCGGACGACATCCCGCATCCGCCGCTCGAGGTAGTGCTCACGGTCGATGAGGAGACCGGTATGCTCGGCGCGGACGCGCTCGACGCCTCCGTGCTCCAAGGGCGCACGATGCTCAACCTCGACTCCGAGGATGAGGGCATCCTCACCGTCAGCTGCGCGGGCGGCAACGTCTCCGCGTGCACGCTGCCGGTCACGCGTGCAGCGTTTCCGGGCACGGCGCTCACCGTCACGGTCGGCGGTCTGCTCGGCGGCCACTCGGGCGCGGAAATCGACAAAGGGCGCGGCAACGCAAACCAGCTTCTCGGGCGGGTGCTGTACGCCGTCGGTGCGTGCACGGCGCTGCGCGTCGTCTGCGTCGACGGCGGACTGAAGGATAACGCCATCCCGCGCGAGAGCCGCGCCGTCATCACCGTCGCCGACCCCGATGCGGCGCAGGCCGCGATCGCGGACATGGATGCGGCGCTCCGGCACGAATACGCGGCTGCCGACCCGGATGTGTTCGTGCACGCCGAGGCGGCACAGCCGCAGATACTGCCGATGGACGCGGCGTCCACGCAGCGCGCCGTGTGTATGCTCTGCTGCCTGCCGAACGGCGTTCAGGCCATGAGCCAGGACATTCCCGGGCTGGTCCAGACGTCGCTGAACCTCGGCATCCTGACCACGGACGAGCAGTGCGTGCAGGCGTCGTTTTGCGTGCGCAGCAGCGTGGCCACGCAAAAGGAGATGCTCGTCGCGCGTCTGCGCTGCCTGATGGCGCAGCTCGGCGGCAGCGTCGACGTCTCGGGCGACTACCCCGCTTGGGAATACCGCAAGGACTCTCCGCTGCGCGAGCGGATGATCGATGTCTTCCGCGAGCAGTATGGTCATGACCCAAAGGTGGAGGCCATCCACGCAGGCGTGGAGTGCGGGCTGTTCGCCGGGAAATTGCCGGGGCTCGACTGCGTGTCCTTCGGCCCTGATCTGACGGAGATCCACACCTGCCGCGAGCGGATGCACATCGCCTCCGTGCAGCGCGTCTGGCGCTACACGCTCGAGGTGCTGCGCCGCTGCAAGTGAGCAAAGCGCAAAACCGCCCTGTGCAAAATAGCACAGGGCGGTTTTTCCGTATGTGTAATTATTTGTGCAGCTCGCGCTCGTGCACATCACCGCTCTTGCGCGCGGCCACGGCCACAAGGCCGGAGAGCGCCATGAGCGCGATGACGTTCGGCAGCACCATGAGCTGGTTGAACATATCCGTCAGCTCCCAGACAAGATCATTGGACAGGCAGGAGCCGAGGAAGATGAAGACGAGGGCGATGATGGAGTACGGGAGGTTCGCCTTCTTGCCGAAGAGATAGTTGACATTGATGCGGCCGAAGAGGTTCCAGCCGACGATGGTCGAAAACGCGAAAAACAGCAGGCAGATTGCCACGAAGGCATTGCCGAGCGTCTCGCCAAACACGCTTGAGAACGCAAGCTGCGCCATGTTCGTCTTGGAAATACCATCGACCGCGCCGTGCGCCAACGGGCCGTTGCCGGCGTAAAGTGTGGAGATAACGACGAGCGCCGTCATCGTCAGCACGACGAACGTATCGATGAACACGCCGATCATTGCGACCGTGCCCTGCTCGTGCGGATTTTTGACGTTGGCCAGCGCGTGCGCGTGCGGGGTCGAGCCCATGCCGGCCTCGTTGGAGAACAGGCCGCGCTTCGCGCCCTGACTGATGGCCGTCTTGAGCGCGTAGCCGATGCCGCCGCCGATGATGGCATCCGGCATGAAAGCGTACTTGAAGATCATGCCGAAGGTCTCCGGCACGTAGCGGATGCGGGCAATGAGCACGATGAAGCCGCCGAGCAGATACAGGCAGGCCATGATCGGCACGATCTTTTCCGTGACGGAGGCGATGCGCTGCACGCCGCCGATGAAGATGAAGGCCGCGATGGCACAGACGATCAGACCCATGACCCAGCTCGGAATGTGGAATGCGTTCTGGCACGCCTCGCCGATGGAGTTGGACTGTACCATAGAGCCCATGAAGCCGAGCGCAAGGATGATCGCGACCGCGAAGAAGCCCGTAAGGAACTTGCCGAAGCCGTTCGGGAAGGCACGCTTGATGTAGTACACCGGGCCGCCGAGGATCGTGCCGTCAGGCTCGACCACGCGGGTCTCCTGTGCGAGCACCGCCTCGGCATAGATCGTCGCCATGCCGAAGAATGCGATGAACCACATCCAGAAGATCGCGCCGGGGCCGCCGATGAGGATCGCGCCGCAGGCGCCGACGATGTTGCCGGTACCGACCTGCGCCGCAACCGCCGTCGCCAGTGCCTGGAACGAGCTCATACCGGCCTTGTGCTTTTCACCGTTGAGACTGAACTCGCCGAAAAAGCGCCGCCAGCCCTCGCCGAAGCAGCGCACCTGCACAAACTTCGTGCGGATCGTGAAATACAGGCCCGCACCAATGAGCAGGATGACCAGCACATAGTCTGACAGGTACATGTTGACGGTCTGCACGATTTTGAGTAAAGTTTCCATGTTGTTTCTCCCTCTGCATTGATTTTTTGCAAAGCAAAAAGCTGCCGGTCGATCTGACCAGCAGCTCCAGAGAACAAACAGCGCCTGAACACCCGCACAAGTCGGGTACTCGCTCTGTCCTTTTGCCTGAGAGATTCGGCTTGCGCCTTACACCTTCGGCACCCGTTTTACACGGGATTCTCCAGAGTCTCCTCCGCCTCCAGTCTCGGCTGTGCCGATCCTTGAGGTTTCCTTGGATATTCATTTGATTGCGTGGAGTATTATTACATACCCATATGCGCTTGTCAAGCCCCGATTCAAAAAAAGTTCACAGATTTCCCGTTCCGTACATCAGCGCCGTGAGCGCGACGACCGGCGCGGTCTCGCACCGCAGGATGCGCTCACCCATGGAGCAGATGTGCATGCCGAGCTTGCGCGCCATGTCGGCCTCAAACTCCGCAAAGCCGCCCTCCGGCCCTGTGATGATGGCAGCGGACGCGACCGGCTGCGCCGCGTGCTCGATGGCGTCGCGGATGGTCTCGCGCTCGCCGGTCTCATACATGAACAGCGGCAGATCGGTGTGCAGCGCGTCGTTGAGCACACTGACATAGTCCGCCGTGTAGCGCACCTGCGGGATGATGCCGCGCCCCGACTGCTTTGCCGCCTCCTCGGAGATGCGCTGCCAGCGCTCGACCTTCTTTTCGATATTGGCGGCCTTGGCCACGCAGCGCGTGCAGGAGAAAAACACGATCCCGGCGGCACCGGCCTCGGTGCACTTCTGCACAAGGAAATCGCTGCGCTCGCCCTTGGGCAGGCCGGCAAACACCGTCGTACGCACCGTGGGCTCTGCCTTGCACGGCACGACCTCGATGACCTCAGCCTCGGCCTCATGCTCAAGCGTCTGCACAAGGCGGCACTTATAGTCGCGTCCCGCTCCGTCGCAGATGACGATGTCGTCGCCCGCGCGCAGACGCAGCACGCGGATATGGTCGGCGTCGCGGCCGCGGATGATCGCCCTGCCGTTCGGGAAATTCGTACCTGCTATGAAAAATCGAGCCATGATGGTCGCCTCCGGTGAAAAGTCTCTGCTGCGATTATGGCACATCCCGCACATTTTTGCAAGCCGGGCATAGCATGAAGCGGAGGGATGGAAGATGAATGACCCCGTTTTTCTCGACAGCGCCGCGTTTTTGCGCGTCTGGCAGCGTGTGACTGGCGAGGCAGGCATCACAGCAGCGCCCGTGCAGCCGGAGCCGGACGCAATCACAGCGAAGCTGCGCGAGTGTATATGCGCAAAGGCTGCCGGCGCTGCCTTCTATGCCGCACTCGCGCAGCGCGTCTGCGCCATCCGGCAGCCGCTCGCTCAGCTCGCCGTGCAGGAGCGCGCGCAGCTCAGAGCGCTGCAAACAGAGTATTTTCTGCGCACGGGCACACTCTGCGTCCCGCCCGCCGCCTGTCCGCGGCTGAGTACGGCGGCGGCGGATCTGCGCTGTGCATATTTGCAGGAGCTTGCGCTCAGCGCGCAGCTGGACGCGGCAGCAGATGCTGTGCCGATGCCGCTCAGAGAGACGCTGCACGCCATGGCGCAGCAGGACGCGCGCCACGCGCAGCGCGTGCGCACGCTGCTCTCCCGGCTGATTTTCTGAACAAATACACACAAAATGCGAATCTTTCAAATTGGTACTTGACTTTACGGGAAATTTTGATTATAATGTGCAAGCTGACAATTTGAAATGAAAGCAACCCGAACAGAGCGTGGAGAAGTCGCGTAGCCTGGTCGAGCGCGCACGATTGGAAATCGTGTATACCCCACAAGGGTATCGAGGGTTCGAATCCCTCCTTCTCCGCCACAAAAAGAGGACTCAATCTTTTCAGATTGGGTCCTTTCTTTTTTTACAGCGAGGTGACGCCATGAAAGCCGAACGCAACAAGACAATCGACTTCCTGCCGCAGGACGCACCGGAATATCTCGCGCGCTGCCTGCGCGTTGCGCAGGATGTCTCGCTCGACGCCGTGTGTGACCGCACCATCTGCGGCGACACGTTTCAGGTCGCACCGCACCTGCCGCGCGGCTTTGCTGACCTGCTGATCGTCGACCCGCCGTACAACCTCACGAAGGAGTTCTCCGGCGGCGCCTTCCGCCGCATGACGGACGCAAATTACGCCGCCTTCACCCGCGCATGGATCGAGCTGCTGCTGCCGCTGCTCAAGCCGAATGCTTCGATCTATGTCTGCTGCGACTGGCGCTCGAGCCCGATCATCGGCCTGACGCTCAAGGAGTATTTCCGGGTGCAAAACCGCATCACATGGCAGCGGGAAAAGGGCCGTGGGGCACAGCGCAACTGGAAAAACGGCATGGAGGACATCTGGTTTGCCACGCGCACGGATGACTACACGTTCCACGTCGACGCCGTGAAGGTGCGCCGGCGCGTGCGCGCGCCCTATCGTGCCGCGGGCCGGCCGAAGGACTGGGAGGACACGCCCGACGGAAAATTCCGCAACACGTGCCCGTCAAACTTCTGGGACGACATCTCCGTACCCTACTGGTCGATGCCGGAAAACACCGCCCACCCGACGCAAAAGCCCGAGAAGCTGCTGGCAAAGCTCATCCTCGCCAGCTCCGACCCCGGCGACATCGTGCTCGACCCCTTTGCCGGGTCCGGCTCGACTGCTGTGACGGCGCGCAAGCTCGGCCGCCGCTTCGTCGCCATTGAGCGCAGCGAGCAATACTGCGCATGGGCGGAAAAGCGGCTGGAAATGGCAGCCGAAAACCCCGCCATTCAGGGCTATGCCGACGGTGTGTTCTGGGAGCGCAACGCCGGCCGTCTGCCGCGCTGATACCTTGCTTTCTACGCTCTGCGACCGCTGCCAGGCAGGATGCAGGATGCAGCGCATTTTCAGCGCCGATACCGCTTGACAAGCGGCCAAAATGATGTTACAACGAAAAACATCTGTGAAACAAAAAAAGAAGGTACGGATATGAAACGCGGATATCTTTACATCCTGATCACGACGCTGCTGTTTTCCAGCATGGAGGTCGCGCTCAAGTGCATTGCCGGACAATTAAACCCCATCCAGCTCAACTTCAGCCGCTTTCTGGTCGGCGGGTTGGTGCTCGTGCCGCTGGCCGTGCGCGAGCTGAAAAAGCGCCGTCTGTCGCTCGACGGCAGAGCGCTCGGCACGTTTGCGCTGCTGGGACTGATGGGCATCGCTGTGAGCATGTCGCTGTATCAGCTCGCCGTCGCGCGCGTACAGGCGTCGGTCGTCGGCGTGCTGTTTTCAAGCAATCCCGTGTTCGTGACGCTGTTTGCGTTTTTGCTGCTGCGGGAGAAAATCTCCAAAAATCAGGTCCTGGGTCTGGCGCTCGACGTGATCGGCATCGTGCTGATCATCCAGCCGTGGCATCTGAAGCTCGACGTACTCGGCGTGACGTACATCCTGCTGGGCACGCTGCTGTTCGCGCTCTACGGCGTGTGCGGCAAACGGCAGTGCGCGCGCTTCGGCGGCCTCGCCGTGTCGTGCTTCAGTTTTCTGTTCGGTGCGGCCGAAATGATGGCGCTCGCTGCGCTGACGCACATCCCCTCCGTCTCCGCCGCGCTGACCGCCGCCGGTCTGGACACCTTCGCGAGCATCCCCTTTTTCACGGGCTACACGGCGGCAAATCTGCCGATCGTCCTCTATATCTACATCGGCGTGACCGGCATCGGCTTCACGTGCTACTTCCTGTCGATGGAGGTTACGAGCGCACAGACGACGTCGCTGGTGTTCTTCTTTAAGCCTGCGCTCGCGCCGCTGCTGGCGTTCCTCATCCTGCACGAGGCCATCCCGGGCAATATGCTCGCCGGCATCGCGTGCATCCTCTGCGGCAGTCTGGCCTCTATCCTGCCCGGCCTGCTCGCACAGCGGCGCGCCGTACCGGTCATCCAGACAAGCACCTGTGAAGAAGAGACCGAACGCTGAACCCTCCCTTTGCTACATATGTTACGCCCGCAGCAACTGCTGCGGGCGTTTTTACATTTTCTTCACAAAATCCTGCTTGACTGCACGATGCAGTTGTGCTATTGTATTAATTAATTAATACAATAGCACGTATTTCGGACAGGAGGCGCACCATGAACTGGAACATTCGCAACGACGCGCCTGTCTACACGCAGCTCGTGGATCAGATCGCCCGCGCAATCATCCTCGGTCAGTTTCCGCCGGGGGGCAAGCTGCCGTCGGTGCGTGAATTTGCGGCCGACGCCGGTGTGAACCCGAACACGATGCAGCGCGCGTTCGCCGAGCTGGAGCGTCTGGAGCTCATCCGGACGCAGCGCACGGCCGGACGCACCGTGACGGAGGACATCGCGCGCATCGAACGGGAAAAGCGTCGGCTGGCGCAGGCCGGCATCGACGCATTCTGGCAGGCGCTTGCGCAGCTCGGCTATGACCGGGCGCAGGCGCTCGAGCTGCTGCGGCAGGATCTGCAGCAGGCAAAGGAGGACTAACAAACATGGCAATTCTCGAATGCAGAGGGCTGTGCAAGAGTTACGGCGCAGAGCCGGCGCTCGACCGCGTGGATCTCGCGGTCGAGCCGGGGCGCATCGTCGGTCTGCTCGGCCCGAACGGAAGCGGCAAGAGCACACTCATCAAGCTGGCAAACGGTCTGCTGACGCCGGATGCCGGCGAAATTCTCATCGACGGCATGGCACCAAGCAAGGACACGAAGAAGATCGTCTCCTATCTGCCGGAGCGCACCTATTTCGCCGACTGGATGACGGCGCTGCAGCTGCTGGACTTTTTCGGCGATTTTTACGACGACTTTGACCGCGCCGCCGCCGTGCAGATGATGCAGCGGCTCGGCATCCAGCCGAAGCAGCAGATCAAGCAGATGTCCAAGGGCACGCGCGAAAAGGTGCAGCTCATCCTCGTCATGAGCCGCAAGGCAAAGCTCTATCTGCTCGACGAGCCGATCGGCGGCGTCGACCCCGCGACGCGCGACTACATTCTCAGCACCATCATCTCCAACTACAACCCCGAGGCCGCCGTCGTCATCTCCACGCACCTGATCGCGGACGTGGAGCACATTCTCGACGACGTGGCGTTTCTCAGCCGCGGGCATCTGCTGCTGCAGTCGTCGGCGGATGACCTGCGCGCCAGGGAGGGCAAATCGGTGGACGCTGTGTTCCGGGAGGTATTCAGATGTTAGGAAAACTGTTGAAGCAGGACTTTCGCGCCACGGCGCGCATCATCCTGCCGGTCTATGCGGCCGTGCCGGTGCTCGGCCTGTTCACGGGGCTGATCATCCGCCTGTGTGAAAGCCAGTCGAATATCTGGATCAGCATCCTCGGCTCGCTCGTGTCGTTCGTGTTCTCGCTGGCGCTCATCGCCGCCGTCGTGACGACGGTCGTGCTGATGATCCTGCGCTTTTACCGCAACCTCATGACCGATGAGGGATACCTAATGTTCACGCTGCCGGTCTCAACGACGGAGCTGATCTGCTCGAAGCTGATCGTCTCGGTCGTATGGTTTCTCGGCGCGCTCGCCGTCGATGCGCTCGGTCTGCTGGCGACGGGCCGCTTCGGCTCGTATCAGAATGCGGTCCGCTTTCAGGTCACCTACACGTTCGGTATGCCCATGACCGGCGCGCAGAGCGCGGGGCTTATCATCGAGTTCGTCGCGTTCCTGCTGCTATGCTGCGTCGCGCTGTGCCTGATGACGTATGCCGCCATGGCGATCGGGCAGAGCTTCAAAAAGAACAAGGGGCTCATGTCCGTCGTGTTCTTCTTCGTGCTCTGGATCGGCACGCGGATGCTGCTGACGCTGATCTTCGGGCTTCTCTTCGGGCTCGGCGCGCAGCCGCTCCCGGCCATGACCGCGATGCCGCTGCTCAAGAGCATGTACATCCTGCTCGGCTGCGGATGTGCCGGCGCGCTGGCGTTTTGTGCGGGCTTTTTCTTCCTCACGCACGGGATGCTGCGCAAGCACCTGAATCTGCAATAAGGGAATAAAAACACCCGGTATTGGAAAGCCCAATACCGGGTGTTTGCTTATGGGATCAACAGGAGCGGCTCACTTCGTGCCGAAGATACGGTCGCCCGCGTCGCCGAGACCGGGGACGATGTAGCCGTGCTCGTTGAGGTGATCGTCGAGCGCCGCTACGTAGATGTCCACATCCGGGTGCTCGGTCTGCATCACCTGCACGCCCTCGGGCGCACCAATGATGCACATGAGCTTGATGTGCTTGCAGCCAACTTCCTTCATGAACTTCACCGCAGCAGACGCGCTGCCGCCGGTGGCAAGCATGGGGTCGACGATAATGACGTCGCGCTCGGCGATATCGGGCGGCATCTTGAAGTAATACTTCACCGGCTCGAGCGTCTGCGGGTCGCGGAACAGGCCGATATGACCGACCTTGACGTTCGGCATCATGGTGACCATGCCGTCGACCATGCCGAGACCGGCGCGGAGGATCGGCACGATGGCCAGCTTCTTGCCGGCGATGTGCCTGCAGTGTGCCGTGGCGACCGGGGTCCATAAAATATTTCTGCATTTCGGCTTTAAAGTCCTTCAAATGCGTGCTGTCGTCTACAAGCGCGCTGCACGAATCGTACAAAAACGATACGCCCGCAGTTTCTGCTTCTGTGCGCAGGAAATTGACTGGCAAAATCACGTCCGCACCGCCGGGCGCGCTGTGCGTACCGATGATCTCAAGTGCCGCGTCGCCGATCATCTGGTAGATCGTGCCGTTCATGGACTGCCGCACCGTGTAAATCTCAAGCGAAAGCGTATCGCCCGGGTGCAATCCCGTTCGCTCCGCGTAATCCTCGCCGATGACGCACTGCGCACTGTCGCCGCTCAAAAACGCCGCGCTTTGGCCGTCCGCAAAATGCAGATTGTCTGCCGAAAGCTCCAGCGCCTCAAGCGAATTCCCCGCGCGCACGATCGTGTCGCCGCCGAGGAACATCTCCTGCGCGCGCACCTCCGGGCTGAACGCCCCGGCCGCCACGGCGGTGCACCGCACATCGTGCACGCCCGCCTCTGTCAAGTGGTCAAACGGCTTCGCCTCAATGTTCAGTCCCACGGTTTTCGCGCCGTTTCGGCTCGTGATGCGCACTGTCACCGGCACGGAGTCCGAAAGGCTTTGCAGCGCAGCCTTGTTCACGCCGATATTCCCCACGTAAAACGCCATGCAGGCCGCAAGCAGCGCCGCAATGCACAAAACCAGCACGCTCCGCCCGCGGCTGCGCAGTTGATACTTCACTTGTACAAACATCAGCATATATCCTCCACAAAAATTAGCCACATAGTCGTTATAATCTGTGATTTAACTATATAGTGAATTCATATTAAGTCAATATCTAATACACAAAATGACAAAAACAAAACATGAAATTATTCCTTCATCATCGACAAGTACAACATCACCGACGTTCAGAAGAACAACGTACAG
>OGYW01001371.1_pt1 | contig 21616 bp, 19 predicted proteins | sample 1576621 | NCBI WGS metagenome assembly OGYW01 (sample SAMEA3541528, study PRJEB24748) | human gut metagenome | biome: human gut; feature: human-associated habitat; material: faeces | place: China | collected 2012 | reverse complement strand
CGAAAGATCAAGAAGAAGCTATAGCGGCTATTTCTACAAATATGGCAAAGGCGTATCCCATGAATCATCTTTTGCTGGGTGATGTTGGCACGGGTAAAACCATGGTTGCTGCATTTGCGATAGCGGCATGTGCCGATACCGGAACACAAGCGCTTATGATGGGACCGACCGAAGTATTGGTTCAGCAATACGGTGCTTCTTTGGGTCCGCTTTTTGACCAGATAGGAATATCGTGGGCGATTCTTACGGGATCTAGCACAGCAAAAGATAGGGAAGATATTCTTCAGCGTTTGGAGTCAGGTAGCTTGCAGGTGCTTTTTGGTACTCATGCTCTTCTGGAAGATGCGGTACAGCCTAGATGTTGTTCTCTTGTTTGTATTGACGAACAGCAGCGCTTTGGCGTTGAACAGCGTCAGGCCTTGGTGGCAAAAGCACCCAGTGCAGATATTTTGTCTATGACGGCTACTCCTATTCCGCGGTCGCTTGCTTTGGCTCTGTATGGGGGTTTGACGTTGTCTTATTTGCATAAACCCCCCGCTAAACAAGGTGGAAGACAAACGAAGGTTTGCCATTTTTCTGAGGAAGGTCTTGCCTACGACGCATTGCGTGAAGCGCTTGAACGCGGGGAACAAGCTTATGTAATTTGTCCTTTGATTGGTTTGGATTTACCTGATACACAAGACAAAGAATCGTCAGATGCAGCTTCTGATGTTTTTTCTGGTGATGAAAATTGTTCCACCATTGAATATGCTGCAATTGAGTGGGGAATTGAGCATGATGAGGTAGAAGACGCCTTACCAGGGGATACTCTTGCCGCTGCCGCAATGCACGCTAAAGTTCTTCAAGAACAGATAGTTCCCCGTGCGCAGGTTGGACTTTTGCATGGCAAAATGTCCTCAGCAGAAAAAGATGCCGTGATGGAACAGTTCAGGGCAGGACAGATTGATGTATTGGTGTCTACCACAGTAGTTGAAGTTGGTGTTGACGTTCCAAACGCTACGGTCATGATCATAGAAGATGCTGATCGGTTTGGCCTTGCGCAGCTTCATCAGCTCCGTGGTCGTGTTGGTCGTGGCACGTTACCTGGTTCCGTTTTTTTGGTTTCCCGTTCAAAGGCACCTCAGTCGCTTGAACGATTGCGTATCATGGAACAGGTTGATGATGGTTTCGAACTTTCCGAATACGATTTGTCTCTCCGTCGGGAGGGAGATGTTTTTGGAAGTCGCCAACATGGCAGATCACGATTGGCCTTGGTAAATGTTATAAGAGACAAAGCCATTATTGAAGCGGCATACCAAGATGCGCACTCATGCTATTTTGGGAATGACGTATCGCCAGATGAAAAAAGCCTTATAAAGCGCGAATTACACGCGCTGCAGAAAGCGAGGGCAAAGTGAGAATAATTGCAGGTGAATTCCGAGGAAGACCTCTTAAAACCTTGAAGGGATCTCTCACACGTCCTACGACTGATAGAGTTCGCGAGGCTCTTATGAGTTCGCTGTATAGTGCACGTGGTTCTTTTGAAGGTGCTTGTGTTCTGGATGCTTTTGCAGGGTCGGGCGCTCTTGGACTTGAATGCTTAAGTCGTGGTGCGGATTTTTGTTTGTTTTGCGAACAGGATAGCCAGGCTCAGCGCATTATTGAACAAAATTGTACCTCTCTTAATCTTGCACGAAATCGTTATCGTGTACGTAAGGGAGATACCTTTTTGCTTCCGCAAAACACCAGTCAAACCTTTGATCTGCTTTTTTTCGATCCTCCGTATGCGTATGAGGCAAACAAGATAGGTTCCTTGATTCAAGAATTAGATGAAGCGGGATGTATAGCCGATAACGCCTTGATCTGCTATGAGTACGCCAAAAATGATGCAAGTTCGGTCATTCAGGCGTTTGATGCGTTAAAATACGTCCAGGTTTCTGTAAAACATTACGGAGATACATCTCTTATTACCCTTAGGAAGGAATAACAATGAAGAGAGCGGTTGTTCCGGGAACCTTTGATCCCATCACCGCAGGCCATGTAGACGTTATCAAGCGTGCATCTCAGATATTTGATGACGTGGTTGTAGCAGTAGCGCAGTCGGTTAAGAAGAACCCTATGTTTGATCTTGAAACAAGGGTTAGCCTTGCAACTCAGGCGGTAGCGGATCTTCCTAATGTTAGCGTGATCAGCTTCGATGGTTTGCTTGTTGATTGCGTCCGCGAACTTGATGCTCATGTAGTAGTAAAGGGTCTTCGCGCTATTACCGACTTTGAATATGAATTTCAAATGACTGCGCTCAACTACGAATTGAGCCAGGATTTGGAAACATTCTTTATTATGTCACCTCCTAAGTTCATGTATCTTTCTTCGTCAATCATTCGCGAAATGGCATCTATGGGCGGGAACATCAAGGGCTTTGTACCTCCTTGTGTAGAAGATGCTTTGCGTGGATATTTTGCGGACGCATATGAAAAGTCAGGAAATTAAGGCTTTTCTTCAATTTATCTTCAAGTAATGTTCAATTTTATTAGGAGATGAGGGTCTATTTCTGCGTATAAGGGCGCAATCTGATAGACTTTAAGGTTGAAGCGATGAATTTTACGCTAATATAGCTTATCGCGCTTATTTCCCGAAAAGCTCGGAAAGGTAGTTTATGGACGAAACAGGAGTATTGAATCTTATTGATGAGCTCACGATGCTCATTGAAGATTCCAAACCGGCTTTTGGTAAAAATAATTTAAGGCAGGTTGACGCACAGGCTGCTTTTGAAATTCTTGATGAAATTCGTGACACATTCCCAAGCGAATTTGCTCAAGCACGTCAGGTTATTCGTGAGCGTCAAGCATTGCTTGATGAAGCTGAAGCTCAGGCAAGTCGTCTCATTGAAGATGCCCGCAGCCAGGCTATTACCATTGCAAGCGAACAGGAAATCGTTCGTATTTCTCAGCAGCAAGCAGACGCAATTTTGGCAGAAGCTCGCGAACTTGAACGCGAGACGCGTGCTGGTGCAGAAGATTATGCCGATGAAGTGTTTAGCCACGTAGAGCAAAGCCTTGATACTGCTTTAAATAGCGTACGTCGTTGCCGCGACCGTTTGAATGCTAATTCTCTTAATTCAGGCCGCTAATGGAAGCACCAATAATTACCATTCCCGATGAACTCTTCGCCCCAGCGGAGAGCTCATCATTTTCTGGAACTTTTTCTCTTCCTGAACTGATCCTTGGGGCAGATACGTATACCTTCGACCATCCGCTTACCTGGAATGTTATGGTTAGCAATACGGGTGGCTCTTTATTGGTTACGGGTATTGTGACAGGCGATGCAACTACTACCTGTGTACGTTGCTTAGATCCTGCCCACTATCGCCTTGAAGGGGAAGTCGAAGGATACTTCACTATTCCTGGGTCGGACGTTGAACTTACTGAAGAAGAACAGGAAGAATGCGAGGAGCTCAACGAAGATCACACTATTGATCTTACCTCTTTGTTGGTTGCAGCTCTTTCGCTTGAATTGCCTCAAACTCCGCTTTGTGATGACGATTGTAAGGGGCTTTGTGCGGGTTGTGGCGCCAACCTGAACTACGAAGAATGCACATGCGATAAGACTTTCGAGGAAGATGATTTTCACGAAAACCCCTTCGCTGTTTTGAAGAATATTAAATTTGATGAGGATTAAAAATTTCTCTTGCTATTTGGTTTTCTTCTAGCTACAATATTTTTTCGCGTGATTGCAACTAACAGGTGTAAGCCTGCATCATAGAAGGAGATTAATCATGGCAGTGCCAAAGCGTAAAACTGGTCGTGCTCGTACTCATGCACGTCGAAGCGAAAATGATAAGATCGCTTCACCTTCTCGTTCCGTATGCCCTCAGTGCGGTGAAGTGAAGCATCCTCATCGTGTATGCCCAAATTGTGGCTACTATCGCGATCGTGAGGTTATCCAGACCGCTTAGTGCATGCCAGTATTGGTGAATTGCATCCCCCGGCGATGACCGGGGGTTTTTTATATGCTCCCTTTTCACCCATAACCCCGCTTAAGGAGAAGCTATGTCTGAAAACGTAGTAATTGCTGTTGATGTTCTTGGAGGCGACTTTGGTCCTCGCGTAGTTCTTCCTGGAATTGAACAGGCACTTGAAGAAGATCCTAATTTAGAAGTAATTGCCTGTGGTCCTGAAGATATAGTTGTTCCCTTTGCTGATGCACATGATCGCGTTCGTGCACAGGCAACAACAGAAGAAATTACCATGGATGAACACCCTGCAAATGCTGTGCGAAAGAAAAAGGATTCCAGCTTAGTTGTAGGAAATCGTCTGGTCAAAGAAGGTGTTGCTGGCGGCTTTTTCTCTGCTGGTTCAACGGGAGCCTGTCTTGCTGCTGCAACGTTGGTAGTTGGTCGTATTAAAGGGGTGGCTCGCCCAGCGCTGTGCACTATTTTACCTTCTCCTGCTAAGCCTGTTGTTATGTGCGATGTGGGAGCTAATGCAGACTGTAAACCTTCGTACTTAGTACAGTTTGCTCAAATGGCTATTCCTTATGCAGAAAAAGTAGTGGGTATAAATAATCCTAAAGTTGCTCTCCTTAATATTGGAGAGGAAGAAACGAAGGGTTCCAAGTTTGCCCAGGAAACTCATGCGCTGCTACGTGAAGAGGTTCCTCAATTTGTAGGTAATGCCGAAGGACGCGATTTATTAACGGGCGAATTTGATGTTATTGTGACTGATGGTTTTACGGGTAATGTTTGCCTTAAGACCATTGAAGGTGCAGCGTCGGTTCTGTTTAAGAGCATTAAAGACGTTATGATGAAAAACGCTATGACCAAACTTGGAGCTTTGACGCTCAAAGGCGGTCTTAGTGAATTAAAAAGCAGCCTTTCTGCCGACGAATATGGCGGAGCTCCTATCCTTGGCGTAAAGGGAGCTTGCTTAGTTGGCCATGGTTCCTCTAACGAAACTGCTATTAAAAATGGCATTTTAGTTGCAGCTCGTACGGTTCGTTTGGATGTTTCGGGAATAATTGCCCAGACGGTGTCTGCTGCGGAATAGGTTGAGTACAATCTAGATAGGTAATGTTTATAAGTGATGGAGTGCGGTGAAAGAACAGCCAGAACATACTGAAAAGCTTAATCGAGCGGAAGACATTTTGGAGTATACCTTCTCTAACCGTTCATTGCTTCTTGCTGCGCTCACGCATCCCTCTGCTGCGGAAGGTCATTCTATTTCTGATTCGTATGAGCGCTTGGAATTTTTAGGCGATAGTATTCTGGGTGCTATTGTTTCCTACGAAGCGTTTCATGCCTATCCTGATCTTAATGAAGGCGGTCTTACGCGCATTAAAGTTTCTCTTGTTTCGGGTGCATCGCTTTCTAAGGTTGCTAGCGATCTAGGACTTGCAGACGTTATTTTCTTTGGTTCTTCTGAGCGTGGTACTGGCAGACGCGGTCTTCATTCGGCATTGGAAAACGTATACGAATCATTAGTGGCAGCGCTCTATCTTGATGGTGGTCTTGCACCAGCAATAGCTTTTGTAAAACGCACCCTTATTGTGCGCATGAGTGCTGATATGGCTAAAGAGCCTGAAAATCCAAAAAGCGTTTTGCAAGAGCGTTTACAAGAAGATGGCATAACGCCTACCTATCGATTGGTAGAAACGCAGGGTCCTCCGCATGACAGAACGTTTGTTACGCAAGTTTTTGTTGGCGTGCAGTCTATTGCTCGTGGTGTTGGTAGAACTAAAAAGGAATCTGAAAGCCAAGCAGCAAAGTCGGCACTTGAAGTGCTCAGCTCATTTTTTGAAGCGAAAGATTCGAAAGATAAAAAGCGCAAAGCAGATGCTCGTGCGGCGCTAAAGGCGGCAAAGGCGGAAGAAAAGGCCCGTCGTCAAGCTGCTCAGCGCGCAAAGAAGCAAAAGAAGCAACAACAGCAATAAGGGGTACTCTGTGTATCTGAAGTCACTTACTCTAAAGGGTTTCAAGTCCTTTGCAGATCGTACTGTTATGAAGTTCGAGCCTGGTGTGGCTGCTATTGTTGGTCCTAATGGCTCAGGTAAATCTAATATTTCAGATGCGGTGCTTTGGGTTTTGGGTGAGCGTAATGCAAAAAATTTGCGTGGCCAGTCTATGGAAGATGTTATCTTTGCTGGTTCTTCTGCTCGTAAACCTGTATCAGTAGCCGAAGTTGAATTATTGCTGGATAATTCAGACGGAACGCTTCCTGTTGATTTCGCTGAAGTTTCCATTGGCAGGCGAATGTATCGCAGCGGGGAAAGCGAATATCTTATTAATGGCAACGTTGTTCGCCGAATGGATGTTTTAGATATTCTGCATGATTCCGGTTTAGGCACAGGCACTAATTCCATCATTTCTCAGGGTAATTTGGATTCAGTTTTATCTTCGCGTCCAGAAGACCGTCGTGCTTTAATTGAAGAAGCGGCGGGCATTCTAAAACATAAAGAGCGTAAAGCTAAATCTGAACGCAAATTAGCTCAAATGGATGCTCATTTAGATCGTGTTCATGACATCACTGCAGAAGTTGAGCGTCAGTTAAAGCCGCTTGAACGTAAGGCGCGCAAAGCGCGCACTTATGAAACGCTCTCTGCTGAATTGCAGGAAGTTAAGCTTCATCTTGCGGTTGACAACTTACGCGTGTTGCAAAAGCGCTGGGATAGCACTCTTGCACAGGAAAGTGAGCTTACCAATCAGCAACAGCAGGTTAAAGAAGAATTAGCACAGACAGAAAAAGCTTTAGATGAACTGCAGCAAACATTGCATGATCGGGGTAGCCAAGAATCAACACTAAACGATCGCTATCGTCGCGCCCAAGCAGCCTTTGAGCGTTTAAATTCCATGGCTATGGTGGTTCGTGAAAAGCGTAGCGGTTTCCTTTCCGAAGCAGAGCGTTTGGCGCGCTTTGTTGAAGAAGGGCGTGTTCGTCGTGCGGCAGCAGAAAAAGAACTTGAACAGGCTCGCAGTGCATCCGCTGAAGCGCAAAGTGCCTATACGGCAGCGCAAACTTCTTTAGATGCTCTTGAGGCAGATCATAAAAACCAAACACACCAACGAAATGCACTGCGCAAGCAAATTGATACGCTTATGTCAGAACAGCGTGGTTTAATTCATCGTCAAGAAACTATTCAGGCAACTCAGGAAGCGCTGCGCGAAAATTTGTCTGAAAAGCGTGCCCGTGCGCAAGTTATTGATGCCCATGTGGCGGATGCACAAAAACGCCTAGAAGCTGCTCAGGCGCAGGCTGAAGAGAGTAAACGCAGCGCTGAAGAACTTTCAGAGCAGTTTGAACAAGCGCGTTTGAAAGAAGCTTCTGCGCGCGAGCAACTCAATAGTCTTGTAGTTGCGCGTGATCAGGGCAGAAAAGCGCTTGATCAAGCTCGCCAAACGTATACACAGGCTTCTGCTGAACGTACCGCACTAGAGGAATTAGAACGTGCAAGTGAATCTTCCAACCCTTTGTTAGCAGAACTGTTAGATGCTCGTGATGAATCCGATGAATCTTCGGTGTTGCTTACTCACGCCATTCAAGCTCCCTCGGAGTTGGATGTATTGGTAGAGCTTCTGCTTGGCGATGATATTCATGGCTTGCTTGCGCAAAATAATGAAAGCGCTAAAGCACTTGCAAGCAAAGCGCTTGAATCTCAGTCCTATGGTGAAGCTATTGTTTTTGGCGATGTTCTTTCAAATACTATTGCTCAAACTGGTGTGTTGTCCTATCGCCGTCTTATCGATGAACTTGAAATAAAGCCTGCCTATCAAAATCGCATCGCAGCACTGTTAGGCGATGTATACGTAGTTGATACGCTATCTGCTGCACTTGAAACTCAGCATAAAGCCCAAGCTGCAGTTCGTATTGCTTCGCTAGATGGGGCAGTGGTATATCCTAGCGGGAAAATCGTAGTTGCTCATCGTTCTGAAGAAGAGAAGAGCAACAGCGCTCTAGCACGCAGACGTGCCCTTGAGCAGGCTCGCGCTCGAGAAAAAGCTACTGGTGTGGAATATGAGCAAAAACAACAGGAAAGCGAAACTCTTGAAGCTCAGTTGCGTGCGGCTCAGACTGAATCCTTGAAGCTCTCAGAGGTGGTTGCCAACTTAAAAGGTAGAAGCGAATCGGCACAAAGAGATGCCACTCAATCGGCCCGTACTGTTGCTGAACTATCTCAGGAATTAGAAAAGCTTCTACAGGAACAGAAAGAAAACGAAGCTTTTTTGGCTAAGGCTCAACCTGATTCTGATGAACTTGAACAGGAACTCACAGAGGTTCTTGCCAAGCTTTCACTTAATAAAGACAGTGTTGCGGAATTGGAAAACACCTTATCTCCGCTTCGCCGTAGTATTGTGGCGCTTTCTGAAAAGGTGAGTGATGCACGTCTGGAAACAGCGCGCTTATCGGAGCGACTCGCGTATGCTCAACGCATGGAACAAACGCGACAGCAAGAAATTGCTTCTTCAGCGCGTGAAGATGAAGCTTCTAGTAGGCGTATTACTATAGCTCGTGGTGCTGCTTACAGGGCTGATGCACTTTTGGCAACGCTTGCTTCTCTTTCCGATGCGGCGTCCCTTCTTTCTGTGCGTTTAGAACAGGAATCTCAGACAGAACAGCAGGCTTCGCGTGAACTGCATGACAAGATTGCAGAAGCTACCCGAGCTTCTCGTGAAGTTCACCAACGTTTTGAAGGATGCAATGCTCGTTTAGCGGATGTTCGTATTGAAAAGGGTCGCTTAGAAATTCAGGTAGATGCAGGCATTAAGGCAATTGTTGAAGACTGCGCAACGCCGCTTGAGCAAGCTCTTTCTCTTGAAGAATTGCAAGATCGTAGTTTCGCTGAAGAACAGTGTGCATCACTTGAGCGTCGTATTAAAAACATGGGAACTATTAATCCTGATGCAGCTCAAGAATTTGAAGAAGTACAAGAGCGCTACCAGTATTTATCTTCTCAGCTTGAAGACATGCGTCTTGCTCGTAAGTCTTTAGCGCGTATTGTGAATGTAATTGATGAACGTATGCGTACGGATTTTGTTCGTACCTTTGAACAGGTAAACGATAATTTCTCGGAGATATTTTCAACCTTATTCCCAGGAGGTCATGCGCATTTGTCGTTGGTTGATCCTGATGATTTGGAGCACACCGGCGTTGATGTGAATGCGCAACCTATAGGCAAGCGTGTAAAGAAAATGTCGCTGCTTTCTGGTGGAGAAAAATCCATGACAGCAATGGCGTTGTTGTTTGCGGTATATCGTATTCGCCAAACCCCGTTTTATATCTTAGACGAGGTTGAGGCGGCGCTTGACGATACTAACTTGCGTCGTCTAATTGCTTATCTCAATGTCATTCGCGACCAAACTCAGTTCATAATGATTACCCATCAGCGCCGCACTATGGAATCAGCAGATATACTATACGGTGTTTCCATGCAAGCAGATGGTATTACCAAGGTGGTAAGCCAGAAACTGGATAATGCTCAGTGCAAGGAGGACTAAATGGGCTTCTTTGAAAAAATAAACGCTGGTCTTTCCCGTTCGCGCGAACGTCTGAAAGAACAGATGAATATTCTTCTTGATCGTGGTCCCGATGTTGATGATGAATTTTGGGAAACGCTTGAAGAAACGCTCATTTTGGCAGATTTGGGCGCAAGTGCTGCCGATGAAATTGTAGAAGAGTTGCGTGATCAAGCACGTCGCAAGGCAGCACCTGATGCGTATGCAGTTTTCGATATGTTGACCGAACAAATTGCTGAAACCTTTACTCCTGCGGAAGTGGACTACTTTGAGGAGAATCCTCAGCTTATTTTGTTTGTTGGTGTAAATGGCTCGGGTAAAACTACCACGGTTGGAAAAGTGGCAGCTGCGGCTCATGATCAGGGTCGCAAAGTACTGCTTGGTAGCGCCGATACATTCCGTGCTGCTGCTATTGAACAGCTTGAGGTATGGGCTAATCGCGCTGATGTTGAAATTGTAAGCCGTGATCGTGGTAGTGATCCTGCGAGTGTATGCTATGAAACTATTGAACGTGCTGAGGCTGCGGATTCGAATTTGGTACTTATTGATACGGCTGGCCGTTTGCATACGTCAAATGACTTGATGCGTGAGCTACAAAAGGTAGTTTCGGTTGTGCGTAAGCGTTCTAATATGCCTGTTGCCACGTTGTTGGTTATTGATGCCACCACCGGACAAAATGGTCTTCAGCAAGCGCGAGAATTCGATAAAGCGCTCGATCTTGATGGCGTTGTGCTAACTAAGCTTGATGGCACAGCAAAGGGAGGTATTGCTCTTGCAATTTCTCATGAGTTGGAACTTCCCATTTGTAAAATTGGTGTCGGCGAAGGAATAGATGATTTGCAGGATTTCGATGCGCATGAATTTGCTCGTGCGCTGATAGGGGATATGACCGATGTTCGATAATCTCTCCGATAAACTTCAATCAGTTTTCAGTGGCCTGCGCAGCAAAGGTCGTCTTACGGAAGAAGATATTGATTCTGCTATGCGAGAAATCCGCATGGCACTTCTGGAAGCTGACGTTAATTTTAAGGTAGTAAAGTCGTTTATTAAGCGTACAAAAGAACGCTGCTTAACGGCTGAAATTATGGATTCGCTTACGCCTGCACAAAATGTCGTGAAGGTAGTTTTAGACGAATTGACCGAATTGCTCGGTCGTGAAGATGCGCCCTTGCAGCTTTCGAGTCGTATTCCTAACGTCATCATGTTGGTTGGTTTGCAGGGTTCAGGTAAAACTACTGCCGCAGCAAAGCTTGCCTATTTGTTGAAGGGCAAAAACCACAATCCGCTTTTGGTTGCTTGCGACGTTTATCGTCCTGCTGCTGCTGATCAGCTCCAAACACTTGGTGATGAAATTGGTGTTCGTGTTTATCGCGGGGAAAGCAAGGACCCTGTTGCTATTGCCAAAGAGGGCGTTCGCGATGCTATTGATTCTCTTCGTGATGTGGTTATCGTGGACACCGCTGGTCGTTTGCATGTCGATGACGAAATGATGGAAGAAGCCCAAGCCATCAAAGATGCGGTTGAGCCTGATCAAATTTTTATGGTTGTTGATGCTATGACTGGTCAGGATGCGGTAAATGTAGCTAAAGCTTTTGCCGATCGTGTTGATTTTGATGGCGTCATTATGTCCAAGATGGATGGTGATGCTCGTGGTGGTGGCGCGCTGTCCATTAAGCAGGTTACGGGCAAACCCATTTCCTTTATTTCGTCGGGCGAAAAGCCGGATTCTTTAGAGGAATTCCACCCAGATCGTATGGCTAAACGCATCTTGGGCATGGGTGATGTGGTTAGCATTATTGAAACTGCTTCTAAGCTTAAGGCGGAAGAAATTGAGGAAGAAGAAGCCGAGCGTATGGCGCGGGGCAATTTAACCTTGAATGACTTTTTGCTTATGAAACAGCAAGTCAATAAAATGGGTGGTATTCAAAAGCTGGTTAGTGCACTTCCCGGTGGCGATAAGGCTATGCGTGAAGGTCAAGTAAATGAACATGCCCTTGACGATATGACCGTTATTATTAATTCCATGACCAAACGCGAACGTGAGCATCCAGAAATATTAAATGGGTCACGCAAGTCGCGAATTGCTGCGGGTGCAGGTGTAAAGGTTTATCAGGTAAATCAGCTGTTAAAGCAGTTTAGCGAAACAAAGAAAATGGTTCGTCGTATGATGGACCAACAAGAAGCTGCCTATGCTCGAAAGGGTAAGAAGGGCAGGAAAGGCAAGAAGGGAAAGAGCAGCAAACGCAGGATGGGAGTTCCTGGAATGGCGGGACTTTCCATAAAGGATATGAAGAAGATGCAAGACATGATGAGTGGTCTTGATGATTCTCAATCTAAGAGGTAATATCAATAATTGCTGTTTTGCGACCCGAATGAGTAAAGAATTTCGGAAAAGTCGCGTGTAATGTTTTAGAAGGAGTACAACTCGATGGCAGTCAAGATCCGTCTCGCCCGTCACGGCGCTAAAAAGGCACCTTATTATCGTATCGTTGTAGCTGACTCTCGTGCTCGTCGCGATGGTCGCTATATTGAGCAGGTTGGTACGTACAATCCTTGCACCACCCCTGCAGCTGTAACTATCGATCTTGAAAAGGTTGATAAGTGGGTAGCTGATGGTGCAAAGCCTACCGATACTGTTGCTCGCCTTATTGAGGCTGAGCGCAAGAACGCGTAAATCATGGCGGATTTCCGCGAAGATATTGCAAGCTTGGTAGAAGCCTTGGTTGTTCCTTTGGTGGACGACCCAGAAGCTGTTGAAATTACTTCAACGGATACTGAAGATGGCGCTGTTTTGGTTGAAATTACTGTTGCTGAAGAAGATGCAGGTAAGGTAATTGGTCGCCAAGGTCGCGTTATCAAGGCTATTCGTACCTTGTGTCGCGCAGCTGGTTCGCGCAACGGCACCGCCGTTGAGGTAGAAATTATTGACTAGGAGCCCATAACGCTATGGGTTCTTGGACGAACATTGCTGCGCTACTGAGCGCTAAAACAAAAGAAGGAGGGCTTTCTGTCAAACCGACAGAAGGTCTTCCTTTTTTGCTTACGGAAGGTATGGACGTTACGTTTGTGCCGCCAATTTTGCGTTTTCCGCGTTCTTCTAAAGTTGCTCGTATAGAGCATCCTGCTCCGAGAAAATATCTGGTGTATTTCGAAAAGGTAACTACACGCAGTGATGCTGAAGAGCTTGAAGGGCATTATTGCTTAGTGCGTACCGAAGATTTACCTGATGATTTTGATGAATCTGGTGAACTGCAGGTTGTGGGCTTTTTGGTGATGGATTCTGTATTTGGAGAATTGGGCACGGTGGCTCGTATTGGAGAAAACCCTGCTCATTCTTTGTTGGTGGTAGAACCCTTAGAGGAACAAGAATCCTTTGAGAACCAAAAATCTTCTGAGGATCAGAAATCTTTTTCTGAGGTTCTCATTCCGGTGGTGGATGCCTTTATTGATGAAATAGACGAAGATGATCGCATCATCTATGTATCTGTTCCCGATGGTTTATTGGATCTTTAGGGGTGCGGCGTGAAGATAGAAACTCTTTCAGTGTTTCCTCATTGCTATGATTCAATCATGAATGAATCTATGATGCGTATCGCTCAGGAAAAGGGTTACCTGGATTTCACCGCGCATGATTTACGTGATTGGACGCACGATAAACACCGAACAACCGATGATGAACCATACGGCGGTGGGCAAGGCCTTGTTATGAAGTGCGAGCCCATTTTTGAAGCAACTGATGAATTGTTTGCAGCGGCCGAAGAAAAGCCCTACGTTATTTTTCTTTCTCCAACAGGCGAAGTATTTAACGATGCGCTTACCTTAGAACTTGCGCGTAAACCACACCTCTTTTTTATCTGTGGCCACTATGAGGGTATTGACGAGCGTGTATATTCGCTGGCTGATAAGGTAATTTCTATTGGAGATTATGTACTTACTAGTGGCGAGCTTGCTTCTATGGTGGTTATTGATGCGGTCGTTCGTCGCATTGATGGTGTATTAGGCGATGAAGGCAGCGCGGTTGATGAAAGCTTCTATGATGGCTTACTCGAATATCCGCACTATACGCGCCCTGCAGAATTTCGAGGAATGAAAGTTCCTGATGTATTGCTTTCAGGGCATCATGCTCGTATCGCCCAGTGGAGGCGTGAACAAAGCCTGCTTCGCACTAAGCGTTGGCGTCCGGATTTGTTGGAAAAGGCAAATATTAGTGCTGAAGAGCGAAAATTTCTTGATTCTCAGGATATCGTTTGTTCATAGATGGGTACTTTGTCCTAATATGAAACGCATTACAGAAATGAATGGTTAAAGTCAGCGAAGCGTGTTGGCTTTATAACATAGGAAAGGATGAGGCTTCGTGGATTCCGGGCAGCATGCTACTAGGCGCCAACCGGGCATAATTAGAAGGTTTCTTAGCTTCGTTATTTGTATTGCTGTCGTTTTAGTTGCGGCATGGGGTATTAGATCGTATGTTATTGAACCTTTCGAAGTTCCTTCTGCTTCCATGGAAACCACTATCATGACGGGCGATCGCCTTTTCGCTGAAAAAGTAAGCTATCACTTTGAAGAACCGCAGCCAGGTGATATCGTCGTGTTTTCTGATCCTCAAGTACCTTCACGAGTTTTGGTGAAGCGCGTTATTGCAACTGAAGGACAAACTGTTTCAATGGCTGGCGGTGTTCTTTATATTGATGGGGTAGCACAAAGTGAGCCCTATACTGAAGGTGAAACTTACCCTCTTTCCCAAACGGCAGGCAATGTATCACTGAGTTATCCCTATGTGGTACCTGAAGGAGAAGTTTGGGTAATGGGTGATAATCGCGAAAATTCTTCCGATTCGCGCTATTTTGGATCAATTGATGTCGATACTATTTTCGGAAAAGCAGTTGTTACTTATTGGCCGCTTGATCGTATTGGCTTTTTAAATTAGTTACATCGTATTTGTGTTCGATAAAGGAGCTTTGATGACCAATCTTGCATCAGACGCACAATCCGCAAGCTCAGCTGAGGTACTTACGTTTCAGGATATGATTCTTAGTCTTCAGCGCTATTGGGCTAACTTAGGCTGCGTCATTATGCAGCCCTACGACAATGAGGTAGGTGCAGGTACGTTTCATACAGCAACTACGTTGCGTAGTTTAGGACCCGATACCTGGAAGACTGCTTATGTGCAGCCTTGTCGTCGTCCTGCTGACGGACGTTATGGCGAAAACCCTAATCGTCTTCAACACTATTATCAGTTCCAGGTGTTGTTAAAGCCTTCTCCTGATAATGTGCAAGATTTATATTTGGATTCTTTGCGCACTATTGGTATCGAGCCTGAAAAGCACGACATTCGCTTTGTTGAAGACGACTGGGAAAGCCCAACGCTTGGTGCTTGGGGTCTTGGTTGGGAAGTTTGGCTCAACGGCATGGAAGTTACTCAGTTTACCTACTTCCAACAGGTTGGCGGTTTTGAATGCCGTCCTGTGCCTTCAGAAATCACTTACGGTTTAGAGCGCTTGGCTATGTACATCCAAGGGGTCGATTCGGTATATGACTTAATTTGGGCACGTGGAGCAGATGGTACTGAATTCACCTATGGCGATGTGTTCCTAGAAAACGAACGCGAATTTTCTACCTATAACTTTGAAGTAGCAGATACTGATTTGCTGTTTGGTGAATTTGATCGTTATGAAGCTGAATGCAAGCGCGTTCTTGATGCGGGTCTGCCTCTTCCAGCGTATGACTATGTCCTAAAATGCTCCCATGCATTTAACTTACTTGACGCTCGCGGCGTAATTAGTGCCACTGAGCGTATGGCGTATATTTTGCGTGTACGTACGATTGCTAAGGCATGCTGTGCATCGTATTTGGAACAGGTAGTTGGCATTAAACTCGCAGTGGATGAAAAAGGAGAATAGGAATGGCACAGCAAAGTCTTGCATTTGAAATTGGTACTGAAGAAATTCCTGCCTTCGATTTATCTAATGCGGTAAAACAGCTTGCAACGTTAGCTCCTAAATTGTTAGACGAAGCAGCAATTCCGCATGGAGATACCGCAGTTTATTCATCTCCGCGTCGTCTTATTGTGGTGGTGCAAGATATTCCTGAAGCTACCGAAGAAAAAAATGAAGTCTTTAAAGGTCCTTCGGTGAAGATTGCTTTTGACGAAGAGGGTAATCCTACTAAGGCTGCACAGGGTTTTGCCCGTGGCAAAGGAATAGATCCAAACGAATTAGTAGTAGAAGATGGGTATGTTTATGCACGTACTCATACTCCTTCCGTACGTGTTTCTACGCTGCTTTCTTCGGTATTAGAAAACATTGTCCGTGGTATTTCTTGGCCTAAGTCCCAGCGTTGGGGATCGGAATCTGAGTATTTTTCTCGTCCTATTCGCTGGTTTGTTGCTTTATTTGGTAGCGAAGTAGTACCTTTCACATTTGCAGGTCTTACGGCAGACCGTCTTACTCGTGGTCATCGCTTCTTGGCTCCCGGTCCTTTTGCGGTTGCTAATGCAGATGAGCTGGTTGATGTGGTACGTGGTGCATACGTCGTTCCATCAGAAGCTGAACGCGAAGAGGTTATTCGTGCTGGTGTAGCTGAAGTGGAGGCAAAGACTGGTTGTAAAGCTGAATTGCCTGCAAAAACGTTAGTCGAAGTAGTGAATTTAGCTGAATATCCCACTGTGCTAGTTGGTACGTTTGATAAGGAGTTCTTGCAGGTTCCTGAAGAAATAATTGTTGATGCTATGTTGATGCATCAGCGTTATTTCCCGCTCTATGATGCTGATGGCAAGTTAACCAATCGCTTTATTGTGGTTGGTAATGGCGATCCTGCTTGTTCTGAGACTATCATTGATGGTAACGAACGTGTTGTTCGTGCTCGACTCTACGATGCTAAGTTCTTCTACGATGAAGACCTCAAACATCCGCTAGAGTTCTATGTTGATCAGCTGGCTGATGTGGTATTCCAAGAAAAATTGGGCACCATGCTTGATAAAACTAACCGCATCAAAGGATTAGCACAACATTTAGTAGAAGATGCTGGTTTAGAAGCACAGGATTCCAAAGATGCCCTTCGTGCAGCACAGCTTTGCAAAGCGGACTTAGTGACGAGTGCCGTTATTGAATTTACGTCTGTTCAGGGCGTTATGGGTTCTTATTACGCTTCTGCCTGTGGTGAAACCGATCAGGTAGCTCAGGCAATTGAACAACACTATCGTCCTCGTTTTGCAGGAGATGAAGTTCCTGAAACTGCGGTGGGCAAGGTTGTTGCATTAGCTGACAAACTTGACACTATATGTGGCTTGTTCTCGGTTGGCCAAGGTCCAAGTGGCTCTTCCGACCCCTTTGCGTTGCGTCGTAGCGCTATTGGTATTGTGGCAATGCTTACCTGCGAACATGCGCTGTCTATCAGCTTGGTTTCTGCAATTAACGCCTCGCTGGAGTTATATGCTCAGGCAGGTATTGAGTTTGATCATGATGCGGTTCGTAAGGAAGTAATTGACTTCTTCATTACCCGCACGCGTGTTATGTTGCGCGATGCGGGTAAAGGTATTGATGCAATTGATGCGGTACTTGCGGTTGACGTCCAAGAACCAGTTGAACTTATTCATCGCGTAGAGGCTCTTGAAGAAGCGCGCAAGCATGAACCAGAAACCTTTGAAAATTTGGCAACGGCGTATGCTCGCGCTAATAACCTGCGTGATCCGAAATTGGGTAGCGATGTTGATGAAAACTTGCTTACCGAAGTGGAACATGCGCTTTCTTGCGCGGTTGTTCAAGCAGAAAATAGGGTAGCGCTTGCGCTCGACGCTGATAACTATGCAGAGGCTCTTCAAGAATTTGCCGCACTGCGTCAGCCGATCGACCTCTTCTTCGAGCGCGTTATGATTATGGATGAAGACCAGGCACTGCGAGAAAATCGTTTGAGATTGCTTAATCGTTTCGTCGGTGTTTTTGTGCATGTAGCCGATTTTTCGTTACTCTCAAAATAGTGTTTATCCCTGCGGCTCTTGAAATAAGAGCCGCTTTTTGTTTCAGTTGATGGTTGTAGAAGAAGGGAGAAGCATGCAAAAGTGGATTTTGCAAGGTAAGAGTTCGAAAACTATCCCAACGATTCATATTGTTTCTGATTCAGTTGGTACTACTGCTCAAGCCGTTGCCCGTGCAGCCGCTGCCTGTTTTGAGGTTTTTGATCCCGCAATGGAAATTCTTCCTCATTGCAATTCGCCAAAAGAATTAATTTCTGAAATTGATAGCCATGTTTCTCTTCATCGTCGTATTGAAGAAGCGCCTTTTATTTTGTTCTATACCTTGGTCGCTCCAGATACAAGGGAAGCTCTTCTTGGATACATTGAAAAGAACAGCGACATCATAGTTGCAGTAGATGCTATGAGCAATGCTCTCAGTGCGCTTAGCCAAGCTTCTGGCATGGAGCCAATTACCAAGCCTGGTCGTATTCATTCAGTTAATGAATATTATTTCCGTCGTATTGATGCAATGGAATTTACCATTTCTCATGACGATGGACGTAATCCTCAAGATTTGACGGAAGCCGATATTGTATTAATTGGTGTATCGCGTTCTTCGAAAACTCCATTATCAATTTATCTTTCTCAGATGGGTTATCGTGTTGCGAATGTGCCGCTCGACCCTCAATCTGATCCGCCTAAAGAGATTTTTGACGTAGATCCTACTCGTTTATTTGGACTTATAATTTCTGCGGAAATTTTGGCTGATATTCGGAAAAAACGCCTTGGTAAAGCCACTAACGTGGCTGCTTCTTATGCAGATTTAGAATGCGTATACCAAGACCTGGAAAGTGCTCGTGCGCTTATGCGTAAACTTGGCTGCATAGTGATACGCACCGACAACAGAGCAATCGAGGAAACAGCTCAAGAGATTTTGCGGTATTATGAGAATGCTCACCCACAAATTGATGATTAGTGTGTGAGGTAGAAAAGTTTAATCTAAGGAGAACATGGTGACTGACCAAGTAAAGCGCGTCTATGCTTTCGGTAAGGACGCAAATGGTAAGAACGTTACTGAAGGCAACGCCAACATGAAGGCCATTCTTGGTGGTAAAGGCGCAAACCTTGCTGAGATGGCAAACATCGGCCTTCCTGTCCCTCCCGGATTCACTATTTCTTGCCAGACCTGTATGGAATATGCAAATTCCGATAACACCTGGCCTGAGGGAGTTTTGGACACTATTGAAGAGTATCGTGAAGATCTTGAAGCTCGTATTGGTAAGAAGATCGGCGATCCTGAAGATCCTCTGCTGGTTTCTGTTCGCTCCGGCGCACCAATGTCTATGCCTGGCATGATGGACACTGTTTTGAACTTGGGTCTTAACGACAAATCTATTCATGGTTTGATCAAGCAGACCGAAAATCCTCGTTTTGCTTGGGACTCTTATCGTCGTTTTATTCAGATGTTCTCCAACGTTGTAATGGGTCTTGATGGCGATTTGTTTGAAAATGCTATCAATATCATGAAGCGCGAGCGCGGCGTAGAATCTGACACCGATTTGACTGCTGAAGATCTTGAGCAGCTTGTTGAAGTATTTAAGGGTATCTTTACCGACAATGTAGATGCTGAAGAATATCCTTCTTTGGTAGTAGACGGCAAGGTTCAGTTCCCACAGAATCCTGATGTTCAGCTTCGTCTGGCTATTGAGGCAGTATTTGGTTCTTGGAACAATCCTCGCGCAATTCTTTATCGTAAGCAGAACAAGATTTCTGACGATCTTGGTACCGCTGTTAATGTTCAGTCGATGATCTTTGGTAACAAGGGTAATACCTCTGCTACCGGCGTTGCCTTTACTCGTAACCCTGCAACGGGTGAAAAAGAATTCTATGGCGACTACTTGGTAAATGCTCAGGGCGAAGACGTAGTTGCTGGTATTCGTAACACCAGCCCAATTTCTGATCTTAAGCACGTTGAAGGTCTTGAAGAAGCTGGCCGTGAACTCGAAGAGGTATTCACCATTCTTGAAAACCACTTCCGTGATATGTGCGACATTGAGTTCACCATTGAACAGGGCAAGCTTTGGATGCTTCAGACTCGTGTTGGTAAGCGTACTGCACAGGCTGCACTTCATATCGCTATCGAAATGGAGAAGGAAGGCCTCATCACTAAGGAAGAGGCTGTACAGCGTGTTGATCCTGAACAGCTCGACCAGCTGCTCCATCCTCAGTTCGACACCAAGGCTGACTACGACGTAGTAGCTAAGGGCTTGAATGCTTCTCCTGGTGCTGCAGTAGGCGAGGCAGTATTCTCTTCTGAGGCTGCTGTTGAGGCTGCTAAGGAAGGCCGCAAGACTGTTTTGGTACGTTGGGAAACCACTCCAGACGACTTGGCAGGCATGATTGCTGCTGAAGGTATTTTGACTTCTCATGGCGGCAAGACTTCTCATGCTGCTGTTATTGCTCGTGGCATGGGTGCTCCTTGCGTATGCGGTGTTGATACTTTGAAGATTGACGCTGAAGCTAAGCAGGCAGCAATTTCTGGTACCGATATTGTTATCAAGGAAGGCGACATGATTTCCTTGGACGGTACTACAGGTATTGTTGTTCTTGGTGCAGTAGAGCTTGTTGAGCCTGAAATGGCAGGAGATCTTGATACCATCCTTGAATGGGCAGACGAATTCCGCACCATGGGTGTCCGTGCAAATGCAGACAACCCAGAAGATGCCGAAACTGCTCGTAAGTTTGGTGCACAGGGCATTGGCCTTTGCCGTACCGAGCATATGTTCTTGGGCGATCGTAAGCAGATCATTCAAACCTTCATTCTGAATGAAGACGAAGCAGTTCGTGAAAAGGCTGTTGACGATTTATTCAAGGCTCAGACGGGTGACTTCCTTGGTATGTTCAAGGCAATGGACGGCTATCCTGTTATCGTTCGTTTGCTTGACCCACCACTGCACGAGTTCTTGGAAAGCGCTCGTACATTAGATGTAGAAATTGCTCGTTTGGAAGCTACTGGTGGGGATCCTGACGTAATTGAAAAGAAGCGTCATCTCATGGAACAGATCGACGGCTTCTCTGAGGCTAACCCAATGCTTGGTCTTCGTGGCTGCCGTTTGGCTATCAAGTTCCCAATCCTTCCTGAAATGCAGGTTCGCGCAATCGCAACTGCAGCAGCTCAGTTGAAGAAGGAAGGTCTTGATCCTAAGCCAGAAATTATGATTCCTTTGGTTTCTGTTGTTCCAGAGCTTGCTAAGCTTCGTGAACTTGCAGAAAAGATTATTGCTGAGGTAGCAGAAGAGCAGGGTGTTGAACTTGAGATTCCGGTAGGCACCATGATCGAGCTTCCTCGTGCTGCGGTAACCGCTGATGAAATTGCTACCCAGGCAGACTTCTTCAGCTTCGGCACCAACGACCTTACCCAGACCACGTTTGGCTTCTCTCGTGACGACGTTGAGGCTGAGTTCATTCCTCAGTACTTGGCAGAGCGCATCTTGCCTTACAACCCCTTCGCAACCGTTGATCCTGGTGTTGCTAAGTTGGTTAAGATGGGCGTTGAGCTTGGTCACCAGGGCAACCCAGACATCGTTTGCGGCGTTTGCGGCGAACATGGTGGCGATCCTGATTCCGTTAAGACCTTCTACGGCATCGGTCTGGACTATGTAAGCTGCTCTCCTTATCGTGTACCTTTGGCACGTTTGGCTGCTGCTCAGGCTGCATTGGCTGACAAGTAGTTTTTTGTCAGGTTCTCGCAACGTTTCGTAACGTTTCGTTACGTCTGATTTGTTGAATGGAAGTGCTGGTCATTATTTGGCCAGCACTTTCTCTGTTTTGTCGATTTTTTGGTATGTTTTTGGATGAAAATGCACGATTGTTACTGGACAGAAATAACAAAGGTAATTAAACCGAAATTATTGGTAATAAAGCAAATTTTCATACAACTAACTGCTTAATTTAGTAGTAATTTGCAGTAAAAAATTCGATATTCGGTAACAAATGTGCTTTTTCTTCCAAAAATGACTGCAATAATAAGCAAACTTCATTTGGATTAATCTTGCATCAGCTTACGAAAGATTAATTGACTGCGCCAAGAGACTTGCTATATGAATAGGTTCAAATCTTTTGGCGGCGGTTACGTTGGTTTTATCTGAAGAAAAAGTAGCGTTTATTTGTTCAATGCCTTC
>OGYW01001370.1_pt1 | contig 21617 bp, 15 predicted proteins | sample 1576621 | NCBI WGS metagenome assembly OGYW01 (sample SAMEA3541528, study PRJEB24748) | human gut metagenome | biome: human gut; feature: human-associated habitat; material: faeces | place: China | collected 2012 | reverse complement strand
GAGTGCACGGAGTCCGAAGGTGATCAGAGCGGATTTTTGGTGACCAAGGCACTGCCCCTGTGCCGCCACCCTCGGCTTATTGTCGTTCGTATGCCATTTCGATAGGAAAGTAATATCAAATCTACATTTCAAAGTATCACACTTCACCCTTCCGGCGGATTGCTCCCAGGCACAATCTGCTTATATATAAGCTCGCAATCCTGTCTTGTAAACTGTATTCCTGCCTGCTTAGCCTTCTGGCTTAATGCAAATATAAGCGGAACGATTTCTTCTTTATTCTTACCTTTGGAAAGAGTTTTGAATTCATTTAAAAGCAGTTGTTTGCGAAAATCATTTTCTGACATATAAATCTCCATTTCTGATTGAGAATAATAATTACAAATATAAATATGTAAGACAAAAGTCATTTATAACAGTTAATTATTATTGGAACTTCCATAATTATTGCCATCATTAAAGTCCAGCTTATCAAGCTGTTTAATATATTCATTGTACATATCCTTCTGCGAAGAATTAAGTATATTATTAATGTTTATATTGTTAAATCCACCAGAGCCAGTGTTATTATTAAAATTACTAAATTCAGAATTATCATTAGAATTATTATTGTTAAATTCATTAGAACTGGCATTGTTAAAACCGCTTGAATTAACATTATTAAAGCTGTTATCCCCTGAGGCATTATTAAACATATCCATCATGCCTAACATATCAGACATTTTGGAAAAGTTTCGGTAAGTGTTTATTAACTGTTCAATGTTGTCTGGGCAGTAAGCCATAATGGTTTTCATAATAGCTTCATTATTTAATATATCATTCAAGGAAGTGTTAGCATTTATTCCTGAGCTATTACTACATGTTTTAAATGTGTTACAGCTATAGGGAGAGTTGTAGAAGCTTAATGTGTGTTTTAATTCATTTGCCCTTATAAGCATAGAGAGCTTTTTTTGCATACCGTATTCCATAAAAGGAATGAGGGCTTTAAATAATTGAAGGTAGTCGGGTAGGGTAAGAATATCAAATTCAGTAACAGGTAATTGTTTCGCCATTCAATCCTCGATTCCTGCGACAAACGCAATATATAATGTGTGTCTAATAGACTTGTTTTAGTATATTCATTAAAATACCAGGATATGAGGCTGTATCCGTAGAATTTAAAATGACGGAATACAGCCTCATTAAATAGACATAAAAGATAATATCAGCAACTGATGTTGATAATTGCTTTTATTCTGCAACTGTATATAAAATGTTATATTTTATAGCAGTTATTAGCAGATATAATCATTGCTGGGAGTCAGCCGCTATTAGCAGCCACAGCCGTTGTTGCAGCCACAGCCATTGTTACAGCCGCCGAAACCTAATGCATTACCGCCATCGCAGCCACATAAGCATAAAAGGCAGATGAGCCAGATGCAGTTATTGTTGCCACAGCCACAGCCATTGTTGCAGCCGCAGCCATTTCCGTCAAATAGAAGTAAAAGAATTATGAGCCAGATGATGTTGTTGCCACATCCGCAATCTCCACATCCATTACATCCGCCACAGTTAGTTGCTGCTAAATCACTCATAAATAATCCTCCGATAAAACATTTACAATACAATAATATGTGGCAGGGCTTGTTTGTGTTACTTATTTTTTTGTGAATATTGCAATATTTTTAAAATTATTATATCATTAACTTTATGTTGTTATTTAACACATAAGTGACTACAAAGTAGTCTGTTATATAAGAAAATAGTATGTGCCAGTGTACATACTAATCGTGCAGATAATGTCCTTGGTTTGGACATAAGAATGGAGATTAGTGTGAAAAATAAGATTTTTCACACGCAAGATTTGTGCTTACGCACAAACTTGAGATGCGCAAAAGACAGCGCAAGAATGGAGATTATTATGAAAATATCAGTAATTATCCCATCACTTAACCCTGATGATAAGCTTGTAAGTGTTGTTGATTCACTTGTTAAGAAGGGATTCGAAGATATTATAATTGTCAATGACGGAAGTGATTCGGCACATTTATGGCCATTTGAGAAAGTTGGCAGTTACAGCCAGTGTACAATACTTACCCACGAGGTTAATAAGGGTAAGGGCAGAGGTTTAAAGACGGCATTTGAATACTGCCTTAAGAACAGACAGGGGTATGATGGTGTTGTAACAGTAGATGGAGATAACCAGCATAGGGCAGATGATATATATAACTGTTGTGAGGCTATGGTAAAGAATGACAAGGTTGTTCTCGGAGTAAGACGTTTTGATGGAGAAGATGTTCCATTTAAGAGCCGGTTTGGTAACAATATGACAAGTATGGTATTCAAAGTTATGTGTGGACTTAATATTTCTGATACACAGACGGGCTTGAGGGCTATTCCATACCGTTATCTTGATACATTTTGTAATATTGAGGGTGAGAGATTTGAGTATGAAACAACTATGCTGCTTGAATTTAAGAAGTCGGATATTCAATTTATGGAAGTGCCAATTGAGACAGTGTATATAGAAGATAATGCTTCAACACATTTCAATCCGGTTAAAGACTCAATAAAGATATATAAGGTTATATTGAAGTATTCATTTTCACCAACAGTTGTTAAATATATATTAAGCTCATTGGCATCGTGGGTTATAGATAATTTAATATTTAATTTACTTGAATTTTTTCTTTTTGCGTTTACAATATCAATAAGACTGTTATTTAGTACGGTAGCCGCAAGAATTATATCGTCAATATTTAATTTCACGATGAACAGACGTCTTGTGTTTAAGTCAGACAAAGATGTCAAGTCATCTATGGTCAGATATTACATATTATGGTTATGCCAGCTTATGGCATCATATCTTCTTGTATACATCTTTACAAGATTATTAGTGCTTGGCAGTGTGGCTGTTGCATTTACAAAGATAATTGTTGATTTATGCTTATTTGTAATAAGCTACAACATACAGAAAAAATGGGTGTTTAAATAATCAGACACGGATTACACCAATAGAAATGAGGATAATAATGAAGAATAACGTACTTAAGTGGCTTGGAAGAGTTGGAGCTACGCTTTTAACTACTATCGTAATTCTTGTAGTTGGTCTTTATCTTGTTATGGCTATGCTTGCGTGGGGACCTTCTACATTTGCTAAGAAGCAGTTTATATTATCGCTTCAGGAGACAGGAGAGCTTGGTTTTATGGCTAACTGGTTCTGTTCACAGGAAGAGATTGATATGATTAAAGAGGAGAATTCAGTTAAGGATACTACTGATATAACTGATTCAAGCCTTGTTGTAATCGGACAGGATTCATCTAGTGATGAAGAAGACCTTTATGTTGTTGATGTAAAGGCTGGAACATATAGCGGTAAGCTTATGATTGTCAAAGATCCTTCAAGATTATTTGTAGGAACAGTACCAGAATTCAAGCTTGAAAAGGGCTGGACAGTTGCTGAGATAGCACAGAGATATGATGCACTAGCAGGTATCAATGGTGGAGAATTCGTTGACTCAACACCACAGACAGCTATGCCAATCGGACTTGTTATGGTAGATGGCAATATATTAAAGGGTGATTCATCTACAATGTACCACGTTACAGGAATAACATTTGATAATAAGCTTGTAATGGGTAATATGACATCAGCTAAGGCTGTAGAGCTTGGAATAAGAGATTGTGTCAATGTAAGCAGTGATATAGGTCCATTTCTTATAATTAACGGTGAACCACAGGACGTTGATGGTGTTGGTGGAGGACTTAATCCACGAACAGCAATAGGACAGAGAGCTGACGGAGCTATTCTTCTTCTTGTCGTAGACGGAAGACAGGCTACAAGCCTTGGTGCATCGTTCTCAGATTTACAGGATATTATGCTTCAGTACGGTGCTGTAAATGCATCAGCTATGGATGGTGGTACATCAACACAGATGTATTATAATGGTGAGGTTATTAATAAGCCATATTCACCAACAGGACCAAGAACACTTCCAACAGCATTTTTGATTAAATAATTACACGGAGATGAGAAGAATGTCAGAGAATAATAATAATGGAAAGAAGAATTTTTTTAAGAGATTATCAGGATTTAAGAAGTTTCTTGTGATATATGCCTCTGTGCTGGTAGTAATTATTGCTGTTGCGTTAGTGCTTTTATACGGGTTATTAAAGGATTACGAGGCGGGCAGGCCAGCCAATACTATGGATAAGCTTGTATCACATATTGAAGCCGGGAATGTAGGCAAATGGATTAAGGATGCAGGTATCCTTGGAGAGTTCGAGACAGAAGATATTGTATCAGATTATTTTAAGGATACATTTGCTGATAAGGAAGTAAGCTATAAGAAGAAGGCAGGAGAATATACAGAGAACAATCCGGTATATATTCTTTATGCTGATGATAAGAAGATAGCCAATGTTACTCTTACAGAGAAGAAAAAGAACGCTCATAAGTTCACAGAGTGGAAGTTGGCTTCTATAGATTTTAATGTAGATTCTAAGACTAAGAATGCAGAACATTCAGTTAAAATTACAGCACCTAAGAATAGTGAAGTGACAATTAACGGAGTTAAGGTATCATCTGATTATATTACAGGTGAGGCAGATGTAAGCCTTTGCAAGCACGTTGGAGATTATGTTACTACACCAGTTGATGATGTATACAATATTAATGGAATGTTTGCCAAGCCAGAGATTAAGGTTACATATAATGGCAAAGAGCTTGATACTGAATATGTTAAAGATGGATATGAGGCATATTATCCATCAGATGATGAGCTTCTTGCAAGCGAGAAGAGTCATATATTAACAGTTGCTGAGAATTACGGCAAATATATGATTAACAGAGGAAGCTTAAGTACTCTTTCAAGCTATATGATTGGTAATGCCAAGGAATATATGAGTGATATTCCGGCTATTGATGTATATCTGATAGGAAGAACTTTTACATATGATATCACTGACGAGAATGTAAGTAACTTTAGAAAATATTCAGATGACTGTTATTCGTGTGATGTAGATTACAATCTTAATGTAAAATGGTCATCAGGAAGCACAACATACAATATTTCTTTAACATATGTGTTTGTTAAGCAGAATGACAAGTGGATGTTAGCTGATTTTTCTATAAGATAATTATAGATAAGATAATTATAAACAACAGACGTATATAGCAGGAAATAACAATGCGCTGTCAGCGCAGGAATGGAGAAAGTTATGTCACAGGATAATAAGCGCAATTTTATATTACATGGTTCCATACTTGCTATGGCTGGAATTTTTGTAAGAATAATTGGAATGGTTTATAGAATTCCGGTGCTTAATATAATTGGAAGTGAAGGTAATGGTATATATGTAACGGCATATAATGTATATAACATAATACTTGTGCTGTCATCATATGGACTTCCGATGGCTGTTTCAAAGCTGATTTCTGCAAGGTTTACTAAAAGAAGATATAAGAATGCGGCGAAGGTATTAAGATGTTCGCTGACAGTTGGTGCGTTTACTGGTGGTGTTGCGGCACTGCTTGTATACTTTGGCGCTGATTTTATAGAAAATGTTATATATGGCGGGGGTGTACCTGGTCTTGCAATACCATTAAGAGTATTAGCCCCAACCATATTTATAGTTGCATTATTAGGTGTATTAAGAGGTTTCTTTCAGGGACAGGGAACTATGATTCCAACGGCTGTTTCACAGATTATAGAACAGCTTGTCAATGCAGGTGTTAGTATAGCTGCAGGTTATATGCTTATGAAAGCATACAGTAGTGCTTCTAATGCTTCTGCTTATGGAGCGGCAGGAAGTACACTTGGTACAGCTATGGGTGCTCTTACTGCACTTGTATTCTTTATATTTCTATATCTTATATACAGACCTACATTTATGCGTATGGTTGCTAAAGATAAGAGTGTTACAAGGCAGGATACTAACAGGTACATTTATAAGACAATTATAATTACAATGGTTCCTATTATATTAAGCCAGACGTTTTATCAGATTAGTGCCTTAATAGATGATGTAATGTTTAGTAATATAATGATGACAAGAAATATATCGAAAAATATATCAATGGATCTTGGTAACTTTGGTTCAAGTTATACACTGCTTATAAGTATACCGCAGGGTATAGCGACAGCGTTATCAGCCTCGATGCTTCCAAGTATTGTAGCATCTTATACAGAAGATGATTATGACAGTATATATTCAAAGATAACAAAGACTCTTAAGACTAATATGTTTATAGCGGTACCATCATTTGTTGGATTTTTTGTGATAGGTGAGCCTATTATTAAACTGCTATTTTCAAGATATGACAGCGTGCAGGGTGGGCTTATGTTAAAAATAGGTGCTATAGCCATTGTATTTTATACATTATCAACAGTTACAAGCTCAGCACTTCAGGCGGTTGACAGAGTTAAGACTCCTATGATTAATTCATTTATATCATTAGTTGTCCATATAATACTTGTGCTTGTATTGCTGGAATTTACTAATCTTGGTATATTCTCACTTGTAATAGGTAATGCTTCATTCCCTGTTATTATATTTGTGCTTAATCTTATAGCACTTTATAAAGATGAGGGATACAGGCTTCCTGTTATATCAATATTTGCAAAGCCGGTTATATGTTCAGCATTAATGGGTATATGTACACTTTTGACATATAATATAATTAATAATATTACAATGTCTAATACAATATCAGTGCTTGCGGCATTGTGTGTTGCGGCACTCACATATTTTGGACCATATGTTCTTCTGATGAAGAAGTTTAAAGATGTATTCTGATAAATGGTATTATTACAAAATAGTCTGGATATATCAGAGAGTGTTAAAATAAAATTTTGATACTCACATCATTATAGATTAATATAATCAGGAAAGAGAGGAAATAAAGTGCAGGATAAGTTTACAGATAAAGCCAAAAAAGTATTGGAACAGGCTGCATTTGCTGCTGCGGTTAATGGACACAGCTATATTGGGTCTGAACATTTGCTTTTAGGACTTATACAGGTTGAAGACAGCCTTGCATACAAGGTTTTACAGAACAATGATGTAACAGAAACTAAAGTGCTTAATCTTATATATCAGCTTATTGCACCGGATAATGCGGTAAGTGTTAAAGAACCGGCAGGCTATACTCCAAGAGTCCGTAAGATTCTTACTAACTCAATAGAGGAAGCTGCAAGATTTAAAGCTGATAAAGTAGGTACAGAACATATTCTTATTGCCATTATGAAGGAAACTGAAAGTGTTGCCTCAAGACTTCTTAATACAATGGGTGTATCAATTAAGAAGATATATACAGAGTTATTAGAGGGAATGGGCGAAGATGTATCACGTCTTAAAGAAGATTTTCAGAATGGCAGAATTAAAGCTAAGGATAAAAAGGCAACAACTATGTTAGACCAGTACAGCAGGGATTTAACAGAGCTTGCCCGTAATAAAAAGCTTGACCCTGTTATAGGCAGGGAAGAGGAAATCCAGAGAGTTATCCAGATATTATCAAGAAGAACAAAGAATAATCCGTGCCTTATCGGCGAGCCCGGTGTAGGTAAGACCGCGGTTGTTGAGGGCCTTGCATTAAGAATAGTTGAAGGCGAAGTTCCATCAACTATTAAGGATAAGAGATTAGTAACACTTGATTTATCAGGTATGGTGGCTGGTTCTAAATACAGAGGTGAATTTGAAGAAAGAATTAAAAGGGTAATTGCAGAAGTAAGAAATGCAGGCAACATTTTATTATTCTTAGATGAAATTCACACAATTATTGGTGCTGGTGGTGCAGAAGGAGCCATAGATGCTTCTAACATTCTTAAGCCATCGCTTGCAAGAGGAGAGATCCAGCTTATAGGTGCTACAACTTTAGAAGAATACAGAAAGCATATAGAAAAAGATGCGGCATTAGAAAGAAGATTTCAGCCAGTTAAGGTGGAAGAACCAACAGAAGATGAGGCAATTGATATACTTATGGGGCTTAGACCTAAGTATGAGGAACATCATAATGTAGTTATTACAGATGATGCTGTAAGAGCGGCGGTTAAGCTTTCTAAGAGATATATTAATGACAGATTTCTTCCAGATAAGGCAATTGACCTTATAGATGAGGCTTCTTCAAGAACAAGGCTTGAAGCATTTGTTGTGCCAAAGGATATCAAGAAGCTTGAAACACAGATAGATGAACTTTCAGTTAAGAAAGAGCAGGCTATTAAGTCAGAGAAGTATGATGAAGCGGCAGAGCTTAAGAAACAGCAGACAAGAAAGAAGAACAGGCTTGAGAAGCTTCGCACAAGCTGGCAGGAGAGCATAGATGGCAGTGACCTTACTGTTGATGAAGAACAGATAGCAAAGACAGTGTCTATGTGGACTAAGATTCCGGTTGCCAAGATAGCAGAAGCTGAATCAGAGAAGCTTATGAATTTGGAGAAAATGCTTCATAACAGGGTTATAGGACAGGATGAGGCAGTTACAGCAGTAGCTAAGGCTATAAGACGAGGCAGGGTAGGTTTAAAAGACCCTAACAGGCCAATAGGCTCATTCTTATTCTTGGGGCCTACAGGTGTAGGTAAGACAGAACTTTCAAAGGCACTTGCTGACTGTATGTTTGGAACGGATAATTCCCTTATAAGAGTTGATATGTCTGAGTATATGGAAAAGCATACGGTGTCTAAGCTTATTGGCTCACCTCCGGGATATGTAGGATATGATGAGGGTGGACAGTTAAGTGAGAAAGTAAGAAGAAATCCTTATTCGGTTGTACTTTTTGATGAGGTTGAAAAAGCCCATCCTGATGTATTCAATGTACTTTTACAGGTGCTTGATGATGGGCATATAACAGATTCAACAGGCAGGGTTGTAGACTTTAAGAATACAGTTATTATTATGACTTCCAATGCAGGTGCGGAGAATATTGTAGCACCTAAATCTTTAGGATTTACTTCGGAAACATCAGAGGAAAAAGAGCACGAAGATATGAAGAGCAAAGTAATGGAAGAAGTTAAGCGAATATTCCGTCCGGAATTCATTAACAGAATTGATGACATAATTGTATTCCATATGCTTAAGAAAGAACAGATTGGACAGATTGTTGATATTATGATGAGAACCGTTAATAACAGAATTATGGAGCAGATGAGTCTTTCGGTTGAACTTGATGATGAGGCTAAGGCTTATATTGTTGATAAGGGCTACGATTCTAAATATGGAGCACGTCCATTAAGAAGAACAATACAGAATGAAATAGAAGATGTTATGGCAGAGAAGATACTTGAAGGCAGTATAAAGGCTGGCAACAAAGTATTGGTAACAGTTAAGGATGGTAAACTGAACTTTAGCTGCAAACGAGGTCATAATAGAAATATTCACAAATAATACTACTAAAATACTAGCGTCATTGTACATTATGTTGTATAATGTGTGTATAGATATTCGTAATAAAACATAGGAGGACAATAATATGCCAGTAATTAATGAGTTAATTCGTTCAGAGAAGGATGGAACTCTTAGCTTTGGTAATTATAAGCTGGATACTAAGTCAAAGTTATCAGATTTTGAACATTGTGGAGATTCTTACAAGGTAAAGACATTTAAGGAGATTACAAAGCTTGAACGCAATGGTTCATTTGTATATGAATCTGTTCCTGGAACAGCTGTTATGAATTTTAAGGCTGCAGATACAGGCTTATCATTTACGGTGGAAGGAAGCGATGATGCACAGATAACAGTTGAGCTTGAAGAAGGCGCTTCTTATAATGTAACAATCAATGGAGTATCTGAGGGAACTATGGCTACTAATATGGGCGGCAAGATTGTACTTTCAGTAAGCCTTGAAGAAGGTAAGAGTGTTAGTGTAGAAGTTGTTAAAGCATAATAATACTACAATCTTTAACATTAACAGGTGTCATAATTGTAAATTTTAATAAATGCTGTGCCTGGCATAAAGTCATATATAGACCAATGCGGGGTACAGCTTTTTTATATTTGGTATCAGAAAGAGAGGAGAAGAGAAGTGGCAAAAGCAAAAAATACGGCATTTTTTTGCAGTGAGTGTGGATATGAGTCAGCAAAATGGTTCGGGCAGTGTCCGGCGTGCAAGGCGTGGAATACATTTGTTGAAGAACCAATAGCATCTAAGTCATCGGCTAAGGGTATATCAGCAGTCAGGAAAGAAAGCACCTATAAGGATAACCATCCGGTGAGTTTAAAAGAGATTAATTCTGAAGAGAAGGAGAGAACATCAACAGGAATAGGCGAACTTGACAGAGTTCTTGGTGGTGGAATTGTGCAGGGTTCATTGGTGCTTGTAGGTGGAGATCCCGGTATTGGAAAGTCAACACTTTTGTTACAGATGTGCTATTACCTATCAGATGCAGGCAATAAGGTGCTGTATATATCCGGAGAGGAGTCGTTAAGACAGATTAAGCTAAGAGCTGAAAGGATAGGTGAATGTAACGATAACCTTAAGACGTTCTGCGAGACTAATCTTGATATTATAGAAGAGGTTCTGAAAAAAGAAATGCCACAGGTGGTTATAATTGACTCTATACAGACTATGTACAGGGAAGAAATATCTGCGGCACCGGGAAGCGTGTCACAGGTAAGGGAAAGTACATCTATTCTTATGCAGTTAGCCAAGGGACTTAATATAACGATATTTATTGTAGGACACGTTACCAAGGAAGGTGTTGTTGCAGGGCCAAGAGTACTTGAGCATATGGTTGATACAGTGCTTTATTTTGAAGGGGACAGATATGCTTCATACAGAATATTAAGAAGTGTAAAGAACAGATTTGGGTCTACCAATGAAATTGGGGTGTTCGAGATGAGGCAGGACGGTTTAAGTGAGGTCGCCAATCCATCGGAGTATATGTTGTCTGGAAGACCAGAGGGGGCGTCAGGCTCAGTTGTAGTATGTCTTATTGAAGGTACGCGACCTCTTATGGTTGAGGTTCAGGCACTTGTGTGTGACTCTAACTTTGGTATGCCAAGGCGTACTGCTGCGGGAACGGATTATAACAGGGTTAATCTGTTGATGGCAGTCCTTGAAAAAAGGGCGGGAATGAGAATGTCCTCAAGCGATGCCTATCTTAATGTGGCAGGTGGAATAAAGGTATCTGAACCAGCACTTGATTTAGGGATAGTTATAGCACTTGTCAGTAGTTTTAAGAATAAAGAAGTTGACAGCAGGACAGTTATATTTGGTGAAGTCGGATTGTCAGGCGAGGTAAGAGCCGTAACACAAGCACAGCAGAGGGTGAATGAAGCTGTTAAGCTAGGGTTCACAACCTGCATATTACCATATGTATGCTTGAAAAATATTAAAAATAATGATAAAATTAATCTTATTGGTATACATAATGTTAACGAAGCAATTGACTTAATATAAATATACAAGAATAATATACATATTTGGAGGAAGAATATGGATAACAGTAAATTAGTAAGCGACCTGTCAGGAATTCTTGAAGGATTGGATTCATCACAGGAGCAGTTAGAAAAAGATGCTTTTGATGTAATTAATTCATCAGATACATCACTTAATCTCGTGAAAGAAAGTATATCAAGTGTTGAGGAAATTCTTAAGATGATAACTGAACTTAATGAGATAGCAGAAGAATCAGCGGCAAGAATTAAGGAACTTGAAAAGCTTTCTAAAGACATTGAACAGTTTGCAGGTGTTATAGCATCAATATCAAGCAGAACCAATATACTTTCGCTTAATGCTTCTATTGAGGCTGCAAGAGCAGGTGAGCACGGAAGAGGCTTTGCAGTTGTTGCAAGTGAGGTAAGGAATCTTGCTGCACAGTCGGCCAAGTCATCAAAGGAGATTACAGATACAATCAATATGGTACAGCAGTCAGTTGATAAGACAGTTGGCTCTATGAAGAACATATATGAGAATTCTAATCAGCAGAAAGAAAAGGCAGATGAGATTGGTAATGTGCTTAATAAAGTTGTAGATGCGGCATACACTGCTAATGAGGTTGCAAGAAATATCGAGAACGAAATTGCATATCAGAGAGAGATTACAGATAAGGCTAAGAATGCTTTGATGTAGCTGTATCCAGGTAAACGGATTTTTTATTTACATATTATTATATGAGGGAGGATTAATATATGTATCAGTGTCCGGGTTGTGGTGGAAGGTTAGTCTTTGACATACCATCACAGCAGTTGATGTGCGACCATTGCAGTACGAAGTATGACCCATATGCAATCAGTAAGGAACAGGATGCGGAGGAAAGTCAGGAATATGATGTTACTGTATTCAAATGTCCTAACTGTGGTGGAGAGATATTAAGTACTGATAATACTGCAGCTAATTTTTGCAGCTTTTGTGGAGCATCAACAATTCTGACAAGCAGAGTATCAAAACAGCAAAGACCAGGATATATAATACCGTTTTCCAAGACTAAGGAAGATTGTAAGCAGGCTTATAAGAAAATGGTACGCCACGCGTGGTTTGCCCCTAAGGAATTAAAAGATGAGAAGTTTATAGATGGTTTCAGAGGTATATATATGCCTTATTGGACGTATTATATAACCCAGAAAGGACCAATGAGCCTAAGCGGTTCTAAAAGCCATAGACGGGGAGATTACATTTATACAGACTATTATGATATAACTGGCGATTTGGATTGCCAGTATAAGGGTCTGTCATATGATGCTTCATCGTCATTTGATGACAGTATAAGTGAGGCGATAGCACCATATGACGTTAAGAATATGAATCCATTTACTCCATCAATGCTTAGTGGATTCTATGCAGATACAGCAGATGTTGCACCGGATGTATACAGGGCTGATGCGAAAAATGTAGCTGTTGACGAGACATATTCCTATGTCAAAAGGTCAGCACATCTTGGGTCAGTGCAACTTGATAATTATCAGGGGGATATTGAGAGAAGACTTTCGACAAAGGTAGTAGCACAGGATAGAACAATGTTTCCGGTGTGGTTCTTATCATACCGTAATAAAGACAGAGTTGCATATGCGACAGTTAATGGACAGACAGGGAAGGTGGCAGCAGATCTGCCAGTATCACTTATGAGGTATTTTATAGGTTCGGTTATTCTTGCAATACCTATATTTTTAATGCTTAACAGTTCATTTACATTAAGACCTAAGACTACATTGGGGATTGCATCGATTATAGCGTTATTTACAATAATTCTTTATGTATTAGAATTAAAGAAAATATACAAGAAAGACCAGCAGTTAGATGACAAGGGCAGAATGTATGCAGGTTCAGCTATTAATGCCAATGAATCACCAGGGGCAAGGCGTAAGCGTGAAGAACAGCTTGCAGGCGATATAGCTGATGTTATAGACAAAGGCAGGCGTGAAGCAAGGTCATATGGACGTAAGAATAAAAGAAGAACAACAAGAACTAATATGGCAGTGGTAACTATGATAATTTCATTGGTGTGTTGTGTATTTCCTATGTTGTATGTCTATCTTCAGATGATGTCTATATTCTATGGCTCTGGAGATATTGGGGCGGGATTTTCTATAAGTGTTATATGTCTTATAACAGGTATAGTGCTTACTCTTGTTAATCATAAGACATTTAAAATGATAACTAATAAGAAGATATCAGGTAATATAGGTTCACTTGCAGCGATGGCAATAGCCTCCATAGTGCTGTGGATTAATCCTGTATCGGATCTATATTACTATGGTGCTGTTATAGCTGAATTAATTGCAATAATGTATACTATTATGGATTTAATCAGATATTACAATGTTCTTGCAACTAGAAAGCTTCCACAGTTTGATAATTATAGTGGAGGTGATGATAATGCATAATAGAAGTATTATATGTGCTATAGATAGAAAATATACTGTTAAAGACATACATAGATGTATTCACGCAGTTATGGCGTTAACAGCAGTTGTTCTATTGCTATTAGTATTTGCGGCTTCTTCTTTACTACAGGTAAAAGCTGATGAAGAGAAGTATCAATATAATAATGTTGATACAGGATATGAGGCTGTTATAGAAGATGACGCAGACATTATAGATGAGAGTAATTATTCTTCATTGTTAGACATTATGAAACAGATAACAGTGTATGGTAATGTAATGTTAAAGACTATAGATACCAACAGCACCACTACTGAAAGTTATGTAAGAAGCCTGTACAGGGAAAAATATGGCACTGATAGTGGGACGATATTTATAATTGATATGTATAACCGTAATATCTGGATACATAGCAATGGTAAGATATACAGTACAGTTACAAGCTCATACGCAGATACAATAACTGATAATGTATACAGATATGCTTCATCAAAAGACTATTATATGTGTGCATATAAGGTGTATGAGCAGGAACTTGCACTTCTTAAAGGCAGAAGAATATCACAACCAATGAAGTATATAAGCAATGCACTTCTTGCTGTTGTAGCGGCATTAATTATTAATTATGGAATTGTAAGACTATATTTAAGGAAGAAGGCACCATCAAGAAAAGATATAATGAAAGGTATTTTTGTCAATAAGGCGTTTGATAACTGTAAGGTCAACTTTACATATCAGAGCAAGATTTATTCACCTAGAGATACCGACTCGGGCAGCAGTTCATCCGGCGGTGGTGGTTCGTCAGGAGGCTCATCTGGCGGCTCGTCAGGTGGAGGCGGCGGTGGCGGTGGCCATAGCTTCTAAATTATATGAAAATGCTATAATGAATTTACTGGTTCTAAACCTTACCTCAAAGTAAAGTTTAGAACCAATTTAGTTTATCAGGAAAGGGTTTGCGATGGATGGGAATATCTGTTGCAAGTCCTTTTTTATTTAATTAATAAATCTAGGAATTTAGAAATGATGAAATATTGTCTGCATTTATTTTTGTCTGCATTTATTTTTGTTTGGTTTTATTTTTGTCTGGCTTATAGGACAAAATGAGACTTATAGGACAAAATGTGTTGATAGAAACCGCTCTCAGCCCTTGAAATTAAATGGCTGAGGGCGGTTGGCGGTTTAATCCTTTTTAAAATAACTTTGAGGATAGACAAAACGTGTTGATAAAAATACCTGTAATCCCTTGCAAGTCATTTTGTGTATTTTCTATGATTAGCTTATTTATGGTTGTAATATTGAAATGATGTAAGGTTGAAAAAGCTTTCTGACTTTTACATCTTGAATTTCATTGAACATATAAGAGTTCAAAAGACTATATTTTTATAAAATTCTGGATATATAAATTGATAATCTGATGTAGCTGAAAGATTAAAAAGCATTGTTTTGACAAAAATAAATAGGAAAAATTTGAAAATTTTTAAGGGTTTAAGAACAAAAAAATAATGGGAATGAAAGAAAAATGACATTAGAATATCAAAAAATGCCAAAAAATAAGAAAAAAATTCAAATATGCGCAATGCCAACAAAGCAAGTAAATAAGCGGATTTGGCAGCTTTTTTAATTAACCATAAAAAGAAAATGCAAAAAAATTGAAAAAAGTTGTTGACATATGGGAGGGGTGGTGCTATTATAATCAAGTCGCCACGAGAGATGAGCGACACGAAAGCTTCTCAAACACAGATAAATACTGAACTTGAGAGCAATGAACTTTGATAACTGAACAGAAAGACAACCTTGAAAATTCTTTTTAGAATTTCGAGATGAGTACAGAATTCAATAGAATTAAGTATACATCTTTTGTGAACATCATTCAAGCAATTGAATGAATCCTTAAACACAGTATAAGGAAACTATTAAAGCTAGTTAGTTTAAGACTGACAAGGCAAACTTTTTATGAGAGTTTGATCCTGGCTCAGGATGAACGCTGGCGGCGTGCTTAACACATGCAAGTCGAACGAAGCATTTGCGACAGATTTCTTCGGATTGAAGTTGCTTACATCTGCTCCAGAAGGTCTGCGGCCGCCAGGCCGTCATATTCGCAGGTGCATTCGTAGCCGCACGCGCAGAGATTCAGGTCGATCAGCCGCGCGATCGTTATTTCATCTTCCACGATCAAAATCCGGATCATGATTTTTCCTCCCAAAAAGCATTTCCTGAGGATAGTTTGCATCTGCCTTGTATCTATATTGTATCACAGGAACGGTCCGCCTACCAGCCCTGCGGAAATTTTGTGTACTTTACATAGATTTAACATTCTATCCTCTTGCATCTGCCGGGACGTTCGATTATAATTGTGTTATTATACTGCCAAAGGGAGGCAACGTATTTGGAAGTTCTGTTGGAAAATGCGCAGTCCCTGCTGCAGGGAGACGGCTGGAAGCTCATCGTCATGTGGCTCATCGGCGCGGTGCTCATCTATCTCGCCATCGCCAAGGATATGGAGCCCTCGCTGCTGCTGCCGATCGGCTTCGGCGCGATCCTGATGAATCTGCCGGGCGCGGACCTCGAAATTCTGCATCTTCTGTATGAAAAGGGCATCGCAAATGAGCTGTTCCCCCTTGTTCTCTTCATCGGCATCGGTGCAATGATCGATTTCGGTCCGCTGCTGTCGAACCCCAAGCTGATGATCTTCGGCGCGGCGGCGCAGTTTGGCATATTTTTTACATTTTTCGTTGCGAGCCTCTGCGGCTTTGACATCCGCGACGCCGCCTCCATCTCCATCATCGGCGCGGCGGACGGCCCAACATCCATCGTCGTGGCAAACGCCCTGCAGAGCGGCTACATCGGCGCGATCACTGTCGCTGCCTATTCCTATATGGCGCTGGTACCCATTGTCCAGCCGCCCGTCATCCGCCTGCTGACAACGAAGAAGGAGCGGCTCATCCGCATGCCGTATGAGCCGAAGCAGATCTCCAAAACGACGCGCATCCTCTTCCCCATCGTCATCACGATCATCACGGGCATCTTTGCCCCGAAGGCAGTCGCGCTCGTCGGCTTCCTGATGTTCGGCAACCTGATTCGCGAGTGTGGCGTGTTGAACTCGCTGTCCGAGACAGCGCAGAAGGTGCTGGCGAACCTTATCACGATCTTCCTCGGCATCTCCATCGCGTTCAACATGCACGCGGTGCAGTTCCTGAAGCCGCAGACACTGCTCATCATGGGCCTCGGCCTTGTTGCCTTCATCTTCGACACGGCGGGCGGCGTCCTCGTGGCGAAGTTCCTGAACCTGTTCCTGCCGAAGGGCAGGAAGATCAATCCCATGATCGGTGCGGCCGGTATCTCGGCCTTCCCGATGTCCTCCCGCGTCATCCACAAGATGGGCCTGAAGGAGGACCCGCAGAATTTCCTGCTCATGCACACCGTCGGCGTCAATGTTTCGGGCCAGATCGCGTCCGTCATCGCGGGCGGCCTGATCATGAGCCTTGTCTACACCATTGGATAAGGAGGAATGACCATGCAGCTGCTGCCGATCCTCACCGCCGTTGCGGAACAGTCGATCCCGGGCCGTCCTGCCACATGGCAGGAATCCCTGCGCCTGATGGGCGCCGGCTGGGGTTCCATTTTCATTGTGATCCTCGTCATCATGCTCTGCGTCTATTTGCTCAACCGCATATTCCGCAGTAAGGATCCCAAATAAAAACTGCGCGGGCGCTGCCAAAAGCAGCGCCCGCACTTTGTGTCTCAGATCATTTCTCTGTCTCCGCTTCGAAGCGGTAGCCCTCTGCGACGAGCCAGCTTTCGATCCGGGCGCGGCAGCTTTTCTGCTCCTCCGGGGTGATCCTGCGCCTGCGGGTTCTGCTCTTGCCGCTCGTTCCGTAGGCGGCGAGGTCCTTTTCGAGCAGGAGGTGCTTTTTCCCCTCCTGCTTCGTATACGTCAGCACAGCCACCCGGTCGCCGAGGCCGCAGTAGAGCGCATACTCGCCCATTCTGATCTCGCCCGGCCCGTGCGGTATTCCAGGCTGGAGCGCTTCCACTCCCGCAGCAGGAAAAAAACCTGATCGGCGTACAGGAGCGGAAACGCCCCCAGAATGAGATAGCCGAGCGAGACCGCGCAGCCAAGCAGAAAATTCAGGGCAAGGACCCACTTCGGCGTGCCCCAGTTTGCCAGCGGGATATTGAAGCCGATGGCAAAAAACAGGAACAGCGCCGGGAGAAAGATCAGGATATTGCACAGGCCTGCGTGCCTGAGCTTCGGGAACTTCATATGTGGATTCCTCCTCTGGAAAATCGCGCCGGAATATGATAAAATAGAAGAAAAATGTCGGAGGGATTCTGAATGGCTCATGTTCCGAACAGTGCGGAGCAATATGAGAAGATGATCGGCACGCCGATCCCGCAGCTCGTCAGCTCGTTGGCGATCCCGACTACCATCAGCATGCTTGTCACGGTCATTTACAACACGGCAGACACCTATTTCGTTTCGCAGATCAACAAATCGGCATCGGCTGCAGTCGGCATGGTCTACACGCTCATGGCCATTCTGCAGGCCGTCGGCTACGGACTCGGCATGGGCGCAGGCAGCCTCATCAGCCGCAAGCTCGGCGAAAAGGACGACGACGCGGCCGAGCGCTACGCCGTCAGCGCCTTTGTGGCCGCCATTCTCGCGGGTGCGGTCGTCGGCTGGGGCTGTCTTGCCGGGTTGAAGCCGATCCTGCGCGCGCTGAAATGCACAGACACTATGCTTCCCTATGCCGTCCCCTACGCCCGCTGGATCCTGCTCGTCGCGCCGGTCAGCTGCGCCTCGTTCGTGCTGAACAACACGCTCCGCGCCGAGGGCGAATCGACGCTCGCCATGTGGGGGCTTGGACTGGGCGGCGTGCTGAATATCGTGCTCGATCCCCTGTTCATCTTCACGCTGGACATGGGCGCAGGCGGCGCGGCGCTGGCCACAGCCGTCAGTCAGGCCGTGAGCTTTGTGATCCTGCTGCTGTTCTTCCTGACGGGCCGCTCCATCGTCCGGCTGCGCCTGCGCAGCGTGAGCCGCCATTTCCGCGATTACTGGCTTATCTTCACGACGGGCCTCCCGACTGTCTGCCGGCAGGGCCTCGGCAGTGTGGCTTCGGCCGTGCTCAATATGCAGGCTGTTCTCTACGGGGACGCGGCCGTCTCGGCCATCACGATCGCGAACAAGCTCTATGTCTTCGTGCGCAATCTCGTCATCGGTATCGGGCAGGGCTTCCAGCCCGTTGCAGGCTATAACTACAGCGCCGGAAAGCGCCGCCGCGCATGGCAGGCGTTCTGGTTTTCTTCCCTCGTTGGCACGGTGCTCTGCACGGTCTGCGCCATCGTCATGGCCATTTTCGCGCGGCCGATCCTGTGGTGGTTCTGCAGCGACGCGGAGGTCGTGCACATCGGTGCAGAGACGCTGCGCTTCTCCTGCATCGTTCTGCCGCTGCTGGCCGTCTCGACGTTCATCAATCAGCTCTATCAGTGCCTCGGCTACCGCACGGCCGCGACGTTCCTGGCAAGCTGCAGGCAGGGCATTTTCTTCCTACCGGCCGTGCTGCTCCTGCCGCTGTGGCTGCATTGCGCCGGTGTGGAGATGAGCCAGCCCGTGGCAGACCTTCTGACCTTCGTGATCTCCATGCCGTTCCTCGCAGCATTTTACCGGCACCATATCCGCGGGCATGCAGAGTAAACTCAACAAAAAAATTCGGGGCGAAAAGCCCCGAATTTTTTTCGCGCGGTTCAAGTATAGCATATATCATGCCAGACAGCAAGCCTTTCCCTCACCGTGCCAACAACTTGCCCATGAGACACCAACACTGGCTTTCTCCTATTGCGTTCGCTGTACAATATGTTTGACAAACCTACAATAATTATCGCTCGTACTCAAATTCAAAGTCGTAGATGCTGACCGTGTCGCCGTCCTCGATGCCCATTTCCTCCAGCCGGTCGAACAGGCCACTCTTGCGGAGCTGGCGGTCGAAGTACATGCGCGACTCGTAATCCGCAAAGTTGATATCGGCGATGAGCTGCTGCATCCACTTGCCGGACACAACCCACAGGTCATCCATATGCTCGATGGACAGGGCGTCGGCCTCGCCCGCCTCGGCCAGCGGTTTAACATACTCCGGCTCATAGACCGTCACGGGCGGAAGCTCACGCAGACGGCCGGCAATGACGCGCATGAGCTGCTTCGTGCCCTGCGTCGTGGCGGCCGAGATCTCATAGAACGGGTAGCCGCGCTCCGTGACGTAGGCACGCAGACGCTCGAGATTGTCGCTGCCCTCCGGGATGAGGTCGCACTTGTTTGCCGCGACGATCATGGGCCGCTCGGCCAGCTCCGGCGAATAATCGCGCAGCTCGGCGTTGATCTTCTCGAAGTCCTCGATCGGGTCGCGGTCCTCACTGCCGGAGACGTCGACGATGTGCACGAGCAGGCGGCAGCGGTCGATGTGGCGCAGGAAATCGTGGCCAAGGCCTGCACCCTCGGCCGCACCCTCGATAATACCGGGGATATCGGCCATGACGAACGACACGCCCTCATCCACATAGATGACGCCGAGATTCGGGTACAGCGTGGTGAAGTGGTAGTTTGCGATCTTCGGGCGGGCATTGGACGTGACGGACAGCAGCGTGGACTTGCCGACATTCGGGAAGCCGACAAGGCCGACATCCGCCAGCAGCTTCAGCTCCAGCACGACCTCGTGCTCCTCGCCGGGAAGGCCGGCCTTGGCAAAGCGCGGCACCTGACGGGTCGGCGTGGCAAAATGCTTGTTGCCCCAGCCACCGCGGCCGCCCTTGCAGAGGATAAAGTCCGCATCGTCGGACATATCCTTGATGATCTCGTTCGTTGCGGCATCGCGCACGACCGTGCCGCGCGGGACCTGAATGACAAGGTCCTCGCCGCGCTTGCCGGAGCAGCGCGCGCCCTGCCCGTCCTGACCGGGTGCCGCAGCATATTTGCGCTTGTAGCGGAAGTCCATCAGCGTGGAGAGGTTGTCGTTCACGCGCAGGACGATATTGCCGCCCTTGCCGCCGTCGCCGCCATCCGGGCCGCCTGCGGCCACATATTTCTCGCGGTGGAAGGCCACCGCGCCGTTGCCGCCGTTGCCTGCCTTCACCGTGATCTTCACTTTATCAATAAACATTTAAGATTCCCCTTTCAGATGCAGCTCATAAAACGCTGCGTCAAAGGTTTCGCTGCCGTCGAATTTAGCAAACGTTCCGCGGCGGACAAGCTGAAATCCGCACTTGCGGATGACATTGCCGGAGGCCGTGTTTGCGGACGCGTGCTCCGCGGCAAAACCGCAGATGCCAAACTCTTCCGGTGCCCCACAAGAGCATGGCCTTCGCCGCCTCCGTGGCGCAGCCCATCCCCCACATATCGCGGCGGAGGTTATATCCCAGATGATGAAACCCGTTATAAAAAAATCCCGAACATATATCATGTTCGGGATAAACTGCACCTGTGTAACTTACCGCCCTTTCCTGAGCAATAAGCGGCACTATCTTCTCTCATCCAGACTATACTGTCGGTATCGGAATTCTTTCTGTTTAAGAAAGTCACCGATTCCACCGCATCGCTGCGGGTCGCGGACTATACCGCCGGTTGGGACTTGCACCCTACCCCGAAGATCGTATTCCATTTACTCTATTCATTATAAATCTATAGTTCTCTATTTTCAAGGACTTTGTTTTCTTTTTAACCTCTATTTTCACATTTTCACAAGCACAAATCCTCCAAAAAAACAAATTTTCTTATGGGTAGTCACTTTTTTAATTTACTTTATCATCTTTTTATTTCTTTTATCACTTTTTC
>OGYW01001359.1_pt1 | contig 21694 bp, 18 predicted proteins | sample 1576621 | NCBI WGS metagenome assembly OGYW01 (sample SAMEA3541528, study PRJEB24748) | human gut metagenome | biome: human gut; feature: human-associated habitat; material: faeces | place: China | collected 2012 | reverse complement strand
CTTTGCCATCTTGTCTACTTCAGATTGCTCCGTAATATTTTTACCACGGACAACAGCCTTGACAGCAGCTTCTACACCGGAGAAATCCTTGTAGTCATCCTTCTTCAAAGCGTTCGCTTTGGCAATGGCTGCATCTACCTTTGTGTAATCAGCGTCCTTGTATTGCAGGGCAGCAATGGCATCCTCGATAGCTTTTGCCATTGCATCCACTTCGCTCTGCTCAGTAATGTTTTTGTCTCGGACAACGGCATTCACAGCGGCTTCTACAGCAGAGAAGTCCTTGTAGTTGTCCTTGTTCAATGCGTTTGCCTTAGCAATGGCTTCATCTACTTTAGAGTAGTTCGCCGGAATATTTTTGCTATCCCAATCAAAGGTGGGATGTTTTATACCCGGTACCCATCTCACACCTTCCGCGGCATTGGCGTTAAGTCCCGTCAAAACGCCTTCATCCATAAAATCATCAACTGCTGTGCCTGCCGAATTTCCGCTTTGTGCATTGGCAACATTAGAATTATATTTAGCATCATTTGGCCAGAAACAATTCTTTGCATCTTTATCTACGACATAACCAAGCCAGTAAGTATTTTCCCAGCCATCGTTGCCGATTTCTTTTGTAGCGACAAGGCAGTTGACCATGCTTACACCTTTGCCATATCCGATAATACCGCCAACGGGAGCCTGAATGGAGTTTACAACGATTTCTCCGCCAAACCAACAGTCGCTAATTGTCACCTGACCAGTATATGAGGCTCCAACAATGCCACCCAGCGAATCCCAACAATCCATCGGCTCTAACCCGCCTTCTTGTTCTGCATAGTACTCGCCGTCATAGTTACCCGTAATTGCAGCGGTAGAATAACACTGGCTGATACTGTTGTTCCCATTTAAAAATCCTGCAAGACCGCCTATGTATTTTTCTATATAAGAACCGCCGGTAATGGAACCGGTAGTATAACAGTTTTTAATAGTGGAATGGGTCATCCAGTCCACCAAAATACCTTTTCCGTAAGTGGATCCATCTTTCATTGGTATCACGATATCCGCATTTTCAATGCCGAGATTTTTTACAGTCGCATTATATATACTTCCGAACAAACCATTTCTATACAAGTTATTGTTATTGTCTTTGTTTTCAGATTTTAGGCCCTCATGAGAATACAGGTTATAAACTACATGGCTTTGTCCGTCAAAAACCCCCTGAAATGATCCCACATCCGTATTTGCTCCGTCACCGATAGAGATCCATTCATGGCCCGACAAATCCAAGTCATTATCAAGATAAACAGTTTTGTCCTTAAAATATGCTGTATCATCATTGATAAGCTTTGCCATGCCTGCCAACTGCTCGGCTGTTTGCAGATGAAATTCCGTTTCATTCTCATCATACCAGCTTGTATCGGCTGTCCCATCCCAAGAGTCTGTGGTGCCTGCCGCAAACGCTGTCATCGGGACAAGCGCCATCACAAGACACAACGCAAGCAGAAGGCTTAGAAGTTTCTTCTTCATTTTCATTCCTCCCAAATAATTCTATCCGCTATTTTTACTTTCTCCGACAGCGGACACGCCGGAGAAGACAGGAGGTTTAACCGGAAAAGATAGATTTGCCGGTCGTGGTTAGGACTTCAATATCAAACCACCACCCTTCCGGCAAACGCAAAAGCCGAAGCCAAGGCACAATGCGCCCTGTCTCCGGCAATCGGTTCGTTATAAATTGTATGAAATAAGACTTGACACGCTGAAAAAACGGCGCTATGCTCCTGCCGAGCCGAGCCGAGCCGAGCCGATAATAATCGGCGCATTTCCATTTGCCATAGTCAAGTCCTCCTTCCATGATTTCTAAGGCAAAAAGGATATAAATTCCCCTACCCCATAGATATACAACAGCATTATAGCAGATTTTTCCCGAAATCTCAAGTAGTCTTTAGAATATTACTCTCTTTTTTCTCAAAGTATTGCCTTCTTCCATTACTCACGGAACTTTATGACTTCTTGAATACTTCCCGAAAAAGAAAAGCCGCCGTCGCTTGACAGCAGCCTTTCCGATAGCTTGTTATGCGTAAATCAAATCGTTTGAAACAACCTCCATAGCGGCGCTGCGGATGCTGTTCATTTTCTGCACCCACAGCATTTGCTTTTCCGCTTTGAGTGCTTCCGTTACGCCTTCCTTTTCGGCGAGTTCTTTTACCAGCCGAGGGAACATTTCCTCTGCCTGCTCGTTTATGTCGGCAAGGTAATCGTTCAGTTTGCCGCTTATCAGCAGTTCGGAATAGAGTCCCTTGCGGTGCTGTTTCAGATACCGCAAATGCCGCTGTCCCCATACGCCGATATACGCCGTTCTTTCTTCAGGCAGTTTCAGGCAGGGAAGATCGTAATCACCCTGCAATTCATACCAAAGTCCGTTTTTCTCGTCATAAATGTACTTGTCCATTTTGTAATCCTCCAATATGATTGATTTTACCTACAATCCAATCATTCCGGCCGATTACAAAAGCCAAAGGGAGAGGACTTCCTTACGAAGCCTCTCCCTTGGGACAGTCCTTGCTTTTTATGTAAACTCTCGCTTACTTGTTGCTCAGATACTCGTCAATGGACTTGGCGCCCAGCTTACCGGCACCCATAGCCAGAATGACGGTGGCCGCACCGGTAACGGCATCGCCGCCGGCATACACGCCCTGACGGGAGGTCAGGCCATCCTCGTTGACGATGATACCGCCCTTCTTGTTGACCTCCAGGCCCTTGGTGGTGGACTTGATCAGGGGGTTGGGGGTGGTACCCAGAGACATGATGACAGCGTCCACATCCAGCTCGAACTCGCTGCCCTTCTTCTCCACGGGACGACGGCGGCCGGAGGCATCGGGCTCACCCAGCTCCATCTCCACGCAGGTCATGGACTTGACGCAATCCTGCTCGTCGCCGTTGATCTGAACGGGGTTATTGAGGGTCTTGAAGATCACGCCCTCCTCGATGGCGTGCTCCACCTCCTCGTGACGGGCGGGCAGCTCCTCCATGCCACGGCGGTACACCACGTACACATCAGCACCCAGACGCTTGGAGCAGCGGGCGGCGTCCATAGCCACGTTGCCGCCGCCTACCACGGCCACCTTCTTGCCCTTCAGATCCATGATGGGGGTATCGGAATCCTCACGATAGGCCTTCATCAGGTTGATACGGGTCAGGAACTCGTTGGCGGAATACACACCCTTCAGGTTCTCACCGGGAATGTGCATGAACATGGGCAGACCGGCGCCGGAGCCAACGAACACGGCCTCGAAGCCGTTCTCCTCCATCAGCTCATCGATGGTGATGGTGCGGCCTACCACGATGTTGGTCTCCACCTTCACGCCCATGGCCTTCAGGCCGTCCACTTCCTTCTGCACGATGCTCTTGGGCAGACGGAACTCGGGGATGCCGTACACCAGCACGCCGCCGGCCAGATGCAGAGCCTCATACACGGTGACCTCATAGCCTTTCTTGGCCAGATCGCCGGCGCAGGTCAGGCCCGCAGGGCCGGAGCCGACCACGGCCACCTTGTGACCGTTGGACTGGGGCTTTTCAGGAGCCTCGGTGCTGTGGGCGTTGTGCCAGTCGGCCACAAAGCGCTCCAGCCGGCCGATGCCCACGGGATCGCCCTTCTTGCCACGGACGCAGTGCATCTCGCACTGGCTCTCCTGCGGACAGACACGGCCGCAGACAGCGGGAAGGGAACTGGTCTGATGGATCACCTGATAGGCGCCCTCATAGTCCCGCTCCACGATCTTGGCGATGAACTCCGGGATGCGAACGTTGACGGGGCATCCGTTGACGCAGGGATGGTTCTTGCAGTTCAGGCAGCGGGCCGCCTCGTCCAGAGCCTGCTCCTCGGTGTAGCCCAGAGCCACCTCGAGGAAATTCTTATTCCGGACATTGGGGTCCTGAGAGGGCATTTCGTTCTTATCCAAACGCATATTGATCTTTGCAGCCATCTTACTTTACCTCCTGCTTGAACAGATTGCAGACTTCCTCGTGCTTATGCACCTCGAAATCATGATACATCTGGTTGCGCTTGACAGCCAGATCCCAGTCCACCAGCTGACCGTCGAAGTCGGGGCCATCCACGCAGGCGAACTTGGTCTCGCCGCCCACGGTCAGACGGCAGCCGCCGCACATACCGGTACCGTCGATCATGATGGGGCTCATGGAGACGGTGGTGGGTACGCCGTAGGGGGCCGTGGTCTTGCAGACGAACTTCATCATGACCATGGGGCCGATGGCAAAGATCTCATCATAATGATTGCCGGCGTCCAGCAGCTCCTTCAGTGCCTCGGTCACAAGACCCTTCTGGCCATAGGAGCCGTCGTCGGTGCAGACCTTCATCACGGAGGATACGGCCTTGAACTTATCCTCCAAAATCACCACGTCCTTGCTCTTGAAGCCCACTACCGCGTGGACCTCAGCGCCGCAGTCGTGGAACTTCTTCAGAACGGGGTAGGCAATGGCGCAGCCCACGCCGCCGCCGACAACGCAGACCTTTTTCTTACCCTCGGTCTCGGTGGGCTTGCCCAGAGGACCCACAAAGTCATGCAGATAATCGCCCTGCTGCTTGTGGCTCAGCTTCTCGGTGGTTGCGCCCACGGTCTGCACGATGATGGTGACGGTCCCCTTCTCACGGTCATAGTCGTGGATCGTGATGGGGATACGCTCGCCGTTCTCGTCCACACGCAGAATGATGAACTGACCGGGCTGGGCCTTCTTGGCCACCATGGGTGCCTCGATCTCGTACAGGATCACAGTGGGCTTCAGCGCTTCCTTCGTTACGATACGATACATGGATGTTCCTTCTTTCCTCAAAAGTCATGGCTTGCTACGTTCCATGGGCACACACGGAACTCCTCACCCGTGTGTGCTCGTCTTATCTTATCACATCCGCCCATGGTTCGTCAAATATTTCCTTGCACTTTCCCTTTTTCATGCAAGGGCATGGTGCAGCGTCACCTGTCCCCGGTCGATATCCACCAGATGCTCCTCCTTCATTTTCCGCAGCTCCCGCATCATGGCACTGCGGTCGGCGGAGATATAGTCCGCCAGAGCACTGAGGGTAAAGGGCAGATGAAAGCTGCCGCAGTCGTCGCCGCCGGTCTGAAGGCCGAAGTAGCACAGCAGTTTCTCCCGGATGCTGCGGCGGCTCAGAACCTCCACCCGCTCGGAGAGGGCGGCGGCCTTGCCGGTCATGATATGGAACATATTCTCCACCAGCCGGCTGTGATGGGTGCAGGCCTTTTCGCATCGCCGGGTCAGATGCTCGGCGCTCATGAACCACACCCGGCACGACTCCGCCGCCACCACCGTGATGCTGTCCCCGGCCACATTTTCGAACATCAGCATCTCTCCGAACACGCTGCCTGTGGGCAGATGCTCCAGAATGGTGCGTCCCCCCTGCCGGTCGATGCGCTGGATGACGGCGCTGCCGGCGGTCAGAAGCCCCAGCTCTCCCCGACCCTCGCTGATGTCATAAATCACGGTGTCGGCCCGGAAGCGCTCCTCCCGGACGCCGAAGCACACCCGCATCTGCTCTACCTCATCGGGGCTGATGCCCTCAAGGATCGGTATGTTCTCCACAGGGGACCTCCTTTCCCGCTGCCGCCATGCGGCGATCCCGCCGCCCGCCGATGATCACATAGATGATGACATAGGCGATGGCGCCCACCACCAGGCCCGCCACTACGTCGATGAAGGCGTGCTGCTTGACAAAGAGTGTGGAGCAGATGATGATGACGCCCCATATGTCTGCGAAAGTGCGCCATCCGGTGCGCCGCAGTCCCGGCGTCCGGTGAACGGCATAGAGGGCGTCCAGCACCCCCAGCACGTGGACGCTGGGCAGCACATTGGTGTTGGTGTCCAGATTGTAGGTGTTCTGGAGGAGCCACGTGCAGAAGTTGTGGTGCTCCATCACCGCCGGGCGCAGGTCCTGTCCGTTGGGTACCAGCGCACAGAAGATGGTGGCAAACCCGAAGGTCAGCATGATGCTCCACATATACCGCCGGAAGCCCTCGGCATCCTTGACGATCAGGTAAAGGCCCAGCGCCAGCAGAAGAAAGCCCCACGAGTCATAGGGAATGACAAAGTACTCGCAGAAGGGGATGTATTCATCGATGAAGGTCTGGGTGGCCCAATAGTTGTCGGTGATGAAGTGCTCAATAAGGAAAAAGCCCCCCAGATACACCGGCAGATACAGGCCCCACCACATATGGGGATGGTCCTTGATGAAGGTCTTGATGGTCTGCATGAGAATCCTCCTGATTTCAACAATTTTCCGTGAGGGGCATTATAGCATAGCCCCGCCCAAAAAGGAAGTGTTCCTGTGATATAAGTCACAATTATTTTACAAATCCATTTCCCGGTTGCGGCGGCGGCAGATTTCGAGTATAATAGATCTGTTATAAATGAAAAGATATGGAGGAATCCCCATGATCCTGCAAAAGAAAGAGGAGCTGTCCAACCGTCAGCTGCGCCTGACCATCACCGTGGAGCGTGATGCGTGGGAGAAGGCCCTGAACGACGCCTATCAGGAGGTCAAGGCCCTGTACCCGGTGGAGGGCTACGCCGTGGGCAAGGCTCCCCGTGAGGCGCTGGAAAAGGCATACAGCCACGATTTGTTCTATCAGGAGGCGGTGAACGAGACCTTCCCCGCCGCACTGGTGGAGGCCATCGCCTCCGAGGACATCCAGATCGCCGCCCCTCCCGCCCTGAACGTGGAGACCATCGGCCCAGACGGCTACACCTTCACCGCCCTCATCGACCTGTACCCGGAGGTGAAGCTGGGTCAGTACAAGGGCCTGTCCGCCCCGTGGGAGAATGTCGAGCTATCCGATGACGACACCAACGAGGCCATCCAGCGCTTCCTGACGGAGCATCTGGTGGAACAGGAGCAGGACCGGGCCGCCATGGGCGACGAGGTCACTCTGGACTTCGAGGGCTTCGTGGACGGCGTACCCTTCGAGGGCGGCAAGGGGGAAGGCTATCCCCTGCTGCTGGGCAGCGGGATGTTCATCCCCGGCTTCGAGGAGCAGGTAGCGGGCATTCGCCCGGAGGAGGAGCGGGATGTCCACGTCACCTTCCCCACCCAGTATGTGCCGGAGCTGGCGGGCAAGGATGCCACCTTCCACGTCAAGGCCCACCGCATCGTCCGGCGGAGCCTGCCCCAGCTGACGGACGCCTTTGCACAGGAGCAGGGCTTCGAGGATGTGTCCCACCTGCGCCGCAGCATCATGGAGCAGGCCATCCTGCAAAAGCAGCAGGCTGCCTCCAACGCCTTTGCCGAGACCCTGATGCAGCAGGTGGTGGCGGGCATGGAGGTGCAGCTGCCCGACTCCATGGTGGAGAGTCAGCTCACCGGCATCCTTCAGGAGCTTCAGCAGCATCTGGAGAGTCAGGGTGCCTCTCTGTCCGACTACCTGCAAGCGGCGCAGCTGACCATGGACGACCTGCGGGATCACGCCCGTGAAAACGCCGTGGCCGCTGCCCGGTATGAGCTGGCCATGACGGAGATTGCCCGTCAGGAGGGCATCACCGTCACCGAGGAGGAGCTGGAGGAGAAGTACCGGGAGATGGCCGCCCTCTACGGCATGACCGTTCCCCAGCTGCGGGAGCAGGTACCTCCCGCCCGGCTCCAGCACGATCTGAAGCTGGCCAAGGCCCGTGCCGTGGTGGTGGACTCCGCTCTGCGGAAGTAACCCCCCTGCAAAGCCTTCTCCCGCAGAAGCCCTCATAGAGTAAAAAAAGCACTCCCGGAGGATGCAAATGCGTCCTCCGGGAGTGCTTTTTTCAGTTCCGGTGCTTACTTCTTATACGGTACGTGCCAGATGGTATCGGCATAGTCCGCCACCGACCGGTCGGCGGAGAAGATCCCGCTGCGGGCGATGTTGTGCAGGCTCATGCGGTTCCACCTCTCCCGATCCCGGTAGGTGTCCGTCACCCGCTGGGATGCGGCGCAGTAGGAGGCAAAGTCCGCCAGCAGCAGATACTGATCCGCCGGGCAGTCCACACCGAACAGCAGCCTCTGGTACAGATCCTCGTAGCTGATGCCATCCCGGAACCCGGCCTTCAGCTGATCCAGCACCCGGCGCAGCACCGGGTCACGGGTGTACAGCAGATACGGGTCATAGCCCCGGCTCATGTGGGAGGCCTCCTCCGCCGTCAGGCCAAAGAGGAACATATTCTCGTCCCCCAGCACCTCGTGCATCTCCACGTTGGCGCCGTCCAGCGTGCCGATGGTCAGTGCGCCGTTCATCATGAACTTCATGTTGCCGGTACCGCTGGCCTCCTTGCCGGCGGTGGAGATCTGCTGACTCACCTCGCTGGCGGGCATCAACATCTCCGCCATGGAGACCCGGTAATTCTCCAGAAATACCACCTGCAGCTTCCCCTTGCAGATGGGGTCGTTGTTCACCTGATCCGCCAGAGAGTTGATGAGGCGGATGATGCGCTTGGCTACGGCATAGCCGGGAGCGGCCTTGGCGCCAAAGAGGAAGGTCTGTGGTGGGAAATCCATGTCCGGGTCGTCCTGCAGCTGCTGGTACAGGGCAATGATGTGCAGTACGTTCAGCAGCTGCCGCTTATACTCGTGGAGCCGCTTCACCTGCACGTTGAAGATAGCGTCCGTGTTCAGCTGTACTCCTTGCTGCCGGTACGCCCACCGGGCAAAGGTCTCCTTGTTGCAGCGCTTGATCTCCTCCAGCCGGGCCAGCACCGCCCCATCCTCAGCATAGGGGTCCAGTTCCTGCAAATGGTCCGCATGGGTCAGATAACCGTCCCCGATGAGCTCCCGGATCAACCCGTCCAGACCGGGGTTGATCTGGCTGAGCCAGCGGCGATGATCCACGCCGTTGGTGACGTTCTTGAACTTCTCCGGCTCCATTCGGCAGGCGTCACGGAACACATCATGGCGCAGGATATCCGAGTGCAGAGCGGACACGCCGTTGATGGCCATACCGCCGGCGATGCAGAGGTTGGCCATCCGCACCACGCCGTCCCAGATGACCGCCATCTTGGCGGTCTTTTCGGGGTCGTGATAGAAGCTCTCCACCTTTTCCTGCCAGCGGCGGGCGATCTCCTGCAAAATCTGCCAGACACGGGGCAGCAGCGTCTCGAACAGCTGCTGGGGCCAGCACTCCAGCGCCTCCGCCAGCACCGTGTGGTTGGTGTAGGCCACGGAGCAGGTGGTAATGTGCCACGCCTCGTCCCAGGAAAGGCCCGCATCGTCCACCAGAATACGCATCAGCTCCGGGATCACCAGCGCCGGATGAGTGTCGTTGATCTGGATGACATTCTTCTCATGGAAGTTTTTCAGGGTGCCGTAGGTCTGGATGTGCTGCCGGGTGATGGACTGCATGGTGGCCGAAACGAAGAAATACTGCTGCTTCAGCCGCAGGGACTTGCCCTCATAGTGGTTGTCCTCCGGATACAGCACCTTGGAGATGACATCCGCCATGGCCCGCTCCTCCCCGGCCCGCAGGTACTGCCCCTCGCTGAACAGCTTCATGTCGATGGGCTTGGGACTCTTGGCGTCCCACAGCCGCAGGGTGTTCACCTGCTGGGTATCGTACCCGGCGATCTCCATGTCGCACGGCACCGCCAGCACACGGGTATAGTCCTCATGCACCACCATCAGGTGGCCGTTGTCCCACCGGGTGCGGACCTTGCCGCCAAAGTGGACCTCCTCCGTCTCCTGCGGCTTGGGCATGAGCCATGCATCGCCCAGATTCTTCCAGTCATCGGGCAGCTCCACCTGCTGTCCGTCCACGATCTTTTGCTTGAAGATACCCAGCTCGTAGCAGATGGAGTAGCCTGTGGCGGGGATCTCCAGCGTGGTCATACTGTCCAGATAGCAGGCCGCCAGACGGCCCAGACCGCCGTTGCCGAGACCGGCATCCGGCTCCATGTCGAAGATGTCCGCCGCCTTGAAGCCCAGCGCCTCCACGGCCCCTGTCAGCGGCTCCAGCAGCTCCAGATTGTAGGCGTTCTTCATCAGGCTGCGTCCCATGAGAAACTCCATGGACATATAGTGGACCTTCCGCTTCTCCTGACTGTCCACCTCCTCACGGGTACGCACCCCCCGCTCGGCCATGATATCCCGCAGCACCAGAGCGCAGGCCTTCATGATCTCTCCGTCGGTGGCCTGCTTCTCCGTGCAGCCGTAGTTCAGCCGCAGCTTCTGCACGATGGCCTCCTGCAATGTTTCCTTCGTATAAGTCATAAATATCCTCCTGTATTGCATCCGGGACTTACCGCCCCAGCAGCTTTCCATAAATATTCCGGTAGGCCCCGGCGCTGCGATCCCAGCTGAAATCGCCCTCCATGCCCCGCCGCCGCACCATGCGGAAGCCCTCTGCATCGCCGTGGTACAGGCCCACCGCCTGCCCGATGGTGTCCAGCATGGCCCCGGCGTCGTAGGCGGCAAAGACATAGCCGTTGCCGTCGGGCTGCCCCACCTGACAGGACCGGACGGTGTCGTTGAGACCTCCGGTCTGCCGGACGATGGGTACAGCACCATAGCGCATGGCGATCATCTGCGACAGGCCGCAAGGCTCGCTCTTAGAGGGCATCAGAAACAGGTCGCTGCCGGCATAGATGCGGCGGGACAGGCCTTCGTTGTAGCCGATCCAGGCACACAGCCGTCCCGGATAGCGGTTCTGAGCGTGGCGGAAGAAATTCTCATATCCACCGTCACCGCTGCCCAGCACCACCAGCTGACAGCCGGTGGCCATGATGCCATCCAGCGCCTGACACACCAGATCCACGCCCTTGTGTCCCACCAGCCGGGTCACCATAGAGAGGACCGGTGTCCCCTCCTCCTGAGCAAGGCCCAGCTCCTGCTGAAGTGCCGCCTTGCATAAGGTCTTCCCCTCCGGCTCCGCCGCCGTGTATCGGGCGGGCAGATTGGGGTCGCACTCCGGGTCATAGCTCACCATATCGATGCCGTTGAGCACGCCGGAGAATTTCCACTGGATGCTGCGTACCACGCTGTCCAGTCCGGCGGCATAGGCGCTCTCCCGCAGCTGGGCGGCGTAGGTGGGGCTGACGGTGGTCACGGCGTCCGCCGTCACCATGGCCCCCTTCATGAGGTTCACGCACCCATCCATCTGTAGAACGCCGCTCTCGTACCAGTCTCCCCGGTTCAGGCCGAAAAGATCCTCCACCGTGTCGGCGCCGTACTTGCCCTGATACTCGATGTTGTGAATGGTGAACACGGTGGAAACGTTTTCAGCCACAGTTTTCAAGTAAATCGGCACCAGTGCAGTCTGCCAGTCGTTGCAGTGGATCACCTCCGGCCGCCACTCCAGCATGGGAAGCACCGACACCACCGCCTTGGAAAAGAAGGCAAATCGCTCTCCGTCGTCCATCTGGCCATACAGCGCCCCACGGCGGAAGTACCGCTCGTTATCCAGAAAATACCAGACGACGCCCCGATACTCCAGCGAGAACAGGCCGCAGTACTCATGCCGCCACGCCAGGTCCACATAGGTATAGCCGTGCCAGCGCATTTTCTCTCTCCATGCGTCCGAAACTTGCCCGTACAGCGGCAGGATCACCGCCGCACGATCCCCACCGGCAGCCACCGCCGGCGGGAGACTTCCCAGCACATCCGCAAGACCTCCGGTCTTGCAGAAGGGAGCCGCCTCGCTGGTCACATATAAGATATCCATGCCGTTACCTCCTTGTGTCCCCTCCCCGCAGCCTGCGGGGAGGGACGTGATTCGTTTATACGGTGGCGTTGCGGGCCACCACCACGGGATAGCTCTCGTCTCCGATGAGGGTGCGTCCCTCCCGGATGGTCACAGCCTTGTCGGCAATGACGCAGCGCAGGGTGGCATCCTTTTTCACCACCGTGCCCTTAAAGAGCACGCAGTTCTCCACCTGCGCTCCCTTCTCTACCCGGACACCCCGAAACAGGATGCAGTTTTTCACGCTGCCCTGAATATCGCAGCCATCGGCAATGAGGGAATTCTCGCACACCCCGGCGGGATCCAGATACGTCGGGGGCGCATCGTTCTCCTTGGCCAGAATGGGCCGTTGGGGGTCGAACAGCAGCCGCCGCTGAGCCGGATCCAGCAGCTCCATGCTGCGGCGGTAGTAGGTCTGTACCGTATCGATACGGGCGGCATACCCCTGCCACACATAGGCGTGCAGATGCAGCCGATCCTTCTGATCCTGTAAAATGTGGTGGCGGAAGCTGTACCGGTTGTGGGCCATGCACTCCTCCACCAGCTGCACCAGCAGCTCCCGCCGCAGGATACACACGTTCAGGCAGCGGTAACCCGCCGGGGTGTGGACGTCGTAAGCCACATCCACGATGCGGCCCTGTTCATCCATCTCCAGATAGGTATCGCTGGGGTCGCCGGGCTCCGCCGTACAAACCTCCGTCAGGTCGGCCCCGGAGGCGATGTGCTCCTGCAATACCTGCTCCAGCGGCAGGTTGATGACCAGATCACTGTCTGCCAGCACCACATACTCCTGCCGGATCTCCCGTAGGTACTCCAGCACGCAGCCCAGCGCCTCCACCTTTCCCCGGAAGCGTCCGGCAGAGTTGCGGCTCTCGGCATAGGCGAAGGCCGGCAGCAGCGTCAGCCCGCCCCGATTGCGGCTCAGATCCCAGCTGCGGCCGTTGCCCAGATGATCCAGCATACTCTGGCACTTGCCGTGCATGATGACGCCCACGTCGTGGATCCCGGCGTTGACCATACTGGAGAGCATAAAGTCCACCACCCGGTAGTTGCCGCCAAAGGGCATGGAGCCGGGGATGCGGTGGGCGATCAGGTCCCCCAGCCCCGTGGGCTTTCCGTAAGAAAAGATGATGCCGTGCATGGTGTGGTTCATGCCTTCACCTCCCCGTGATGCCGGTCCAGTAGAGTCTTGGCGGAGACGATCTCCCCGTCCCCTATCACGGTACCGGGTCCCAGCACCGCCACGCCCCAGTCATCCGGATCCTGTGCCGTCTCCGGCGGAGCGCCCACCTGAGCGTCCCTGCCGATGCGGCAGTTCTCACCCACGATGGCGTACTGCACCACGGCTCCCGACTCCACCACGGCGCCGGGCATCAGCACGGAGTAGGAGACGACGGCCCCCTCCCCCACCTGGGTGTTGTAGCTGAGGACGCTGTTCTTTACCTCGCCCAGCACCTCGCAGCCCTTGGCCACGGCGCTGTTGCCGATGTCCGCCTTGGGCCCCACATAGGCCGGGGGACAGGAGGGTGTGCGGCTGTAAATAGGCCACCGGCGATCCAGCAGATTCAGCCCGGAGCCGGGACTCAGCATATCCATGTTGGCGTCCCACAGGGACACCAGTGTCCCCACGTCCTTCCAGTAGCCGTCAAAGCGCCATGCGGTCATCCGCTCCCCCGCCGCCAGCATGGCGGGGATGATGTTCTTGCCGAAGTCGTTTTCCGAAGCGGGGTCCGCCTCGTCGGCCATCAGATACTCTCGCAGCTTGCTCCATGTGAAGATATAGATGCCCATCGACGCCAGATTGCTCTTGGGCTCCTTGGGCTTTTCGGCAAACTCCGTGATGCGGTCCTCCCCGTCCACCGACATGATACCGAAGCGGCTGGCCTCCGCCCACGGCACCTCCATCACGGCGATGGTGCAGGCAGCCTCAGTCTCCTTGTGGCGGCGCAGCATCACGGCATAGTCCATCTTATAGATGTGGTCGCCGGAGAGCACCGCCACATACTCCGGATCGTACAGATCCACGAAGCCGATGTTCTGATAGATGGCGTTGGCCGTCCCCTTGTACCAGCTGGCGCCGGTGGCGCTCTGGTAGGGCGGCAGAATGTGAACGCCGCCGTCCAGCCGGTCCAGCTCCCACGGCTGACCGTTGCCGATGTAGCTGTTGAGCTCCAGCGGCCGGTACTGGGTCAGCACGCCCACAGTGTCGATACCGGAGTTGGCGCAGTTGGACAGGGGAAAATCAATGATGCGGAACTTCCCGCCAAAGGGTACCGCAGGCTTTGCCATGTCGCCGGTAAGCACATACAGCCGGCTCCCCTGTCCGCCAGCCAGAAGCATGGCGACACATTCTTTTTTCATGTCCGTCCCTCCGTTCCGTTTTTCGATTCTGCGGGCCGTCTGGACCGGCCCTTGAGGATCACCCCGCCCAGCGGCGGGATCCTGATTTTCAGGGATCTCTCTCTCCCGTGGGAGGGAATATCCTCCACGGTCAGCAGCCCCTCATTGCACACACCGGAGCCGCCCCACTGGAGGCTGTCGGTGTTGAACACCTCTTCATAATACCGCTTGCCCCCCGGCACGCCGAAGCGGTAGTCCTCCCACGCCTCCGGGGAGAAATTCACCGCACACACCAGCTCATGGCCCGCCCGATCCCGCCGCAGGAACACGATGACGTTGCTGTGGTTGTCATCGGCCACCAGCCACTCGAAGCCATTCCAGTCGCTGTCGTTCTCCCACAGGGGCCGGTTTTTCCGATAAAAGCGGTTCAGCGCCCGGATACATTCATGGGTCCGGCGGCAGTCCTCCTGCTCCAGCAGATACCAGTCCAGCTGTCCGGCGAAATCCCACTCGTGCCATTGGGCCAGTTCCGTTCCCATGAAGGTCAGCTTCTTGCCGGGGTGCGCCAGCAGGTACAGGTAAAAGCCCCGCACCCCCGCCAGCTGCCGCCAGTCGTCGCCGGGCATCTTCCCCCGGAGGGAGCCCTTCATGTGAACCACCTCGTCGTGGGACACCGGCAGCACGAACCGCTCCGAGAAGGCGTACACCATGGAGAAGGTCACATCCTTGTGGTGGTACTGGCGGAACCACGGATCCATTTTCAGATAGTGGCAGATGTCGTTCATCCACCCCATGTTCCACTTGAGGTCGAAGCCCAGACCTCCCTCCTCTACAGGCCATGTGACCTTGGGCCACGCCGTGGACTCCTCCGCCGCCGTCAGGGCCGGCGGATCCATGGCGGCGGCCATCCGATTCAGATCCTGCAAAAAGGAGATGGCCTCCAGATTCTCATGGCCGCCGTAGACGTTGGGCCGCCACTCCTGCCGGTCATAGTCCAGATACAGCATAGACGCCACGGCATCCACCCGCAGGCCGTCCATGTGGTACTCCCGCAGCCACCACGCCGCCGAGGACAGCAGGAAGCTCCGCACCTCGCCCCGGCCGAAGTCAAAGACCCGTGTTCCCCATCCGGCGTGTTCCCGCTTCAGGGGGTCGCCGTACTCGTACAGGCAGGTACCGTCAAAGTCGATAAGCCCGTGCTCATCCTTGCAGAAGTGGGCCGGCACCCAGTCCAGGATCACGGCGATCCCGGCCCGATGCATCCGATCCACGAAATATTTCAGATCCTCCGGGGTGCCGTAGCGGGCGGTGGGTGCAAAATACCCCACACACTGATACCCCCACGAGTCATCCAGCGGATACTCCGTCACCGGCAGCAGCTCCACGGCGTGATAGCCCATGTCCCGAACATAAGGGGCCAGCCGGTCCGCCAGCTGCCGATAGGTGAGAAAGCCGCCGTCCTCCTGCCGCTGCCAGGAGCCGGGATGCACCTCGTAGATGTTGAGTGGCCCCTCCCACAGAGGCTCCCGGCGGCGCTTTTCCCGCCATGCCGCATCCCGCCACGGATAGGGTGCCATCTCCCACAGACGGCTGGCGTTCGCCGGACGCAGCTGGCTGTAAACGCCGTAGGGATCCGCCTTCCAGCGGGTGCGCCCGTCGGCGCCCTCCACCACATATTTATAGGACTGCCCCACTTGGGCCTGCGGCACCGTGGTCTCCCAGATGCCCTCCGGCCAGCGGTTCATGGCAAGGCCCTGCCAGTCGCTGAAGTCCCCCGCCACCCGGACGCTCCGAGCATTGGGGACATAGACCCGGAAGCACCAGCCCTCCGCCGTGCGGTGTGCGCCCAGCAGAGACTGCGCCTCCTGCCAGCTGCCCTCGAAAAACCGTTTCAGACCGCCTTCCATGCTCTCCCCTCCGTCTCTGGGGCAGGCGCAAACTCCCCTACCCCACCTTTGTGGGCTTATTTTACTCCAATCCCCTCCCCCCGTCAAGCGCCGGTGGCCGTCAAGACACCATTTCTACGAATCCCACAACGAAAAAGCGCACGGGCTATCCCGTGCGCTTTTTTCAGCCTTTTCCGCAGCTTATGAAAGTCCCTTCCAACCATCCGATGCGTTCTTGCGGCGGCCGCCCGGATATGCTATACTCTCCTTATCACCGATGTACATCTCCACCATGAAAGGAGCCCTCCATGCTGACCATCCGCAGAGCCGCTGCCGCCGATCAGCCGCAGCTTATGGCCATCTATCGCACGGCGCAGGAATATATGCTGCAAACCGGAAATCCCACCCAGTGGGGCCGCTCCTATCCGTCGCCGGAGCTGATCCGCTCCGATATCGCTCAGGGCATCTGCCGGGTCCTTAGCGATGAAGCCGGGATACATGGGGTGTTTGCGCTGCTGGATACCCCCGAGCCCACCTATTCCCGGATAGAGGGTGCCTGGCGGAACGACGCCCCCTACCTCACCATCCACCGTCTGGCCGGGGACGGCCGGACACATGGTCTCTTCCGCTGTGCTGCGGACTACTGCAAGGCCATTTCCCGGAATGTCCGAGCGGATACCCACGCCGACAACCGCACCATGCAGCATTTGCTGGAGGAGAACGACTTCCTCCCCTGCGGCGTCATTCACGTGCGGGACGGAACGCCCCGGCTGGCATACCATTGGACGGCAGACCGCCCGTGACCTGTATGCCATCCACCGCCTTGCGGCCCCAGCACTCCCCCCATACAGCACGCAAAAAGGCCCGGCGCATCATGCGCCGGGCCTTTTCATCGCTATTTTTGCCGCAAGTCAGCTGCTTACTCCTTGTCCTCATCCTCGGCATCCGCCAGATCGCTCAGGTCGAACTCCAGCTTCTCGCCGCAGTTGGGGCAGCGGATCTCGCCGCTCTCCAGCGTGTCCTCGTCGAACACGATCTCCTCCTCGCAGACGGGGCAGGTGGTTTCGAAGTACTCCTCGTCATCATCCTCGTCCTCGTCATACTCGTCGTCATCGTCCTCCAGCTCGTAGAGGGCCTCCTCCACCTCGCACAGGTCGTCGCTGACGGCGTCCAGACCGTCCTCCACGTCGCACAGCTCGTCCTCCAGATCCACGAACTTCTCGGACATATCGTCCAGCACGTCGATGATGGCGGCAATGAGCTTGCCCTCCTTGGACTCGGTGTCCAGAGCCAGCCCCTCGGCCAGACCCTTCAGATACGCTACCTTCTCAGAAATCTCCATGTTTGTTCTCCTTTCTAAGTACGGTGGTCCTTTCCTTACTTGGCCCGGCCGATGTACTCGCCGGTACGGGTGTCGATACTGATCTTATCACCGATGTTGATGAACAGAGGCACCTTCACCTCAGCGCCGGTCTCCACGGTGGCGGGCTTGAGGGTGTTGGTGGCGGTGTTGCCGGCCAGACCGGGCTCGGTCTCGGTGACCTCCAGATCCATGAAGTTGGGACACTCCAGACCAAAGACGCTGCCCTTGTAGCTCAGCACCTTGCAGACGGTGTTCTCGGTGACGAAGCGGAAGGCGTCGCCCAGAATATCCTTGTTCAGGGGGACCATGTCATAGGTCTCCTGATCCATGAAATAGTACAGGTCGCCGTCGTTGTAGCTGTAAGCCATGTCCTTGCGCTCCACGAAAGCCTCCTCGAACTTAGCGGTGGGGTTGAAGGAAGTCTCGGTGACGGCGCCGGTCACCACGTTCTTCATCTTGGTGCGGACGAAGGCAGCGCCCTTGCCGGGCTTGACGTGCTGGAACTCCACGACCGTCATGATCTTGCCCTCGTACTCGAAGGTCTTGCCGTTTCTGAAATCACCGGCGGTAATAGTTGCCATAGTTGTATCCTCCCATATTATGAGAAAATCTCCTTCTGTGGGAGCATTTCCTCGGATTCATGAATTAGCACAGCAGTTATATTCTACATGATATGTCCCGTTTTGGCAAGGGCTTTGCCATATTTTTTCCCGCTTTCCGGGGAAATTATGTGTGCCGGCGGCGGCAGACAGCCTTAAAGGGCGCCTGCAAGGCGTGGAGCACCCAGTTCCATGCACCCTTCGGCCCTCCGGCAGGCTCCACCATCAGAGCCAGTACCCCCGCCAGATTGGCCCCCAGCATATCCGTCAGCAGCTTATCCCCCAGCATGGCCGTCTCGGCGGCGGTGACCCCGGCCTGCTCCATGGCCCGGTGAAAGCCTGTGGTACGGGGCTTCTGTGCATGGCCCACATAGGGGATGCCCAACTCTCGGCAAAAGGTCTCCACCCGGTGGGAGGAGCGGTTGTTGGACAGGATCATCACCTGCACCCCGCCTTCCTCCATGCGGCGCAGCCACTCCCTTACCCGGTCGTCCGGGTGAGGGACGTACTTAGGAGCCAGCGTATAGTCCAGATCGCTCAGCAGCAGCCGGATGCCCCGCTGCCGCAGATACTCCGGGGTGATCTCCTCATAGGTTTCAAACAGCCGGTCCGGCACCAATGATACTCGCATACATCCGCTCCTGCCTACATAATCTGCCTATGGTATCCTCGGGCAAAGAGAATCTCTCCGCATCATGCCGGCCCTTCTCTCTGCCTGTCAGCGCTATCATACCATGAAATCCGCCGGATGACAAGGGGGACTGAACATGACGCTGTATCTCACCGCCGCACCGGACCGGCTGGCGCAGGCCAGAGCCGCCACGGCTCAACTGGCCCATGCGGCCTACCGCATCGGGCCGGGCTCCCATCTGCTGGCAGCGCCCCTCCCGGCGGCGCTGCGGGGTGGCCTGATGGTAGTATCTGACCGACAGGCCCCGGCAGTGGAGCAGCCGGAGCCGCTGGCCCGTCAGCTGGTGCGGGTGTGTCTGCGGCGGGGCTTTTCCGGGATAGTGCTGGATCTGGAGGAGCTGCCGGAGGGCCGGTGGGCGGAGGATCGGGCGGCCCTGATCCGGCAGCTGGCGCCGCTGCTGACGGCCTACGGCCGCCGCCTCTATGTGCCGGAGATCTACGCCGCTGCCTCGCCGGAGACAGTGGTGCTGCTGTGTACCGCCCTCTCCGGCGGCAGCCTGCAGGGTCGTCTGGAGGAGGCCTGCGCCGCCTACGGCGCTCAGCGGCTGGCGCTGGATTTGGAGCGGCTGATGATGGACTTCCCCCTGCCCTGCCCCAGCGGCGAGGGGGTGCGGCTGAGTCGGGAGGAGCTGTCCATACGGATGCAGGGACGGTCCGTGTTCTACGCCGAGGATCTGTGCGCCCGGTACTTCACCTATCGCCGGGGCGGACAGACACACTTCGTTCTCTTTGATGACGCCGGAACGCTGAAGCGGAAAATGGAGATGGGCCAAGTACTGGGCATCCGGGAGGGCTTCGTGATGCTGCCGGAGGTGGAGGATCTCACGGGATTTCTCTTCACCGGGGAAGGCTGACGATTTGGGGCAATGGCGGACAGCTTCTGCCCGAAAGCCGTACCTCCGCTGCGTCCGACAGACGAAGAAAATTTGTCCAGCTGGACGCACTGGACAAGGAGAAATTCTCATCGAGGAAATTGGGACTGAGAAATTTTAAGCAGAAAAAATTTCCGATAAAATTATACAGAGAAAAATTTTCTGTCTCTTTTTATGCCGCTGCATTTTCGAGTTAAAAAATCGAAGGCCGCAAAAAAATGCAGGAAGAAAAAACGAAGGTCTGAGCAGATGCTCAGACCTTCGCAGTGAGATCAATAATATCTCTTGTTTCTGTTCTTGCGGGCAGCCTCGGACTTCTTGCGGCGCTTCACGCTGGGGCTTTCGTAGCACTCTCTCTTACGCACCTCAGCCAGAACGCCAGCCTTCGCACAGCTTCTCTTGAAACGCTTCAGAGCGCTATCCAGGGACTCGCCTTCCTTGACGTGTACTTCGGACATCTATTTTTCCCTCCCTCCGATGCACCCGGCTATTTCCAGGGTGCTCTTTAAGAGCCACTATACATGACTTTAACAGGGGATATTATACCGGGAAGTATGGTACTTGTCAAGGCATTTTCAGAAAAAACGGCGGGAATTGCGAAAAAAGTCCCGCCTGTCGATACAGGCGGGACTTGCATTCAAAACGGTACTGATTTAGCCATTTATTGCAATGTCGTCAATGGTCAGTTTACCGGTGGTGCCGGGAACAAAGCGTCCGTACAGCTCGCTCTGATCGGCAGGAGCGGTCTTGCTGTCCTGTGCAAGGGTATTGCCGGTAGAAACGGCACGGTTGATGGTGACCTCGCCAACATTGGCCGTACCCACCACTACGCCGACACGCCAGCCACCATCATCCGTGGAGTGCAGTTTGGTATTCGTCACCGTGCAGTCGGTGATGGAGTGATAGGTGGCGGGGTTTGCACCGGCGTGACCGATGATACCGCCCACAGAGCCTTTGGCCGTGATTTCGCAGTTCTCCACAGAGCATTTGGTGATGGTCACATAGGTATCCACCGGACCGTCATTGGGTTTGTTATAGCCGGAGGACCAGCCCACAAGGCCACCCACACGAGCGCCAGCGGTGCTGGTGATGGTGGAATTGGTCAAATGGCAGTTGACCAATTCGATTTTCGGCATGGAATCCACATTGCAGATGAATGCACCGATGCCCTGCGTATTGGTGCTGTCGTTGATGGTCATCTTATCCAACGTCAGATCCTTGATTACGATACCGGAGGTACCGGCAAAACCGCCGGCGAACAGAGCGTTGTTCAGGCCGGAGATGGTATGGCCGTTGCCCTCCACCGTAATGACACCGGCGCCACGATAACCATCCACCGTAACGGGCGTCCAGGTCTCGCCCTCTGCCAGCGTGATATCCCCGTTGATGATGACCTTGTTGTCGCCGGAGCCTGCATCCGTGAGGGTGGTCAGTGCCGTTCTCAGCTCCTCAGCCGTTGCAACGGTAACGGTGGTGGGTACCTTTTCGGGATACTCGGCAGCGTTATCGTATCTGTCGTTGAAGCTGTCGCTCTCTACGGTGTCCTGCGTAGCCACCACGGTGATGGTGATGTTCTTGAGCTCCTTGCCCATGTAATCATTGCCTGCGGTGGTATCCATCGTACCGGTGAGGGTGATCAGACCGGTCGATGCCTTATCCGTACCCTTGGCGGTCAGGTGACCTTCCTGATGGATGTCAAAGGTAGCTCCATCCGCCGTCTTATAGGTAAAGGTGATGACCTTCAGCAGACCAGAGTCACCCTCCAGACCGGTAACAACGATTTTGTACTTCAGGGCCAGATTGCCCTTGTTGACGATCTGGAAGGGAGTCAGCTCATAGGTGCAGCCCGGCTCCCACAGAACCTGCTCACCCTCGGCCCCTTCGGCCTTGACCCAGCTCAGGTTTGTAACGGGCTTGCCGTTTTCGTCCTGAATCTCGATGTCCAGATTACCGGCCTGGATCTTGTTGACACCGGTGCTTGCGGTGTCGGTGAACCATGCAAAGGTAGCGCCTATCAGCATGGCCAGGCAAAGGACCATAGCCATGACGCTGCCCAGCAAGGCCCGTTTGGTGGACTTGCGATTTGTCATGATATCTTCCTCCTATTTTCTTGTGCGTGACCGATGGAGCGCTCGCACGGGGAATAACTCCTTATCGTTTCAAATGAAACGATAACCGCCCATGGGCGGTTCGTCACACTGTCTATACACGCATATTAGCACTCCTTACGGCAAATTGCAAGAGG
>OGYW01001356.1_pt1 | contig 21738 bp, 20 predicted proteins | sample 1576621 | NCBI WGS metagenome assembly OGYW01 (sample SAMEA3541528, study PRJEB24748) | human gut metagenome | biome: human gut; feature: human-associated habitat; material: faeces | place: China | collected 2012 | reverse complement strand
GAAAGCCCGGAAGCATCGCTTCCGGGCTTTCTCTTATAATTGGAAATCCTCCTGCCGCAGCTCCTCCGTCTCCAGCTTTGCCGGACGGGGCGGCACCCGCTTCAAGGGATCGTAGCGGAACGCACCGCAGTGGGACTCCGCCGGCACGATGCCCTTCTTGGCGCAGATAACCTCATGGTCATTGGCACGCCCGCCTCTGGCGCAGTAGCTGCACCGGGGCTCGATCTTCTTGCGAAACAGCATGGTACGCTCCCTCCTTCATTACAGCGTGTAGAGCTTTACAGCCCCATCCTCTGCGGTTGCCTTGATCTGCGTGATGGGCGTCTCATAGCTCTCGATGATACGGGCCGCCATGGGGTCCTCCACATCCTTCTGGATGCACCGCCGCAGATTCCGTGCGCCATAGGCCGCCGAATAGGATTTCTTCACCAGATAGTCCACCAGCGCATCGTCGTAGGTGAAGTGATAGCCCTTCTCCTCCAGCGCCGCCTTCAGCTCCTCCAGCATGATCCCGGCGATACCCCGGAAGTTCTCCTCCGTCAGCTGGTGGAAATATACGATCTCGTCCACACGGTTGATAAACTCCGGCCGCAGGAACTCCTGCAGGGCCTTCATCACCCGCTCCTTATCCTGATCGTCTGCGCTGCGGCCGAAGCCCACAGCGCCCGCCGCCTTGCCGGACCCGGCATTGGAGGTCATGACGATGACGGTATTCTCAAAGTTCACCTTCCGCCCGTGGGCATCCGTGACCTCGCCGTCATCCAGAATTTGCAGCAGGATGTTCAGCACATCCGGATGGGCCTTTTCGATCTCGTCGAACAGCACCACGGAGTAGGGCTTGCGCCGGATCTTCTCCGTCAGCTGCCCCGCCTCGTCATAGCCCACATAGCCCGGAGGCGAGCCCACCAGCCGGGAGACGGAGTGCTTCTCCATAAACTCCGACATATCCAGCCGGATCAGAGAATCCGGTGAATCGAACAGATCGTCTGCCAGCTGCTTCACCAGCTCCGTCTTGCCCACGCCGGTACTGCCCACGAAAATGAAGCTCACCGGCTTGTGCTTGGGGGAGATGCCTACCCGGCTGCGCCGAATGGCCGCCGACACCGCATCCACAGCCTCGTCCTGCCCCACGATATGCTGCTTCAGCCGCATATCCAACTCCGCCAGACGCTTGAACTCTTCTTCCTTGATCTTGCTGGCGGGGATCTTGGTCCACATCTCGATGACCCGTGCGATGTTCTCCATGGTCACCTGCGGCACACCCTTCTTCTCCAGCTCTGTCAATTCCTCCTGCAGGCGCATCTCCTGGCTCCGCAGCTCTGCGATGCGGGCATAGCGCTGATCCAGCTGCTCCTCCGTCACCTCCTCCCCCTCCGGGGCCTCGGCAGACATGAGGGTCTCCCGCTCGAAGGTCACATTCTCCAGATCCCGCTTCACCTCCATGCGGCGGTTGATGGTAGGATCTTTCAGGTTCAGGTCCGAGCAGGCCTCGTCGATGAGGTCAATGGCCTTGTCCGGCAGGAACCGGTCGGTGATATACCGCTCCGACAGCAGCACCGCCTGCCGCAGCACGCCCTCCGGGATGGACACCCCGTGGTACGTCTCATAGTAGTGGGCGATACCCTTGAGGATTTTCAGCGTGTCCTCGATGCTGGGCTCCGCCACCGTCACCGGCTGGAAGCGCCGCTCCAGCGCCGTGTCCTTCTCGATATACTTGCGGTATTCGTTGAAGGTGGTGGCTCCGATGACCTGAATCTCCCCACGGGACAGGGCGGGCTTGAGGATGTTGGCGGCGTTCATGCTGCCCTCGGCATCTCCGGCCCCTACGATGTTGTGTACCTCGTCGATGACCAGAATGACGTTGCCCAGCTTGCGGATCTCCTCGATGAGCCCCTTCATGCGGCTCTCGAACTGTCCCCGGAACTGGGTACCGGCCACCAGAGCCGTCAGATCCAGCAGATAGACCTCCTTGTCCCGCAGCTTGAAGGGAACCTCCCCGGCGGCGATGCGCTGGGCCAGTCCCTCGGCAATGGCAGTCTTGCCCACGCCGGGTTCACCGATGAGGCAGGGATTGTTCTTCTGCCGGCGGTTCAGGATCTGCACCACCCGCTGGATCTCCTCCTCCCGGCCGATAACGGCGTCCAGCTTGCCCTCTCTGGCCCGGCGGCTGAGGTTGATGCAGTAGTTGTCCAGATACTTGTGCTTCTTCTCGCCCTTGCGGGGCTCCTTGCCGGTCTCCCGCTGCGGGGTCTCTCCTTTCTCCGCCGGGGGATTGTTGTTGCCGCCGAAGAGCCGGTTCAGGAAGGGGAAGGTGGCGGTCTTGCCGCTCTCCTCATCCTCGTCGCCGTCCTCGTTGGCCTGCGCCACGTCCCCCAGCTCCTCGGCACCGCCGAAGGCCTGCATCATCTCGCTGTTGAGATTCTCCAGATCGTCCGGGGTAATGCCCATACGCTTCATCATGTCCTCCACCTGCGGCAGACCCAGCTGGGCGGCACACTTCAGGCAGAGTCCCTCGTTGACAGGCTCCCCCTTTTCATTCATCCGTGAGATAAACACCACGGCTACGTTCTTCTTGCATTTGGAGCAAAGTGTAGGTTGCATAATTCTCCTCCGTTACAGGGTTGATTTCACCGGCGTCACAGGGCTGCAATGAGACCGATGGGATTGTTTTCCGCAAAGAATTTCAATAGGATGCTGTCCCGGATCAGCTCCGGTGTCACCACCCAGTTAAATCGCTGCATGAGCCACACCGCCGCAAACAGCAGCAGCACCGCCCATATAAAGCCCAGCAGAGCGCCGCCCAGTGCATTCACCGTCCGCACCAGCGGCAGCTTCCCCGCCAGATCCAATGGCTTGAGCAGCAGCCATACCACCAGCAAAATGGCGATAAAGGCGGCGGCGTACACGATGCCGTAGGCGATGGAGTGGCTGACACTCTCCGTCACAGCGGAGAACACCGACTCCCCGGTCTCCTTCACCCGCTGCGCCACATCCTCCAGAATTTTCTCCAGACTGTGGGCATCGAAGGCGAAGGCCGACAGCAGCTCTCCGGCATCCGCTCCGTCCCGACCGGACAGCTTCTGCTGGATGCTCTCCCGCAGTAGCGGCTCCAGCCACCGGCTCACCGGCGTCACGAAGCGGTTGGCGCACCATGAGGCGCCGAAAAACGCTGCTCCCACGCTGATCACGCCGGCAAGGCTCTTCATCAGGCCCCGCTTGGCTCCCAGCCACACCAAGCCCACCAGTACGGCGGCCAGCACGGCGTCTATGGCCCATGTCATACGCATTTCCTCCTGTTTGGCCGCTTACGGCAGATACAGGCTGGCCGCCGACGCACCTGTCAGCACCGCCGATCCGTCGCTCCGCATCAGCACCGTCCCCGCCGCACTGACATCCTTCAGCACGGCGTATTCCTGCAAGTCCTTATCATAAATGGTCAGGTGGTCCTGATACAGCACCGCCACATACTTTCCTGCGGCGGAGAGGCTCATGACCTCCTCGTCGATATCCAGCGATGCCAGCTCCCGGCCCTGACTGTCCACCGTCACCAGCCTGCCCTGACTGCCGGATTTGTACCGTCCCAGCAGCAGAGCCGCATAGCCGTCTCCGTCCAGACTGCACCGGTAGAGGTATCCGCCGTCATAGCTGTAACTCCCCGCCAGCTTGCCGCCGGTGGTCACAAACCGCAATCCCGTTTCCGTCACAGCGCAGTAGCTGCCGCCCACCGTGCCCAGATCGTATACCACGGCATTCTCCGGCAGAAGACATTCTGCGTAACGCTCCTCCCGGCCCAGCCGGTACAGGGCCAGACTGCTGACAAAGCTGCCGTCCTCCTGTCCCATGGTCACCGCCGCCATCTGGCGGCTGTCGGCGGATACCGCCGCCGTCATGAGGAACTGATCCCCGGAGTGGAAGGCAAATACCTTCTCTCCCTTGGGGTCGTACACCTCCACCGACGCCTTATAGCCGGAGGTATTTACCGTCACGGCCAGATAGCCGCCGGGGTTCAGAGCCGCTGCCAAAATGTTGCCGTCCAGTGTCAGCCGGTAGACCTCGCCCTGAGCGTCCAGTACATAGATCTCCTTGCCTCCGACGTCGTAGACCGCCGCCCACTTGCCGTTTCCGGTCACAGTGCAGTTGGTGAAGAGGATGCTCTCGCTGTATCGCACCTGTCCGTCCTCACCCATCAGCAGGATGCGGCTGTTGGAGGCCGCCGCCAGTGACCCGGACAGGGACACGAACCGATACTCCCGGTCTGCCGCATACTGGTATAGCTGGGCGCAGCCGTTCTCGTCCTTCTCCGCACGGGCATAGATGACGCTGCGGCGCAGTCCGTCAAAGGTACCCCGCTGCCACAGCAGGGACACCGCCACCGCCGCCAACAGCACCGCCGCCACGATCCCCAGCCACAAAAGCCGCCGACGGGTCCATATTTTCTTTTTCTCCACCCGCCGGGGAGCGTCCTGCTGGGGATTGCCCCCATCAAATTCCCGTTTATCCATTGAGCCGTTCATCCTCATACCAAACCCTCGTCAGGTACAATCCTCCCGGCGGCGCCGTTGGCCCCGCCAGCGTCCGGTTGCCGGAATCCAGGATCACCGGGATATCCTCCGGCTTCAGCTTTCCCTCCGCCGCATAGAGTACCGTCCCGGTAATGGCCCGTACCATATTATACAAAAAACCATTGGCACATACCTTCAATTCCAGCAGCTCCCCGTTCCGGGTCACATGGCAGTAGTAGATGGTCCGCACGGTGCTGCGCACATTGGTGCCGACGCTCCGCACGGCGGCAAAGTCGTGGGTCCCTTCAAAGGCCCGTGCCGCCCGGTCCATCACCTGCTCGTCCAGCCGCTTGGGATAAAAATATGCCCGATTCACATAGAAGGGATTCTTGATGCGTGAATTGTAGATGCGATAGGTATACTCCTTCCTGATGCAGGAGCCGATGGCATTGAAATCCTCCGCCACCTCATAGGCTGCCTTCACCACGATATCCTCCGGGATATGGGTGTTCACCGCAAAGGGAATGCGGTCTACCGGGATCCGGGAGGAGGTCCGGAAATTGGCCACATAGTGCTCGGCGTGGACCCCGGCGTCGGTACGCCCGCAGCCGGTACACTTTACCGGTTCGCCGCACACCATAGAGAGGCCCCGTTCCAGCGTCTGAGCCACTGTGACCTCCGTTTTCTGCACCTGCCACCCGTGGTAGGCCGTTCCGTTATACATCAGGATCAGTGCGATGTTCCGCACGATGCACCTCCTTAGATACCCATATGCTTCAGCACGATAAGTCCCGCCGCCAGTGCCACAAAGGCTGCCAGCACCACAAAATCCACCGCCTGATACCGCAGCACGTGCAGGGCCGTCCGCCCCTCGCCGCCGTGGTAGCACCGGCACTCCATGGCCGTGGCCAGCTCGTCCGCCCGGCGGAAGGCGCTGATGAACAGCGGCACCAGAATAGGCACCAGTGCCTTGGCCCGCTGGAAGATGTTCCCGGACTCAAAGTCGGCGCCTCTGGCCTTCTGAGCGGACATAATTTTGTCCGTTTCTTCGATCAGTGTGGGGATAAACCGCAGGGCAATGGACATCATCATGGCCAGCTCATGCACCGGCAGATGCAGCTTCTTCAGCGGCCCCAGCAAATTCTCCAGTCCGTCCGTCAGGGCGATGGGACTGGTGGTATATGTCAGCAGAAACGTTCCCATAATGAGCATCACGATCCGCAGCACCATGTAGATCGCCGCCGTCAGGCCCTCATAGGTGATATGGCCCAGCAGCCACCCCTCGCCCACCGCCGTGCCGCCGGTGAAGAAAATGTTCATCACCGCCGTAAACGCCACAATGACGTACACGGGCTTGAGGCCCCGTGTCAGGGACTTCATGGGTACACGGGAGGCCACGATGCACACCGCCAGCACCGCCGCCACAACGGCGTAGGTCAAGGGGCTCTTGGCATTAAAGAGCGCCACGATGTACAAGATCACCGCCATTAGCTTCGTCCGGGGATCCAGCCGGTGGACGATGGTATTGCCGGGGAAAAACTGCCCCAGCGTGATATCCTTCAGCATCCCTCGCCGCCTCCCCTCCGGGCCAGCAGCGCCTGCTCCAGCTCCTCGATGGTATATACCGCCGGGTCGATATCCATGCCGCGCCTGCGCAGCGCCATGGCGATCTTCGTCACCTGCGGCACATCCAGTCCCGCCTGCTCCAGCTCCTCCGCCCGTGCAAATACCTGCCGGGGCGTGCCGTCCATATAGACGTGGGCATCCCGCATCACCACGATGCGCCCCACGTTCCGGGCGATCTCCTCCATGCTGTGGCTCACCAAAATTACCGTGGCCTGCTTCGTCTCGTGGTACGCCCGGATCTGCGCCAAAATTTCGTCCCGGCCACGGGGATCCAGCCCCGCCGTGGGCTCGTCCAAGATCAGCACCTTGGGTTCCATGGCCATGACCCCGGCGATGGCCACCCGGCGCTTCTGTCCGCCGGAAAGGTCGAAGGGCGACTTCTCCAGCAGTTCCTCCGCAAGGCCCACCATCCGGGCTGATTCCCGCACCCGACGGTCGATCTCCTCTTTATCAAGCCCCATGTTGCCAGGGCCGAAGGCGATGTCCTTATACACCGTTTCTTCAAACAGCTGGTACTCCGGATACTGGAACACCAGACCCACCTGAAAGCGCACCTGCCGGATCTGCTTGGGGTCCGCCCAGATGTCCTTGCCGTTGAGATAGATATGCCCCTGCGTGGGCTTCAGCAGCCCGTTGAGATGCTGGATCAGCGTGGATTTCCCGGAGCCCGTGTGACCGATGACCCCTAAAAATTCCCCCGGCATGATATCCAGCTCTACCCCATCCACGGCGCTGCGCTGAAAGGGCGTCCCGGCGCTGTAAGTATGGGTGAGCTGCTCAATTCGTATGATTGGTTCCAATTCGTTACTTCCCTTCTGCGCCGAACCGCCGGTACAGCGCATCCGCACATTCCTCCACCGTGATGGCCGTCAGCGGCAGGTGCTCCCCCTGCCGGTTCAGCCGCTGCATCAGCTCCACCGTGTCCGGTGCCGCCAGCCCCAGCTCATGGAGCCGCTCCACCTGTGCAAAAATCTCTCTGGGCGTGCCGTCCATGGCGGCCTCGCCGTCGTTCATCACAATGACACGGTCCGCCTCCTCGGCCTCCGCCATGTGGTGGGTAATGAGCACCACCGTCATGCCCCGCTCCCGGTTCAGCCGGTGGATGGTGTCCAGCACCTCCCGCCGTCCGTGGGGGTCCAGCATAGCCGTGGCCTCGTCCAGCACGATGCACTCCGGCTCCATGGCAATAACACCGGCGATGGCCACCCGCTGCTTCTGTCCGCCGGAGAGCAGGTGCGGCGCATGGCGGGCAAAATCACTCATGCCCACCGCCGCCAAGGCATCGTCCACTCTGCGGCGGATCTCCTGCGGCGGAACGCCTAGATTTTCCGGGGCAAAGGCCACGTCCTCCTCCACTACGTTGGCGACGATCTGGTTATCCGGGTTCTGGAACACCATGCCAACCCGCCGCCGGATCTCCAGCAGCATCGCCTGGTCACGGGTATCCATCCCCTCTACATACACCGCCCCGCCGGATGGCAGCAGCACGGCGTTCATGTGCTTAGCCAGAGTAGATTTTCCGGAGCCGTTATGCCCCAGCACCACCACGAAGCTGCCCTTCTCGATGCCAAGGCTCACGCCCCGCAGCGCCGGCTCGCTCCGCTTGCCCTCCTCCGCCGGATAGGCGAAGGTCAGGTCCTTTGTTTCGATCATGGTCATATTCTGCGTTCTCTTTTCACTCGTTCTCAGATGGTATGGCTGACCTTCAGCATCTGCCACAGCCAGACGGATGCTACTGCCACGCCTAGCACCACGGACCAGCCCACCGGCTGTCCGTCCCGCCGCAGCTGCACCACCCGCAGCGTCTGTCCCAGTAGGAACAGCGCCAGCGCCACACAGTACACCATCAGCGTCACCCACACCGGCGGCACCAGCTGTGCCGTCAGCAGCACCGCCAGCCACCCCACCTGCAAAAGGGCCATGAGGCCGTAGCAGATGCAGCTGCCCACCTCGGCGCTGCCCAGCCTGTTTTTCTTCATTGCACTCTCCTCTTGCAACCGGCTGTTTCTCTCTGTCTCTGTGTTTTTATTCCGCCGTCCACCGGCCGGTAGCACCGCAGGGCAGCGCCATACCGGACTGCGTACACGGCAGACCCAGTTCGTCCCACGTCACCCTGCCGCCGAAGCGCTTGCCCACCAGCATCTGCAGAATGTATCCCAGCACCGACGGAGCCAGCCCCGTGGTATAGGAGTTGAGGATCACGAACAGGGGCTTATCCGACAGCACACGGGCGCAGAGCTTCACAAAGGGGAACAGGTTCTCCTCCAGCTTCCACACCTCGCCGCCGGGTCCCCGGCCATAGCTGGGTGGGTCCATAATAATGGCGTCATAGGTCTTGCCCCGGCGAATTTCCCGCTCCACGAACTTGGCGCAGTCATCCACGATCCAGCGGATGGGGGCCTCCTGCAGGCCCGTCAGCCGGGCGTTCTCCTTGGCCCACGCCACCATTCCCTTGGCGGCATCCACGTGGCACACACTGGCCCCCGCCTTGGCACAGGCCACCGTGGCCCCGCCGGTGTAGGCAAACAGGTTCAGCACCCGGACGGGCCGTCCCGCCCGGCGAATCTGCTCCATGGCAAAGTCCCAGTTGGCCGCCTGCTCCGGGAACAATCCCGTATGCTTGAAATTCATGGGCTTGACCTGAAAGGTCAGTTCCTTATAGTGGATGGGCCAGCTCTCCGGCAGCTTCCCCTTGTCCCAGTGGCCGCCGCCGCTGGAGGAACGGCTGTACCGCCCGTTGGCCCTCCGCCAGCCGGGATGACTGTGATCCGTCTCCCAGATGGCCTGAGGGTCCGGCCGCACCAGTATCTGTTTATCCCAGCGCTCCAGCTTCTCTCCGCCGCCGCAGTCCAGCAGCTCATAGTCCTTCCAGCCATCTGCGATCCACATAATAGGGTACACCTCCGCACATTAAATCAGTTTATTATACAATGAACCGTCCCCGCCGTCAATGCGGCATGACCATTTTTCACCTTCCAGTTCTTGAACAAATCTTGAACTTTTTCCTCCGCCTCTCCCCGGCCCGAAGTATGACAAAAGTGTCACTTCCAGTCCTTGACAACCTGTCTCTCATATGGTATCCTATGTGTACTATAATCTCTAATACACATAGAATCTTCATACAGAGAAAGGATGCTTCCTTATGGATACTTTGCGAATGACCAATTACATCATCGCCGTTGTTTTCTTTGTCTGCTATACCTATCAGTTCCTGTACATTCCCGTTCCGTGGCTGCTGGCCAAGCGCAAGGCTGCCAAGGCGGCGGCGCTGGAGGCCACGCCCCACAACTACGCCGTGCTGATCTGTGCCCGGAACGAGTCCGCCGTCATTGCCGACCTCATCGGCAGTCTCCGCAGCCAAACCTATGACCAGAGTCTGCTGCACATCTTCGTGCTGGCGGACAACTGCACCGACGACACCTCCGACATTGCCCGCAGCGCCGGAGCCACCGTCTATGAGCGCTTCAATAACGTGCAGGTGGGCAAGGGCTACGCCCTCCAGACCCTGCTGGGCCATCTGGAGCAGGACTACCCCGCCGGGTTCGACGGCTACATTGTCTTTGACGCCGACAACATTCTGGACCCCGGTTACATCGCCGCCATGAACCGTACCTTCTCGCAGGGCCACGATATCGTCACCAGCTACCGCAACAGCAAAAACTACGGCGATAACTGGATCTCCGCCGGCTACGCCCTGTGGTTCCTGCGGGAGAGCCGCTACCTCAACCACGCCCGCAGCCTGCTGGGTACCAGCTGCGCCGTCTCCGGCACAGGCTTCCTCTTCAGCCGGGCCGTGCTGGAGGAGACCGGCCCCTGGCCCTTCCATCTGCTGACCGAGGACATCCAGTTCTCCGTCCACGAGATCCTTCAGGGCCGCAAGGTGGCCTTCGCCCCCGACGCCGTCCTCTACGACGAGCAGCCCACCACCTTCCGCCAGTCCTGGCGGCAGCGGATGCGCTGGTCTCAGGGCTATCTGCAGGTGTTCCGTGACTACGGCGCCCGCCTTCTCCGGGGCATCTTCAGGGGCAGCTTCTCCTGCTTCGATATGTCCATGGCCATCATGCCCGCCTTCGTCCTCTCCACCGTCAGTATCCTCGTCAACCTCACGCTGGGTGTCGTCGGTGCTCTGGCCGGAGACAATCTGTTGGTGGCCTTCGAGTCCGTGGGGCAGATGCTGCTGAATATATACCTGACTCTGCTGGTGTTGGGCGGTATCACCACCATTACAGAGTGGAAGAATATCCGCACCTCCCCCGTCAAGAAGATCGTGTATATGTTCACCTTCCCCTTGTTTATGTTCACCTACATTCCCATTTCTTTGGCGGCTTTCTTCTGCAAGCCCCAGTGGAAGCCCATCGAGCACCGGGTCTCCGCAGCGCATCTGCGGAGCCGTGACCGGCAGGAGGTCCTGCCCTTCTGACATACGGTGCGGCGGGCCGAAAGCCCGCCGCATCGCTTTCATCTTATCTGAAAAAGGAGTCTTTCTCCATGTATCGTATTCTCGTCTGTGACGGTGAAAAAGATATTGTTTCCCACCTGACCGCCTGTCTCACCGCCGATGGCTATCAGGTGGTCACTGCCCGCACCGGCTGGGAGGTGCTGAATATCCTGTCCAAGCAGCATATCCATCTGGCCCTGCTAGGCACGAAGCTGCCGGGGCTGGACGGCCTTACCACCGTCACCCGGCTGCGGCAGATGCATGACCTGCCGGTGTTCCTCCTGACCTCCGCAGCCGACAGCGAAGAAAATGTTCTGGGACTCACTGTGGGCGCCGATGATTATATCACTAAGCCCTTTCAGCAGGCGGAGCTGCTGGTGCGTATTCGCTGCCACCTCCGCCGTTCCCTGCATTTGGCGTCTCCCTCCCCGGAGACCCTCACCGTCGGCGGCATCACGCTGGACGACGATGCCAGAGCCGTCACCGTCAACGATGAGCCGGTGTCCCTGACCCCGCTGGAGTACGACATTCTGAAATTCCTCATGCAGCATCCCTGCAAGGTATTCTCTCCGCAGGAGATCTATCGCCGGGTCTGGCGGGAGCCTCCCGCCGCCGAAAACTCCGTGGCAGTCCATATCCGCCACATCCGGGAGAAGATCGAGGTAGACCCCAGCAATCCCCGCTATGTGACGGTGGTCTGGGGCAAGGGGTATAAGATCGAAGCCGGGGTATGACAGGTTATCCCCGCTCCGCTCACATTTTCAAAAATCCCCGCGGCATATGCCTTGCATATACGGCGGTCTACATACATATCTCTCTCCTATGAGCCGCCGTGAGAGCCACGGCGGCTCACTCTGTTTCTGCTCGCAGAAATCAGCATAGCTGGAAACAGGGGCTCTTGTCATTTTTTCTTTCCCGTGGTAGAATGGAGAAAAACGAAACATCTAAAAGAATCACGGGAGACATCGCTATGAACGATCACACCGTTCCGCAGCTACCCCCTCGCAGTCAATGCACCGGCTGCGCCGCCTGCGCCGAGGGCTGCCCCAAAAATGCCATCCATATGCTGCCCGACCGGGAGGGCTTCCTCTACCCCACGGTGACGGACGCCTGCATCCAGTGCGGCCATTGCACCCACATCTGCCCGGTGCTGCGCCAGCGGGAGGCCCATCCGGAGCCGGCGGTCTTTGCCGCATGGAACCCCGACAATGCCGTGCGGCAGAACTCCACCTGCGGGGGTGTATTCTCCCTGCTGGCGGACTATGTGCTGGAGGGCGGCGGCGTGGTGTTCGGTGCCGGGATGGACGCCCAGCTGCGGGTCCGCCATGAAGCGGTAAAGCGCAAGGAGGACCTGCCCCGCATCCGGGGAGCCAAGCCCGTTCAGAGCGACGTCACCGGCATCTATCAGCAGGTGCGGCAGGAGCTGGATCGAGGGCGGCCTGTGCTGTTCTCCGGTACGCCCTGTCAGGTGGACGGACTTTACCACTATCTGGGAGAGCACCCGGAGAAGCTGCTGACCTGCGACGTGCTGTGTCGGGGCGTCTGCTCCCCCGGCGTATGGGCCAAGCTGGTGCAGTCCATGGCCTACATCAAGCGCAAGCAGCCGGTGGCCGTCCAATTCTGCGGCAAGCTGCCCGGCCAGCGGGAGCGCCGCTTCCAGGTACGGTTCGACGACGGCACTACCTTCGACTCCCCTCTGTCCAAGTCCGAGTTCGGCAGGGGCTTTTTCGGAAACCTCTTCCTGCGCCCGGCCTGTCACACCTGTCCCTATGCCTCCGTGGACCGGCCCGGCGATCTGTCGCTGGGAGCATTCTACGGCCTGCCCAAGGACGCCTACCCCCAGGAGCAGCGCAGCGGTGTCTCCCTGCTGCTGGTGAACACGCCCCATGGCGCCCATGTGTTCGATACGCTGCCCCTGAAGCGGGAGCTGCGGCCCCTGTCGGAGGCCGTGACCGGCGATCCGGCCCTGTCCTCCCCGGTGAAGCAGGCGGCCCAGCGGGCGGAGTTCTTCGATGCCTACGCCCGCCAGCCCTTCCAGCAGGTCCGCAACCACTATCTGGCGGCCCAGCTTCTCTCCGGCAGCAGGAAGCAGGGCGCAAGGCCCGGCAAAAGATCCGAAAAGCCCTCTCTTTTCGCTGGTATTAAGGAGCGTCTATGGAAAAAACACTGATGCACACCTGCTGCGCTCCCTGCTCCGTCTCCTGCATCCAGCAGCTGCGGAGCGAGGGCATCGAGCCGGTGGCCTACTGGTATAACCCCAACATCCACCCCTATCAGGAGTACAAGGCCCGGCGGGACACGCTGATGGCCTATGCCCCCAGCATCGGCATGGAGCTTATTGTGCAGGAGAATTACGGCCTGCGGGAGTTCTGCCGGGCGGTCTGCGGGGACATCGACCATCGCTGTGGCGTGTGCTACACCTTGCGGCTGGCCCAAGCGGCCCAATATGCCGCCCGGCACGGCTATGACAGCTTCACCACCACCCTGCTGGTGAGCCCCTACCAGAACCATGAGCTGCTGGCGGAGACAGCGGAGCGCATGGGCCGGGAGTACGGTGTTCGGTTCCTGTACCGGGACTTCCGCCCCGGCTTCCGGCAGGGACAGCAGGAGGCCCGTGCGCTGGGCTTTTATATGCAGAAGTACTGCGGCTGCGTGTTCAGCGAGGAAGACCGCTACCAAAAGCAGATCCTCCGGGATCAGAAGGAGCCGGAGAAGCACATACTGCCATCATGATGAAAAAAGCTGAGACCCGACTTCGGGTCTCAGCTTTTTTTCATGATAGGGGTATTACCGCTTGTTGGAACGGATCCAGATGCCCTGCTGCCGGGCGTGCTCAACGAGCTCATCCCGGAACTTGGGGTGGGCCACGGAGATGAGCCGCTCCGCCCGCTCCCATGTGCTGCAGCCCACCAGATTCACGCCGCCGTACTCGGTGACGATGTAGTAAGCCAGACTCCGGGGATCGGTAACGATGTCGCCGGGATTCAACAGCGGTGTGATGCGGGAGACCATCTCCCCCTGCTTATCGGTGAAGGTGGATGTCAGACAGATGAAGGCCTTGCCGCCGGGGGACACCGCCGCCCCCTCCAGAAAGTCCAGCTGACCGCCGGTGCCGCTGATCTGGCGGGTACCGGCGCTCTCGGCGCAGATCTGGCCGTACAGGTCCACGGAGATGCAGTTGTTGATGGAGACAAAGTTCTCGATGTTCCGGACGGTACTGGGAGCGTTGCAGTAGGAGATGGGGTAGGTCACCACGCCGGGATTCTCCCGCACCCAGTCGTACAGATCCTCGGAGCCGATGGCAAAGCCGAACACGCTCTTATAGCGGTCGATGTCCTTGCGCTTGTTGGTGATCTTCCCGGCCCGGTACATATCCAGATAGCAGTCGCACAGCATCTCCGTGTGGATGCCCAGATCCCGCAGATCGGACTGGGCCAGCATCTGGCCCACGGCATTGGGCAGTGAGCCGATGCCCAACTGCAGGGTGGCGCCGTCGTCCATGTTCTCCACCACGAACTCGGCAATGCGGGTCTCCGCCTCCGAGGCCGGCGGGGTTTGTATACTGGGCAGAGGGTTATGGGGACCCTCCACGATCATATCCACGTCGTCGATGTGGATGCACTCGTCCAAGCCGCCGTAGACCCACGGCAGATTCTCGTTGATTTCCAAGATCACGATATCCGCCTTATCCAGCACCGCACGGGCGGAGGCGTTGGACAGGGAGAAGTTGAAGTAGCCGTGCTGGTTCATGGGGGTCACACACATCATGGCCACGTTGACCGTCAGGAAGTGCTGATAGTAGGCCCCCAGATTCCGGAACACCATTGGGTTGAAGCTGCACATCCCCCGGTCGCAGAGCTTGCGCTCATAGCCTGACATATGCCAGCTGTTGTAGATAAAATGCTCCCGGCCGGGGTCGCACTCCACCATCTGGATGGGCTGCTGGATCAGGTAGCCACGGATCTTCACACCGTAGAGCTCCTCCTTGCGTTTGGCAATGGCGGCATCCATCAGAGACGGGAAGGCACAGCCCATGCTGATATCCAGCCAGTCACCGCTCTTGACCACACGGGCGGCCTCGTCCGGGGTGCAGAGCTTGCGCTTATATTCCGATTCATATTGGAAGGGTATAGCCATAGCGTTCCTCTTTTCTGTGTTTCGGGATATGATAGATCGTCTTTTCTTTAACAGAACCGTGCAGAAACGGCGGGCGGAGCCTCCGCCCCGCCCGCACGGGTCCCGTCACCCGGACAGGGCGCAGACACCCCGTCAATGTGCTTTTATTTTACCATGTGTTACAGAATTGTCAATGTTAAATTCTCCAATTCTGCCGGGATGCAGTGCCTGCTTTTGTGCCGATGGGGCAAATCAGCCGATGACCGCCGGGGCCTGTGCCAAATCGAAGGCGCCGCCGGAGACGGTGACCTCCCGGCCGGTGATGCGGTCGGTGTAGGTGCCGTCGGGCAGATCTACGGCCACACTGCCGCCAGCGTTCTTCAGGTCGAAGATGCCCCGAACACGGGCCTCCGGCCCGTCATAGCGGCCCACCACAGCCCGTTCCTCCACCGCCTCCAGCTGGAAGCAGGCGGACATGGGCAGGGTGCGTTTCATCTGGCGCAGCTGCTTGAGATAGGGCTGGAGGTCCAGCCGCATATCACAGTAGGCATCGTCGGCGTTAAAGAGATCCACCCGGTGGCGGGGGGCGTACTCCTGTCCGCTGTAAAGCAGGGTAGTTCCCTTTTCAAAGTACAGCAGCGCCAGCCAGTTCCGCAGAGCCTCGTCGGAGTCCACACGGGAGGCGAAGCGGGGCTGATCGTGGTTCTCCAGGCACCGCAGCTTCACATAGCCCGCCGGGTACTCGCTCTCCTGAAAGTTCACCAGCGCCGTATACTCCCGGAGAGTGCCGGTGGGCTGGAAGCAGCCCTCGAAATAGGGCCAGATATCGTAGTCGTAGGTGATATCAAAGGCATCATACAGTTCCGTGTCGGCGGCGCAGTAGTAGCCCGCCCGGCGCATGGCCATCGTGTGGGCGGCATGGACGCTCTCGGCCAGCCAGATGCAGCCGGGGCGCACCCGCTCCACCTGCTCCCGTGCCTCCCGCCAGAAGGCCAGAGGAACGGCGCTGGCCACGTCGCAGCGGAAGCCGTCCACGATCTCCGCCCAAATTTTCAGAGTCTCGATCTGGTACTTCCACAGCTCACGGTTGCTGTAATCCAGATCCACTACATCGGACCAGTCCGCCACCTTACGGGTGGGATTCCCCGCCTCGTCCCGGAGAAAGAACTCCGGGTGGCCGGTGGCCAGTATGGAATCCGGGGAGGTGTGGTTATACACCACGTCGATGATGCACTTCATGCCACGCTTGTGGATCTCCCCCACCAGATGCATGAAGTCCCCCAGCGTGCCGTACTCCGGGTTGATGCCCCGGAAGTCCCGGATGGCGTAAGGGCTTCCCAGTGTCCCCTTGCGGCCTGCCTCCCCGATGGGATGGATGGGCATGAGCCAGATGATGTCCGTACCCAGCGCCGCCAGACGATCCAGATCGCCCTCCAGCGCCTGAAAGGTACCCTCCTTGGTATGGTTACGTACAAAAACGCTGTAGATCACTTTTTCCCGCAGGCGGGTGTTGGTTTGACGTGCCATATGCAGCCTCCTGTCTCACACTGTTTTATCTTCCTCCGGCGCATCCAGCAGCGCCAGAAATTCATCCTCTGTCAGCACCGGCACGCCCAGCTCCTGCGCCTTACGCAGCTTGGACCCGGCATTGGCTCCCGCCACCACATAGGTGGTCTTTTTGGACACCGAGGAGGCGGCCTTGCCGCCCCGGCGCTCGATCATCTCCCCCGCTTCCTCACGGGTAAACTTCTCCAGCGCACCGGTGAGCACGAAGGTCATACCGGCAAAGCGGCGATCCGTCTGCTCCTCCCGGCAGGTCATGTTCACCCCCGCCGCCCGGAGCCGCTCCAGCAGGTCACGGGACTGGGGGTTTTCCATCCATCGGAGGATATATCCGGCGGTGACAGCGCCTACGTCGGCGATGGCGGTGAGTTCCTCCTCCGTGGCGGAGCGCAGGGTGTCCATGGTGCCGAAGTGGGCGGCCAGCGTCTTGGCGGCCTTCTCTCCCACCTGACGGATGCCCAGCGCAAAGATCAGCCGCCACAGGTCGTTCTCCCTGCTCTGATAGATGGCGGCCACGGCGTTGGCGGCGGACTTGTCCCCCATGCGCTCCAGCGGCTTCAGGTCCGCCGGGGTCAGGTCGTAGAGGTCGGCGGGAGTCTTGACCAATCCGCTCTCGATAAGCTGGTTCATCACCGCCGGCCCCAGCCCGTCAATATCCATGGCATTGCGGCTGGCGAAGTGGGTCAGGTGCCGCAGACGCTGAGCGGGACACTCCGCCCCGGTGCAGCGCAGGGCTGCGCCGTCCTCGTCCCGCTCCACCGGCGCTCCGCAGACGGGGCAGGTATGGGGCAGATAGTAGGGCTGCGCCCCGGCGGGACGCTTGCCCGGCACCACGGAAACGATTTCCGGGATGATCTCCCCGGCCTTCTGCACCACCACGGTATCCCCGATGCGGATATCCTTCTGGGTGATGTAATCCTGATTGTGTAGGGTGGCGAAGGTGACGGTGGTCCCCGCCAGACGCACCGGCTCCAGCTCCGCCTTGGGGGTCAGCACGCCGGTGCGGCCCACCTGCACCACGATATCCCGCAGCACCGTCTCCTTCTGCTCCGGGGGATACTTATAGGCGATGGCCCAGCGGGGACATTTGGCGGTGCTGCCCAGCGTCTCCCGTTCCGACAGGCTGTTGAGCTTGATGACGGCTCCGTCCATGTCAAAGGGCCGCTCCATGCGGGTGTCGTTGAGGCGACGGATCTCCTCCATGATCTCCTCCCCGGCCCGCAGACGGCGGTAGGAGATGGTCTTGAACTGCTGGGAGGCCAGATAGTCGATGGTCTCGGTGTGGGTGGTAAACTCTCGTCCCTCTGCCAGCTGGAGGTTGAATACAGCGATATCCAGCCGCCGCCGGGCGGCGATCTTGGGGTCCAACTGCCGCAGTGAGCCGGCGGCGGCGTTGCGGGGGTTGGCCATGAGGGGCTTTCCCTCGATCTCCCGTTGGCGGTTCAGTTCTTCAAAGACGGAGCGGGCCATGTACACCTCGCCCCGAACGATGAGCCGGGGCAGCTTCTCCGGCAGGGTCATGGGGATGGAGCGGATGGTTCGCAGGTTCTCCGTCACGTCCTCCCCGATGCGGCCGTCGCCTCGGGTGGCGCCACGGACGAACACGCCGTCCCGATACTCCAGCGCCACGGACAGGCCGTCCACCTTAGGCTCCACGCTGTATTCGGCATCCGGGAAGGTCTCCCGGATGTGAGTCAGAAACTCCTCCACCTCCCCGCCGTCAAACACGTCCTGCAGGCTCTCCAGCGGGACGGGGTGCTCCACCTCCTGAAATTGGGTCAGGATGGGTCCGCCCACCCGCTGGGTGGGGGAGTCCTGAGTGATCTCCTCCGGATGCTCCCGCTCCAGATCCTCCAGACGGCGGAGCATATGGTCGTATTCATAGTCGGAGATCTGCGGATCGTCCAGCACGTAGTAGCGGTAGCCGTGGGCGTTGAGGGTATCCCGCAGCCGTTTCATTTCTTCCCGATAATCCATAGTCGTCCCCTTATCCGTTGTTCAAGATATAGTCCTCAGCGTACTGCTCCGTCTCCTCCGGCGTGGTGCTGAAGTAGGTGTAGGTATCCGGTACGCTGCCGATGATGATAGTCTCCGCCACGGTGATCTCGTTGGAGACTTGGGTGGAGGTGCGAAAGCCCGGCAGGAGAATACTCATCTGCACGGTGACATCCAGCAGGATCTGATGCTTGGTCTGGTTGATGCCCGCCGCCGTAAAGGCGTTGCGGAGCTTGGCGGTGGTGGAGCCAACGGCCTGCATCCGGATGCGGATACAGGGACCACGTCCCGCCAGCAGCGAGGAGCCTGTCAGCGTTCCCACAGGGATCTCCAGCTCCCGTGTGGACACCTCCGACAGCCGCTGGAGGATGCTGTCTGCAATGCGGCTTTGCAGGCGGTTGAAGGCCGCCATGTCGCTGCGTACCGCCGCCACATGGCCGCTCTGATCCTTCTCCAGATGCACCAGCGTATCGTAGTCCACCTCCCCGGCGCTGACAGCGTCATAGACCGCCGTGACTACGATGCGGTTGACGGTATTGGAGACGCTGGCCGCCGCCAGATTGGTGAGGATGGGCTTCATATGCAGCACGGCCACACACAGAAGGCCCATCACCGTCGCCAGCAGGAAAACACCCCAGATGGCCGCCCGCCGTCCGGCAGACAGGCGCACATAGCGCAGTCTCTTCACGGCACGCACCTCCCTTGCTCCAGTGTATGCCGGGAGGGGCGGCGGGGTGCTTACTCCCGCCAGCCGTTGACGATGGTCTTGAAGGTCTTGCCCCGCTCCATGAAGTTTTTGAACTGGTCGAAGGCGGCGCAGGCCGGGGACAGCGTCACCACGTCACCGGGCTGCGCCCGGTCACGGGCAGCCTCCACGGCACGTTGGAAGGGCGTCACCTCCAGAATTTCCGGGTGGCCGGGGCAGTAGCCGGGGGCCTGCTCCACGGCGGCACGGATCTTCCCTGCGGTGGCGCCGCACAGCACCAGCAGCTTCACATGGTTCACGATCTCCGGCCCCAGCACGTCAAAGGGAATGTGCTTGTCATAGCCCCCGGCGATGAGGATGACCTGCTCCGGGAAGGAGCGCAGCCCGGCGATGGTGCGGGAGGGGCTGGAGGCGATGGAGTCGTTATAGTACCGTACCCCGTGATAGGTACGTACCAGCTCGATGCGATGCTCCACGCCGTTGAAGGTGCGAGCGAAGTCCCGGATGATCCCGTCCGGCACCAGCCCCTCCACGGCGGCGATAGCCGCCATGTAGTTCTCCACATTGTGAACGCCCGGCAGGCGGATGTCCGCCGTGGTCATGATCCGGCGCTCCTGCCCGCCGTGGCGGCAGAGGATATCCTCCCCCCGGAGGAACACGCCCTCCTCCGGCTCGGAACGCCGGCTGAAGAGCCGGACAGTCCCCACAGCCCGCCCGGCCTGCTGACGGGTGATGTCGTTGTCCTGATTGAACACGGCGATGTCGCCGGGGCGCTGATAGCGGAAGATGTTCTCCTTGGCCGCCACATACTCCGCCATGTCCTTGTGGACGTCCAGATGGTTGGGGGCCAGATTGGTCACCACGGCGATATGGGGGCTGCGATCCATGGTCATCAGCTGGAAGCTGGACAGCTCCAGCACCGCCCAGTCCTCCGGCCCCATATCATCCGCCTGACACAGCAGGGGCTGACCGATGTTGCCGCCCACGTGGACGGTTCTGCCCGCCGCCTTCAGCAGCTCTGCGATGATGGTGGTGGTGGTGGTCTTGCCGTCGCTGCCGGTGACGGCGATCATGTGACAGGGGCAGACCTGAAAGAACACCTCCATCTCGCTGGTGAGGGTACTGCCCTGCCGCTGCGCCGCCAGCAGCTGCGGCACGTCCGGCCGCAGGCCCGGTGTGCGGAAGATAACGTCCTGCGTCAGGCCGTCCAGATACCCCTCCCCCAGATGGAGCGTGGCTCCGGCGGCCTCCAGCTCATCGGCCAGAGGACCCAGCTTCTCCCGGCTGCTTCTGTCGCAGGCGGTGACGGCGATCCCCTCGGCCAGCAGGCGGCGCAGCAGCGGCGTATTGCTGACGCCGATGCCGATGACCGCCACGGTCTTATGCCGCAGCGAAGTGAGATATTCCTGTAAAGTCATAAGGCAAAGCCTCCTAAAACAGCAAATGAGTTAATTCAGTTCATTATACTCCTTTTTCCCGGTCAGTTCAATCGCTTTTACGAGAAAACCGCCGCCCTATTTGGCGGGAAAGTGTATTTGGGGCTTTACACCCGGTCTCCGGTGGGGTAAAATGGATGTACTGTACGTGGAAAGGAGACACTGTCATGATCTATTTCAACAGTGACTATCTGGAGGGCGCACACCCCGCCCTCATGGCAAAGCTCAACGAGACCAACATGGTCCAGACCGTAGGCTACGGCGAGGACGAGTACTGCGCCGCCGCACGGGTCAAGATCCAGAACGCCTGTCAGGCTCCGGAGGCCGATGTCCACTTCCTGGTGGGCGGCACCCAGACCAACACCACCGTCATCGCCGCCGTGCTGCGTCCGTGGCAGGGCGTGCTGTGCGCCGTCAGCGGACACATCAACTGTCACGAGGCCGGCGCCATCGAGTCCACCGGCCACAAGGTCATCACCCTGCCCACCACCAACGGCAAGATCACGGCCCAGCAGGTGCAGGAGTATGTAGAGTGGCACAGAAACGACGAGTCCACGGAGCATATCGTCCAGCCCGGCATGGTCTACATCTCCTATCCCACCGAGGGAGGCACCCTTTACTCCAAGGCGGAGCTGACGGAGCTGTACGACGTGTGCCGCCGGTACGGCCTGCCCCTGTTCATCGACGGCGCCCGGCTGGGCTACGGCGTCATGGCCGACGGTGCTGACCTGACCCTGCCGGAGATCGCCCACCTGTGCGACGTGTTCTATATCGGCGGCACCAAGGTCGGTGCTCTGTTCGGTGAGGCCGTGGTCATCATGAACCCGGCTCTGAAGAAGGACTTCCGCTTCATCATGAAGCAGCGGGGCGGCCGCATGGCCAAGGGCCGTCTGCTGGGCATCCAGTTCGACGCCCTGTTCACCGACGATCTGTATTTCAGAATTTCCCGCCACGCCGACGAGATGGCCTATCAGATCCGGGATATCTTCGTCTCCGCCGGGTATCCTCTGCTGTTCGACTCCCCCACCAACCAGCAGTACCCCATTATGCCCGATGAGGAGTTGGCCATTCTGGGGAAGAACTTCGGCTATGAGTACTGGGAGCGCACCGATCCCACCCACTCCGGCGTGCGCTTCTGTGCCAGCTGGGCCACCACTCAGGAGAACGTGGACGCCCTCCGGGCCGCCGTACAGGCACTGAAGAAGTAAAAAGCACCCGACTAAATGCCGCAATCGATACAAGGACCCCCGGCCGACGGCCGGGGGGCCTTTCAGCGTGTCGAAAAGACTTTTCGCCACGCTGAGACATTTTTCAGAGCTTCAAAAAGCTCTGAAAAATGGGGATCATCATCGTGCA
>OGYW01001355.1_pt1 | contig 21755 bp, 15 predicted proteins | sample 1576621 | NCBI WGS metagenome assembly OGYW01 (sample SAMEA3541528, study PRJEB24748) | human gut metagenome | biome: human gut; feature: human-associated habitat; material: faeces | place: China | collected 2012 | reverse complement strand
AGCCGGAACGCCCGTGACAATACGGTTTTGATTTATCTTTGATTATAGGGAACTCACTGGTCTCCGTCTGTTCTCCATGAAATTTCCAGAAAATATCCTATTTTATGTAATCAAAGAATTACCGTTCTCGCTGTTGACGGTATTATATGATGTTTGGTTAAATTAAAAACGTAAAGTATGGAGAGAAAAAAAGGAAAACAACAAAGAAAAGAGAAGAAGTTAAGCTTTTTCAACCTTATTGAACAAAGAATCTTGTATTTCGAAAGGCTGGACAAGAAGAAGACGGCGAGTAATTACATTTGCGCCTTTAAGCATTTCAAACGGTTCAGGGGGGATCAGGACATCGCTATCGAAGATCTGACTGTCGGACAGATGAAGGATTTCCAATCATATTTAATCGGCGAGGGACTGAGGATGAATACCATTTCGCTGTACAACAGGGAACTCCGGGCCGTTTACAATTATGCGTTAGACGAGGAGATCATACAGATGGACAAGCGTCCTTTCCGCAAATCGTTCACCGGGCAGGAAAAAACTCGCAAGCGAGCCGTTGACGGCGGGGTTGTCAAACGTCTGGCGATTCTCTCCCTTATTGACAAGGAGATGCTCGGATTTGCCCGAGACCTGTTTTTGTTCAGTATCTATATGCAGGGAATGCCCTTTATTGACATGGCTTATCTCAAAAAGGAACAAGTAAGGAACGGATGTATCACTTACCAGCGCAGGAAAACCAATCGTCAGTTGAGGGTCAAGATACACCCGCAGGCACAGATTATCATAGATCGGTACATGGTATCCGATCCGGGCTGCCCCTATTTGTTCCCTATCCTGTATGATCCGGAAAAAAAGACAGAACGGGAGTATTCGAGTGCCTTGCGTGTCTATAACAAGCGTCTGGACAGCCTTTCCTCCTTGTTGGAACTGGACGAGCCGTTAACATCGTACGTGGCCCGCCATACTTGGGCCTCGCTTGCCCGACAATGCGGGACAAGTGATACGGTAATCAGCGAGGCGATGGGGCATAGTCACGTAGGGGTGACAACTATCTACCTAGCCTCGTTGGATATCGGTATGGTTGCCATGGCCAATCAACGGGTGATAACCTCGCTGTTCAGAAAGCGTATCCCCTGATGGGAAGCCATGAAAATTGGATATTTGAGGATTTCTGATTTGAGTAATTCGTTGGGAAATTATATTTTTGTCTCGAATGAAAGTTCTTCCTCTTACAAAGAGGGAGAACGACTGAAAATATAATCTTTTATTTTCGCTGCAAAATTAGATATAATTAAGATATCAGTGGCTACAATAGTAGTCGCTAAATCTACAAAAGTGGTCATCTCAAAAAAGCACTTACACCTGAAATAAAAACGCGTAATATCTTTTCCATATATATATATTAGGTCATAATTATACGATGATTGTTGTCTTTCTGCATAAAGGCTTATTCCCTGTGTTCCTTTCTTAGTTCTGTTGGTGATTTGCCGAAATGATGTCGACAGAATGTGGTCATATAGTTGACTGTAAACCTATATTTATCAGCCAATTCTGCTACAGTCATGCTGGTCATTAGAATGTCCCTTATTAATTTCTCTTTCTTTTTGTGAATCAACCATTGGCGAGCTGATATGCCAAAAGTTTCCTGAAACTTTCGTTTAAAAACAGTGGGTGACATACAGAGTTTATCCATCAGTTCTTTGGCTGTTTCTACCTGCGGATATACTTGTAATACAAGGTTTTTAAAATCATTGTCCGAACCTAGAATAGGAGCAAAAAGTTTTGCAAGATCTTCTTTCCGGTAAAATGCACGTAATTCAATGAATAAAATTTCTTTTTTTATGATTTGGAAGTGGATACATGCCATCCCTATCTGCATCAAGTTCCGTGTCATTTCGAGTTCTTTGAGCATCAGTTCATGGATAGGCAAAAGGTACATTCTTTCTTTTGTGCGTTGAGAAATAGGAGGGAGATATTTTTGCAATTGTTCGATGGCGAAACGATTACACAAGGCCATCTCTCTAGTGAACGAGCAACGCATGAATAAGGTATCTGTAACAGCTTTTCCATGAAAATTATCACCAGCCGGTACAAGGAAAAGTTGCTTTCCACTAACCCGTTGGCATACGGCTCCTCCTGTTGATATATCTATCTCTCCGGACAAGATAAAACCTAGTGTAGGTCTTTCCACTTCTTCCCGCACTAAGTACTTGCCAGCCTTCACCTCTATGGCTTCCAATAAGGCTTGTTCATCAGGAATATAATTTTCGCAGGCGAAATGTTCTTTCGCATATTTCAAATCATTGAGTACATTTTGTTTTGCTTTCATATGTTTTACCAATTTAAACTATTAAAATTCTCACAAAAGAAAGATAGAGCAAGAAGCGTTATTCCATCTTTAGTATAGAATTTAAAGTATTTAAATATCTGAATATTGGTAGCATTTCTGGCTGTTCTATTAAGATTCTCCCTCTTTGTAAGAGGAAGAACTTTTAAGGGGGCTTTTACGTATAGCAGGAAGGAAGGCGATTATTGGTAATATAGAATATAGTCTAGGTAAGAATTCGGTATCTGATTTGCATAAAAAAGCAGACAGTTCCTGCTTGAATACGGAAGGGGCTGAAAAGGTATCCGAAAAAGAGAAGTTTGCGCAGGCACGTCGGGAGACCGCATTACGTAAATACGAAGAAGCGGTCGCTCTATATGCTACTACCGATATGCCGGTACGCCTGATAGCGAAAGAGTGTCATGTGCCAGAAGGAGGTTTACAGGTTCATTTGCGTCGTTGGCATCGTCCGCTGATGTTGGTAAGGTATGGGGTCACTCTTGAGGGGGGAAAAGCCGAGGAAGTGAAGCTGGGTTCGAAGAGAGGGCAGCGTCATTCCACCCGAGAGAAATACCGGAAGGCGATCGAGGCGTGCGAGAACATTGATTATATCCAGTTCAGCGTTTCCTTGATAGCCAGAGGGTTCGGCCTTAGCGAAGCTGGCTTGGGCAACCAGTTGAGGGTGTATTATCCCGAAGTGCTGGAGTGGCGGGAATAGACGAAAAAGCGGAGAAAGAAGGGGGTGATATCCGGTAACGGGCGTATCCGTGGTTCGCTTCCCGAAACAGTAGAGAAGTACAGCGAAGCCCTTAAAATGTACCGTGATACGGATCTGTACGTAAAAGAGATCGTCCGCCGTACAGGGGTGGCGCTTTCTGGGTTCCGTTCTTATCTCCGGGAATGGCATCGGGATTTGATGCTCGAACACAGGGGCGGAGAGTGTAACACTGACGAGGATTGGATAAATCTGAACCGAAGGAAACGTTACAGCAAGGCGGTTGCCAACAAATATGCCGGAGCCATCGCCAAGTTGAAAGCTGGAGGATATACCATCGTTCCCATCGCTTCGGAGTACGGGTTCAATCCGGAAGTGTTCCGCAACTACCTGCATAAGCACGAACCGGTACTGGCCAAAGAATTTGGCATGACGCTCAATCGTTACGGGAGACGACTCCCATAAGAGTGAGGAGAAATATGGCGAGGCGATCCGATTATACGAGACATAGGACGAGAGCCTGAAGTCGATAGCCGAACGGCTGGGGCTGGTGTATGTCAGCTTGGGAAATTACGTGCGCCGGAACTATCCTGAACTGATCGCCCTGCATAATGAACGAATGGCGGACAAGAAAACAAATGATAAAAGATGAGATACAAGGTTTTACTATTTTTTCTATTGGCTTTGGGACTTGCGCAAACAGCCAAGTCCCAAGACGTGGCATTGAAGACCAATACCTTGATGTGGGCAACCACTACGCCGAATCTAGGATTGGAAGTAGCTCTTAGCCCAAAATATACGCTGGAACTGTCAGGCGCCTATAATCCTTGGACGTTCAGGGATGACAAGAAAATGCGTTTCTGGCTCGTCCAGCCGGAGATGAAATATTGGTTTTGCGAGAAGTTTGAAGGGCATTTTGTTGGTGTGCACCTGCATGGCGCGCAATATTTCGGAGGGTTCAAGAAGAAGAGATACGATGGCTATCTTGCCGGAGGCGGGTTCACCTATGGATACGACTGGATTCTTTCACCGCATTGGAACTTCGAAGCTGCCATAGGTATAGGCTATACCCGACTGTGGTATGAAGAGAGCCCGCGCGTCCATTGCGAGAAATGCGGTGAAGACAAGCATAAGAACTATTTCGGGCCAACCAAGGCTGCTATTTCATTGGTATATATTTTTTAAAACGAGATGAAGCTTAATACATATAACATATTTGTTGCTCTTTTGGCATTCAGCCTGCTTGGCGGATGTTCGCCGGTTCGCACTGCCGGCATCTCTGTTTTGCCGGATAGTGAGGTGTTAATACCGGATCATTCGGGTACAGGAATTCTGAAGATAAAGTTCCGCATCCCGACGGACTATCTCTCTAAGCGTGGCCGTTTGCTGATTATTCCCCGCCTGGTGTCGGCCAGCGGCGAAGTGCTGGAGATTTATGAGCCGCTGGCTGTCGATGCTCCGGTCTATGCAAAGAAGATTTACAGAAAACAGATACTCGAAAGATACGTGGATTCCGTTCCCGGGCAGATTGTCCGTGCCGACCGCTGGACCGATAGGCTGGAAATCCCCTACGAAACCTCTGTCACCGTTCCCGGCGGATTGGACGATGCTCATATCGATGCCTTGGTTTCTGTTGACGGATGCCTGTCGTGTGGAAACGTAGACACACTATTTATCGCAACCCTCGTTCAGCCGGAGCCGGTTGATACCTTCTCGCTCCGTTGGATTCAACCCGTGTTTGCGAAACGTCCGAAGCAGATGGAGGGAAAAGGCATTGCTGCTTTGCAGTTCGTCATCAACCGTTCGGACATCGACCCGTCGCTGGGCAACAATCGTGCTGAACTGGAAAAGATGGAAAAGGCATTGCGCCCTATACTTGAAGATTCGTTGGCCGATATACAGGCAATACATATCATAGGCATGGCTTCCGCCGATGGGCCGCTTGCCTTCAACACCAACCTGGCTTACCAGCGTGCAGTTGCTGCCGGCCGGTGGTTGCAGGTCAGGATGGCAATCGCTCCGGAGGTGAAGGAGCGCATCCTTGCCGATGTCCGCCCCGAAGGTTGGAAACCGGTGCTGGAAGCCATGCGCCAAGCCGGAGACCCGGATGCTGGACGTGTCGAAGCCATACTGGAACTCTATCCTACGGAGACTAACAACGACGATGTGCAGGAACGTGCCATCCGCCGCCTTCCGTGCTGGGAACGTATCTGTGCGAATTATCTGCAAGGAGACCGCAAGGTGGAATACCGTTACAGTTATACGCTGAAGAGCTTCACCACCGACGAAGAGCTGTTGCAGATGTACGCCGTCCGTCCGGACGCATTCAGCGAAGAGGAGTTTTTCCGGGTGGCAGAGCTGATGCCTTCGCCGGAAGAGAAAGTGGCAGTCTACCGCAAGCTGCTTGCCTATTATCCGGCTTCGGCAGTGGGGAAGAACAACTTGGCAGTGCTCGAACATAAGTTGTCGGTGAAAGCCGGCAGGAAAGGAGATGCGCGATGAGAGCAGCTAACAATACCAACCGTATATTCCTTCTTCTGGGCATAGCGGCAATGACGCTCCTGACTGGATGTATCCGCGACGAGCTGGAGCCTTGTCCGCCTTTGCAGATACAATTGGAAGTGGAGGACAAGAATTATATCAACGTCAAGGCAGCCAGCCGTTTGGGCTTCGAAGACATACGGAGAGAGGATTTGCCCTTTGCGAATTATGTCTCTTCCTTGCAATATCGCTTGACGGATGCCAAAACAGGCAATGTGGTTCTCGAGCAGCCTCTCGAAGCCGTGGCGGGAGATTCCAAAACGATAACCCTCCCCGTGCCGGAGGATATTCCTTTCGGCCGCTATGTGCTGACGGCTTGGGGAAACCTTTCGGAGAACAGTGGCGAAGCCTTGGGCAACGATTTCGACTCTCTGGCTCTTCACCCGGGAAACCTACCCGGGAATGATGTCTATTTGGTGAGCGACACGTTAGTTTACGATGAATCCGCTTATGCCTACACCCTAGGCATGAAACGCGTGAAAGGCAAACTGATTGTTTCGGTCGAGGATATGCCGGAGGCTTTCCGATATTCGGAGAAAGAGATAACCGCCATCACCGGCAAGGTGGACAACCGTTTCAACTACGGTGGAGAACTATCTTTCAGCATTTCCACCGTGTGGACACAACCGGAACATATCGTGACGAAGACCCTGCTGGCTCCTTCCACCGCTCCGGCGGAATCGCTCTTCAAGATTCGTTTCTTCGTGGGCGACAGTACGAAAAGCGACAACTGGCTTGCTCCGGAGGATATAAGCATCACGATGGATAGGAACGAACTGACGGTGCTGCGCTACGTGTACGCCCCCTGTTGCTGCACGTTCAAGATTTACGTGCTGGTGAACGACAACTGGGAACTGTTGCACTCCATGGAGATCGACTAAGAGATGTGTTTTTTATATAACATACATTGTTTAATTAAACTTACTTTCAAAGTAATGAAAAAGAATTATTTTTTAGAAGCCGCTGCGGCTTTCGGGCTGCTGGCATTTAGTTCATGTAGCAATGATGACGATCCTGTTTTGGGACAAGAAGAAGTTGCTGCCGGTGAACAGGTGATTGTTTTGGATATGCAGGACACTGACGTGTTGAGCACTAAGTCGCGTCCTTTGTATTCTACTAGCAACAAAGGAGCTGAAGAGGTAACTGACGTGAAATTATTGTTCTTCCATGTGCAAAAAAATGGCACTCAGAAGTTGATTCACGAGGTTGACATTCCAAATTGGGATCAAATCTCGAAAGAATACAATTACGGTCAGAAATATTCCATCCGCCTGAAAGGGGATGACAGATTGATGATTGATGGTGAAGATGCAACGAAGAAGGAAGGATATATCACAATCGTAGCTGTTGGTCAGAACGAAAAAGCTGCTGCTCCGGCTCCGTTCAAGTGGAATACTACAACTCCAGTTTCATTGCCGGGTTGGACAATTGCCGGACAGGCATCTGACGAAGCAAGCAAAATCTGGAATTCTGCGGCAAATCCGGGATCAGGATTTGCCGCTTTGTTCACAAATCCTGTAGGCAAAGAAAACCATGCGCAGGTTAGTGAAATCTTCTCCGGTACATCCGAAAAGACTCCGGTTAAGTTGGACGGTGGTTTCGAAGCTACAGTTCTGCTGAAACGTCAGGTTGCAGGTGTGTTGGGATATTTCAATAATATTCCGGCTACGGTTAAAAATGCAGATGATCAAGATATGGCTATCAAATACGTTCGTTTGGTTGCTTCTCAGAGAAACACTCAGTTGGACTTGACCACTCAATTGGGCTTGCAGGAGGATGATGCTACAGAAATTGAAAACAAAGATTCTGAAAGAGTAGTAAATGGCTTTTCAACAGATGCTGCAACTAAGGATGCAAAATATAACGGAACACAGGATGCTGATGATGCTTATACTGTTTATACCATTGATTTGACAAAATGGTTTACCGGTTGGGAAAACGATGGTTGGAGTGATGGTTCAAAAACAGACGATGGTTTGTTGAAACCTGAAAAGTGGGTGAATGCTTTGGATGTAGCCAACAAGATGCCTGTCGTTGCTCAAGGTGCTGTTTTGGCAGGTGAATTTGTAATTCCTTTTGATGGAATTAATGAAAATAACACTTTTGAATTGCAGTTATTGACTAAAGATCTTATTGTTGCTAAAGCTTGGGACGTTAAATTGGATCCGAATTCACAAGATGACAAATATGGAGACGGTGAATTGGTTTACAACATCTATCGTAACCACCTATACCAGGTAGGTCAGCGTGGTGATGGTGATAGCCCTGAAAAACCAGGTACAGATCCTGATAAACCACAGCCGTTGAATAAAGATCAAGACTTGGTAATCAAGATCAACGACAACTGGGAATTCATCCACGATATGGAAATCGAATAATCCTTTTTTCGGACAACGGATAACGATAACTTTCATATAAGAGCTGTGCTCGGGAAGTACGGCTCTTGTATTCCCTTTCATAGGCATGGAAAAAAAATCATCGGCATAAAAAATATTTTCATTGAGAAGAAACTGCGTGGAAATTCCGAAAGCAGTGTATCAAGAACTAATCAATCGAAAGAAAAGTCTCTTATATTATGAAGCATGCGAGCATATTAATCCTGATATTACTGGCAAGCCTTTCGGCCGCTTGCTCGGACGACAAGGGCGGTAATTCCGGAGGACTTCCGGACAAAGGCATTGTGATTGAACTTTCGACAGGGCAATTGGACACTAAGGCGCATCTCTACAGCCAAGCGAGCTTACATCACGTGAACCGCGTATATGCCGTTCTTTATCATTGTCCCGAAGATGTAGGAGGTGACACAACTGTCGTTGCATCACAATTGCTGATGAAAGGTTCCGAGCCTTGGAATCCATCAGACGACGAACACAACTACAGGCCGGGACAACCGCAAACCGAAACTTTCGAACTACATTTGCCGCAGGAGGATATATTCAAAGTCCCCGGATGGTTTATGATCGTATGCGTCGGTCTGGACGAAGCTTCGGGCGAAACGTATGGCTTGACGTATGAGAAGACCCCGGCGTTTATAAAACGAGGTGCCAGCCTCTCGAAAGCAAAGGCAGTTCTTGCCAAAGAAGCAAAAGCAGACCCAATACGTTATGAAAAAGACCCATCAGCAAACCCTGACACTGAACCAAAACAAGACAAAGACTTAATCGCCTATGGCCAGCCGGATATTGCCCACTCGGAGCTGTTTGCCGGTTGGCAGGCGTTCGATTTTATGCCGGACGATTTGAATGTGGTGCGCGTGGAGCTGCGCCGCCGAGTTGCCGGTGTGCTTTGCTATCTCTCGGACATTCCATATAAACTGAACATCGGCGAAACGCCTTATCGCGTGACCGAGGTTCGCCTGAACCTTTTCGGCAAGCAAAACTCACAAATCGGCTTGCTGCGCAAAGTAGACGACTTGGGCAAACCCACCCTTGAGGATTTCGGCACTGCGGTTGCCGGGAAAGAGGTGTGCGAAACTCTTTGCAAGTTCGATTTGATGGGATTCAAGCCGCAAGCAAATACGTCTGGGGATGACATGCTGTATGCGATACCGACCTCGCACCTCAACGGGCGGAAGCAATTGGAGAATACAATCCTGATGGGTGCTTATGTGCTGCCCATCCGTAATGCGATACAGGATAACTTCCCTACGCTGGAGTTGGAATTATGGGGACTTGAATATGATGATTCAAGTGACGATCATATTACGGAAGGAAGTACGCTGACAAAGATAAAATCTTTCCCGGCCATCTACGAGGAGCAGAAAAATCCTGAAGTTTATGATCTACACCCGAATATGATTTACCATATCGGGCATAAGCAGGATAATGATAATACGGAAGGCGATTATCCGGAAAGCCTGGCAGGTACGAAGGTGACCGTTGAGGCCGACGATTGGCACGAGATAGACATCCCAGTGGAATTCCCCGATGTGCCCATAGTCCCGATGATGTCGTTACGTGACAATGAAGGCAATAAGTATAAAACCGAACCGGAAGAAGACGGGGACGACTATTATATTTTCGATTGCATAGGCTCGACCGGAAATCTCAAGCTGGGCATCAGCTCTTCGATATTATATAAGAATTGGAATCTGACGGTGTTGGGTGACGGAATTGAGTTTTGGGACAATGCGAGTAGTAGATATGTTAAGGTATTATCCGGAAGCGGCTCACAAGATATTTACATTCGGATGGCAGATTATGTAAGCGTGTCGGATTGGCAAGACGGTGAAGAAACGCGAAAGTTTCAAATTCAACTACAAGCCTTGGACAAAGAAGGCAATCTGGTAGCTGATGCGACCAGCACGTTTACGGTTGAGCAGTATAATGCGTTGATTGTGGATATGGAGGATAGCAGAGGTGACGGAGGATACCGTGGTTTCAGCCATTTCAATTATAGAGCGAAGAGGAATACGATTACTGGAGCGGTAGAATATGACGGAGATAAGATACAATGGGGGTATTTCAGATCTTTAAATGTTACTCCAGATTGGGCAAATGGTTATTCTAATTATTGGGAATTTATAACTAGTACTTGGATAGATGATTTCTATGGCTCTGCCATACAGGTTTGTGCATTGGGAAAATATGGAAAAGAGCTTCAAATAGATTATGATAATGCAACGTCAGAAGATCCTCTTTGGTATTTGCCGGCTTGTGATGAATTAGAATGGTTCTTAAATCAATATAAGAATAAAGAAGTAAATATAAAACGAGATCAATTTTATTGGACTTGTAATCAAGCGGGATTTTGGCTGGATGCTTTTGTGCATAAGTTAACACAGTCTGGCGAATTTGTATGGGATAAACATAGAAAAGACAATTGGTATTACGCCCGTCAAGCCTGTCATGCACAATAAAACTAAATGGATTATGAAACGATATACCTGGATATGGATAATGTTGATCGCCTTGTTGTCCGGATGCGAGGACGATTTCGACCAAGGCGATTCGAACCCGGGAGAAGGAGTGACGGAAGGAATGATAACCTTCCACATTTCCACCGAGGATGCACCGGTCATTGTCACCCGTGCAGGGAAAACCGAACAGCAGCAGAAGTCATTGGAGAATGTCTTTGTCATAGTGTTTGATAAGGGTGGAAATCCTGTGAACAAAGCCTTCCAGCAATTGACGGTAGATAACCATTCCGTCAATATTTACCTGACTGCTGTTCCGGACCAAACCATATATGCCGTCTGTAATCTGCCGGAAGGCGCGGAGGATGAGATAAATACGGTTAACTCTTTGGATGAGTTGAAGGAGAAATACACCACAATCCAAAGTCCGGAAGGAGCATATACCGGCAAACACATCATGAGCGGTTCCGTTCCTTTGGAGTTGACAGCGACCGGGCAGTTGGAAAAGGAATATACCGTCCCGGTGAGGCGACTGACTGCACAGGTCAATTTCAACATCGTTTTCGACCCGACACGTGAAACCGATAAATTTGCCGTCGGGGAAATATTCCTCCATAATATACCTATGGGAAGTATGCTGCTGGATGGCGGAGGTAATAAAGAGGATGTGGATAGCTGGGGATATCACCACACTGACGATGTCTTGCTCGATTCGCTGGATATCTGCCCGGGGGATTATTCGTATGTCCTTGCCGAAGGAGACAAAAGTGATCGCTCCAAACAATTCTTCACGGACAAGAAAAGGCTGGACTTCGAAATCGTGAAAGGACCGGTCGGGGCGCAGGATTCTTATTCTGCTTCTTTCCAAATGTTCGAGAACAGGCAGGGAAGGGTGTATGACGATATGGCGAACTGGGAGAACCTGAAAGGATTGGTCGGGTTTGAACCGGAAAAAGCCCAAGAGCTCGGTTACGAAGATATGTATCGTTTCTACCAGCAAATCAACAAGCGGGGATTGGCAGGGACGTCAAAGAGCCAGGCTGATAAGAACAAGATATTCAAAAGAAATGAAGGTGTCAATAGTAAAAAATATAACGTCAATACCACCGAACAAGGTTTCAAATATGCCACCTATCTCACCATCCGCGGTGTATATACCAAGCAGAATCCGGTGGGAGGCGAGGATCCGATTGATGTGACTTATCACGTCTATCTCGGTTCGGACAATTATAAGGACTTCAACGTTTGCCGTAACCATGTCTATAACTATCAGATCCAAATCTTCGACGAAGTGACCACCGACACCCGTGTTGATGCCAAGCCGATAGGCGGATTGACTATCTACGGCAACTTCGACGATGTGCTGGATGCCCATCCCAACGTGACGCAGGTGCTTATCTACTCGCCCAGCAAATGGACGGTGCAAGTGGCCGACCCGGATGCTACTCCCTGGCTGGAAGTTTCCACCTCGCCGATGTACAAGCCACGCAAGGTGGGCGCAGAGCCAAGCAGGGACAGGGCTACTTTCTGCTTGGAAGGAGAAGCCGGATTGCATTATTTCTATATCCATACGGATGAGTATATACCGAAGCTTCGCAGTCCGTATGAAAACCAGGATGAGGATATAAATACGCCTCGTATCGGAAAACTCCTTTTCTCCAACCAGGCAGGGAAAGGACAGGAAAAGGAAATCAAGCAATATGCGGCGCAGATGGTGATTCGCAAGCGGTTTGCCGTAGACAAAGCGCAGGAAGTAACAGATACTTTCTATGTGGAACGCATCTTGGAGAAGAAGAATATGCAATGGGGATTCCAGCACTACTGGAGCTTCAAAATGGACAGCCTGCTGGACGATGATATACATTCGACAAAGAACGGGATGACCAATACCCGTACACTCTATGACACGGCTCTGAACGGCGACAAATGGGGAGTTGAACCTGCCTATCCACAGGAAAATTATCCGGACGGCATACCTGCGAACATCGCCTTGGGCTATGCCTTGGCAAAGAACCGCGACCGCAACGGGAACGGGAAGATCGACTACAATGAGATTATGTGGTATCTCCCGGCATATACCGAAGTGCAGGCGATAGTCGGGCATATAGGCGGAACTGATATTCTTCCTCCAATTTATTATGATGAAAGTTATGATAAAACTGTTTCTGTGGATTGGACTTCGGAGCCTTGCACTTTCTTCTCCTCCACTCCCTCGGGAAGCGATGTGGCAGGAATTACACCGGGTTTCTGTTGGGCAGTGCAATATTCTCCTAATAAGAAGAAGAACGGAAAGATGAAGGTGGAGATGCGCTCGCGATTCTACAACGTGATTTGTGCCCGCCGTTACAATGGCTGGCAGGGTCCGAACACGGGTGAGACAGGCGGCAATATTGATATAGATGACGACTGGAACGAAGACGAGGAAGAAATCATGGGTAAGAAGTGACACGGAAAAAATACGGATGCAAGAGTTATGGACAAGAGAATACGACAATATATAGGTATGGGGTTGCTGGCTGCTTGCCTAGCAGCAGGCTGCTCGGATGATGTTCCGCAGGAAAAAGGGCTGGCAACAACGGCTGTTTCGTTCCGCATGGCAACTCGCGCAGCGGAAAACTCGCCCGAAGAGGAAATCACCGACCGGCAGTTCACGCGACTTTATGTGGCAGAACGCAAGCCGGAAACAGATGAAATACTCTATTGCGACAAATTCTACGACCTTGACGGGCAGACCTATCACCTGGAGAATTTGCAGGGGATTTGGTGTAAGTTCGCTTTCGTGTGTGTGCCGGATGTGGTAGACGGGATGGGAAGCGGTATGTTCCCGGACGAAACCGAGTTTGAGAGAGATAAGGATTTACACGGATTCAAGATAAACTACGCTCCGGTGTTGGCGTATCAAGCTGGCTTGAACGAAGCAAGCAAGGTAGGCTTGTCGATCTATCGCAAAGTGATAGACCGCTGGATTGATGCCGACATGCCGACCGAAGAAGATGTGGTGATGAACCGCATCACCGGCAGATTGGTCTTGAATATGGGTAAACCGACCGACCAGTTCGATACGAAAACGAAAGGTGCAGTGACGGAGATTACGGTCAGCATGGAAACTCCCACAGATTGCTATATCCGCGATGAATCGTGCGATTCGGTGATTGTGGAGAATAAGGATACAAAATCTTTCATTTGGACTGTTGCAGCCGACAAGCAATTGGAAGAACAGGTTTTACCGATAGACTTGCTACCGGGGGAATTGGCGAATGCAAAGGTGACTATTTCGTTTGATAATGGGGCAAAGGAAGAATACACCTTGCAAGGACGAGCCGGAGAGGAAACAAAGGCGGATAATATTGTAATAAAGAAGAACACACGGACGATTGTCCTCTTCAACGGCAAGGAGAAAGATATGTTCGAGGTGCGCTATGCCGGCTTTGCCGATGGAAACGATGCGTGGGTCGATGTGGACGATGACGCATGGGACGGATTATGAACAATCAATAGGACAAGGATATGAAAAAGATTATAGGATTATTGGCAGGCTTCATTGTTTGCACCGGATGTGAAAAGGAAATGCCGGAACAGACGGAGTCGAAGCTTCCAGAAGGAACTTTCGTGGTGGATTACACGGCAGAGGCAGGTGTGTCTACTCGTGCCTTGCACGAGAACCAACCGAAAGGACTGCGTATAAACTCGCTTACCTATCTATTATATAATGAAGAAGGAACGCAAGAGAAGCGAAGGGAAATCCCGGGACTGGAGGGTGATGACGAAATCTGGCCGCTGACCCGCGAAAACATGAGCTGGGAGCAACGCGAGGCATTGAAAGACACCTTGCGGCAGGGAGAAACCTATCATACCGTCTTTGTTGCAAATGTGAATCCGGATATTTGCGGTTGGAAAGATGCGAATGGTGCGTCTTGGTCTCCTTTGCAAGATACCGAAACCTATGAATCGGTCTATTTGCAAATACCTTATCAGCCGTTCAACGACCGGAATATGTTCTATCTCTTCACGAAAGATATCCTCTCAACCGACCAGGATGCCAACCGTGAGAATCCGTATAATTGCTCTGTATTGTTGCAACGTGCCGTGACTCGTACCGACTTTATGTTCGAGCAGCTACCTCTGTGGAAAGAAGAAGAACAGCAACCGGAGGAAGGGACCACGGGCTATCCTGCAGCTTGCACATTGCCGGAAGATATCAGAAAGTATTTCATATTAAATTTCTATCAGTTTGTCCTCAATAGATATGATGATGTGTTAAGCCAGCCGGTGGTTGACGAGACAGTTGAGTTTTTGAATGCGGTGGAGTTATATTTTGCAGGACAGATTATGTTTCCTGATTTTGACCTTGGTTTGAAAGATAAATACACGAAGTTTAATGCGCGTTTAAATGAAATTGAAACAGAAATTAAAGGCGATGGCAAATCAGCCTTCTTGGACGAGATTAATTTAGATGTGCCGGAAGGAAATGAATTGTCAAACTTCCAAACCCATATGCTCAACACGTTGTTGAATGAGCTTGAAGTGAATGCAGATATTCGCCGGTTGTTTGCTGAATCAGCTCTAAGGACAAAAGGAAAATTTGCTTCAATTGCCTATGACGGGCAATCCGGAGTGGGTAAATATTATCTGTCAGGAAAGGATCCGGAATCGAATTTGGGTGAAAGCCTGCGCATAGAAGCAGATACAGCTATGTATCGGGAGGGTGTTTCCTATCTCGGCTTTAATTGGGTAGGACTGGCAGAGCCTGGAAAGAACCAAGTAAATAATGTTAGTTGGTATGAATCAGAAGATGCTACGGAAGCATTCAAGGTGCTGACACCTTCGTTCACACTCCACATCGGACAAGGCGAGAACGAGAAGCTCACCGTCCTCTATCGCCCGATTGATGAGCTGAGTTTGAAAGAGGGCTGGGATAGTGGTTTGATTAATGACAATAAGAAGGAGACGCAAATCTTCTGCAATTTGGAAAAGGCATTGCCTTTTAAAACTGTGGAAACAGGTCCGGATGGTCAGCCTGTGGTAAATGACAACGAACTGATAGTAACGATCAAGGAACTCTTGGAAGCCGGAAAGATTACAGGTTATGCCGGTTCGTTGGACAATATGCCATTGACAATTACATATCCTGATATATCCAAAGGTGAAGTACTGGATATAAAGAATACGTGGGAAGTTAAGTAACAAAAAAGAATGTCTATGAGTGCGATGAGTCGATATATAAAAAAATGTACGTTTCTGCTATTCCTGTTGGTGCCGTTTGTGCAGATGCAGGGACAAACAGGAAAACAACCGGTTGAAGTAACAAAGCGTAAGGCATTGGTAGGTCCTTATTGTATGGTTAATGGAATCTCGACGGTAGTCAGTGCGGTAACAAATTATGACCATTTGGAGTATATTACCGATTCGGACTTGAACAACTATGCTTCGATAACCGGTATTAGAGTTGGCTTGGGCGTAGAACCGATTCTGAGTGTGAAAGACACGAAGAATGTGTACAAAGGAGGAACAACAGCCGGTTTCAGTCTGGCATCGACTGAGAGTGGAGGACTTTTGTCGCTGGATGTGATCAAGTTGTTTTATATTCAGACTTACTTAAATGGCGAAAAACAGGAGAGCATACCAGTAGGAGGAGCTTCCTCCGGTGGAGTCGGTTTGGATTTGATAAAGATTCCGGGATCTGATGCTGTCTCTGTAGATGTCTGTGTAGAAACGACGCTAGACTTTGATGAGATATATTTGATGCAAGGCGGTGTGCAGGTGGAAGCTATTAATCAGCTAAGCATCAGGTATGCGTTTGTCGGTGATCCGAAAGAAGTGCTGTTGACTTATGACGGAGTAAAAACATATGGGGAAGAATTAGGACTAGGTGAAAAGGGCATACAAATCGATTATGACAAGTGTCACGGTATGCCTTGGCCGGTGACAGATAAGCCTTTTAGAGAAGACACGTTTCATGATAAGCTGCTTGATTCAGATACAACCAATTATTTGGGGACAGGAGGGTTGGCTATCGGAGAATGGTTTCATGCACAGATTGGTACAAATTACGAATTCCCTGCCGGTACGGAAGTGGGTTTTAAATATTTTAATAAAGGACTCTTGGATTTGTCACTCGGAAGTTTTGTGACCATCACATTATATGATAAGAACAACGAAGAGGTTCAAACGGAAACTTTATCGGCCGGCATATTGAACTTAGGAGTTATCAGTACGGGAGAGATCATATCCTCCATCACATCTAAAGTTCCTTTTTATTCTGCCCGATTAACTGTTGGAGCCGGTGTGTTGAGTGTGAACTTAGGCGGAGTCGGTATCTATTACGGTTTTATCCGCGAAAAGCCGGAGGTCTATCATTATTGCCCGATAGAACCAAGTATGAGCGCAATGATTTGCGAAAATGTAACAACATATGAGCTGAAAAGCAATCCGGAGATGGATGTTGAATGGATATTAACGGACTTTCAGCATTCTGATCCGGAAAATCCACAATCGGTAGAAGAAGTGATGAATGCTGTCCAAATAGGAGAATCGGTTAACGGTGTTGCCGAAGTAACCGGATTGATAGCCAACGGAATTTATACATTCAAAGCTACAGCGACTAATTGTACGGCAGAGCCTCGATGTTCGGAAACCATCACGTTGACGAAAGGAACACCGAAGGCAAATACCTCTTGCGGGCTGCCGGTTGTCAATGACGAAGGAGAAGATAAATATGAACTTTCCACTAGCACTTATGGGGTGACCGGAGGATTGATAAGTATAAGTGATATAAAAGACAAAGCCAATATACTGGATGGCGACTACAATAATTACGCATCATACGTAAGTGGTTTGAGTGTGGCAAGCAACTTGGGGATTATCGGTATAAAGACAAAAGACGGGCAGCCGTTCGACTTAGGAATCGAGGGCAATAAGCGTGTCGGGTTTATCGTTGAGAATGCTTCCACCTTCTTAGATGCCGATGTTTTGCAGTTCTTGCGGATCCGTCTGTTCAGGAATGGTGTGGAGGTGTATGATAACGTAATCGATGAGTCCAATGCCATAGGTGTTGGGTTGATAGGCAGCGAGCAATCTCAAAAGGTACGTTACAGCATAGAGGTTCCGTCCAGTGTGGAATTTGACGAGTATCAGTTATGGACTTCCGGAGTGCTTAATTTGGGGTTGAACACTTTGCGTGTTTATTATGCTTTTATGGAATCGGCCGATGAAAATTGTTCGGACCCGTTGAATTGCGCCTTGGCTGTATCCTCTGAGGCTACGAATGCCTCCTTGTCTTTGCAAATACCGTTCCAGACAGCTTCCATTGCCGGGACATTGGTCAGAGGTGACCTTTTGTTGGATGGTGATATGAAGACAGCATTGACCTATACGCCTGCCGTTGGCGTAGGGACAGGTATGGTCTTATGCCTGAAATTAGGGCGTACCATGGATAAGAGCCAACAATTGGGGATTGCCTTAGACAGCAAGACGTTTGCCCTTGGAGCTAGGGTGGGTTCCTGGATAACGGTTTCGACTTATCTGGATGGTAAAGCAACCAGTGAGGAGTTTTCGGACTGGAACACCGTTGGCTTGGATGTGATAGGCTATGGCGACAGGCGATATCTTATCTCGCAACCAACGTTGCCTTATGATGAAGTGCGTATTACTTTTGCTGCCGTAGCAAGCGCATTGGAAGGATATAATCTGTACGGCCTCTTCTTTCGCAGTGACATAGATGGCGATGGGCTGCCTGATTGCATGGACCCGGAAAGCTGTTCCGGCAATTTGTCCAATTTGCAAACTACTCCTCATATTTGCGAAGGCGAAAAGGTGATGCTGTACGGGCAGGCGAAGTTCGAGGAAGAGAAGGAAAAGACTTATAAAATATCTATCTTTAAGAAGGATGATGATATCAATACGGCAAATCCTGTGGTATCTAAGGCGGATGTTGTTATCCCAAAAGGAAACTTCCAAAAAGAAATATGGACGGAAACTAAGGCGGGAGAGTTTGTGTTGATCATTTATGACAAGGATGAGGAAGGCACTGATATAGTGTTGTCTCAATTATACTTCACCGTTCATCCTCTGGAGACTACCTGGTCGGGAACGACAACCGGTACAGACTGGAATGCTTGGAATAACTGGACGAAAGGTTCGCCTTGGAACTGTACAAATGTGATTATTCCCGAGTCGGCAGCTGCCTATCCTGTTCTGGATGGTGAAGCATCTAACGGATGCAACTATATCTATTTCGAGCCTAATGCCGAGGTGAGGAATACGCATTATCTGGATTACGAAAAGGCATGGGTGGACATCAAATTGAAGCCAAACAGATATTACATGCTGGCAGCTCCGTTGAAGAGAATTTATTCGGGAGACTGGTTTATTGCTGCCGAAGGAAAACAACAGCCAGGGCTTTTCACCCCGTTGACAGCGGAGGCCTATCCGGAAAACCGTGTGACACCGACGATTTATCAACGAGTTTGGGATGCTGTTTATATGGACCAACTCATCAATTCAAGTAACCGCCCGTATATAAAACCGGGAGATAAGGTGGATATATCGGTAACCGGATGGACAAAACCTTTCAATTGGCTAGCCACACCTTATGACAAGAATGATGTATTCGATTTCAATTCCCTGTCCGTATGGGTGCATCCGTTGAAGCCATCTGAGGAGGGAGAAGGTGACAGTAATAAAGAATATACGTTCCGTTTCCCAAAAGCGCACGACGAATATCATTACTACGATGAAAACGGAACTGTGCTGGGTCTGGGCGTGCAGATAAAAGACCGGAAAAACTCGGGCCGCTTTATTTACGAAAATGAAGACGGGAAAACGAAATTCCCTGTTGTTATGCGATTCAAGAACGATACCTACGATAACAAGACATTCCTAGTGGGCAATCCGTTTATGACGCATATCGATGTGAATAAATTCCTGGATGGGAATGGACATATAGCATCAGTGAAAGTATATGACTGGAATAACGGAACAACCAATTCTTTGATTCATAACCTGGATGGAGATGGAATCCTGACGGCAACACCTGCGGGAAGTGCAAACACATTGACAGCCATAGCCCCGATGCAATCGTTTTTTGTGACTTGTGCAGGTGATGCTTTGGTGGAGTTCTGCGAAGTTACTTTTACCGAAGACATGTTGATGACAAAGCCGGAAATGACAAATGGTAGAAACCGGGTTGAAGGAAACGAAACCGTTCGCCTGGCAAGCTGGTATATGCGCCTGGCGGCATCGACTGATAGTTGCCGTTCCGGAGCCTTGGTTTATTTCTCCGCAAAGGCAAACGACCATTATCGCGAAAGCGAGGATGCGGAAATCCTGCTGGAAGGCGAAATGAGTCCGGCAATCGCCTTGTTTACCATAGCCGAACAACACGCGTTGGATATCCAGCAACGAGTGAATGGAGGGGAGATTCCTCTCGGTATGTATATGGACAAGCCGGCAGACGTGATCTTGTCGGTAACGGTTCCGGAAGAGTTCTCCGGATGGAGCTTGAAAGATTTGGACAACGACAAAATCTATCCTTTACTTGCCGGCAAGGAAAACAAGATTGAACTTGGACGGTTGACGACAAACTTGGGGCGTTTCTGCCTGAAAGGAGAATTTGCACCAACAAGCAACGGACATATCGCAGCGACACAGCCGGAAGTTTTCTGCTATCGGGAAGAAGGTGGAGGTTCTGTGGTGGTGCGCTCGACACATGAGCCTATGGTTCGTTGCGAAGTCTTTACTATCGATGGAAGACGGACGGGATTGATGCAAGCGGAATCTACCGAATACCGTTTGCCTCTTGCGAAAGGGATTCATGTCGTTAAGGTTTATTTCCGTGATGGGATAAGCGCAGTGGTGAAAGTGTTATAAACAAATAAATATGAAGGATAAGATGAAACATACATTATATATTATAGGCGGTCTGTTGTCTATGGCTTTGTTTGCCGCAAGCTGCGATTCAGACGAGCAGCCCGGCATGGAAGACAAGGCGATTGTTGAAGTGCCGCTAGAGTTTAATCTTACCTCCGGTGGCAGCGAACTGACAACCCGTGCGGAGCAGGAGAAACCGGACAAGCCAAATATTCGTCCGATTCACGTAGATAAAGTGGATGTATATGTATATCATCGCTCTGTCGATGCAATATACCAAACGGAAACCGAGGGCTTTGTCCGGGCAGATAAGCTGACATTTCCTGCCATTGAAACCGGAACAACCGGAGAAGGACAGCCTCGTTATACGGCTACCGGAAAAGTCCCGTTGGATAGTGACTATGAATACATGATGACAGCTGTGGCATATTCTGCGGAGCAGGGTGAAAATGAATTGTTTGAGTTGAACAAGTCTTTTTTTGACCATGCGGAGATTTCTTTGAAGGAAGATAAGAATGATTATAAAACTCCGGAATTGTTCTTTGGCAATGTTGTTTATAATTGGACGGACACCGTTTTCCGTTATGATAGCAAGAACGAGAACCAAAAGAAATTGACGGGTTGGTTGTATCGAGGTGTTGCAGGAGTGGAACTGAACCTGTTGAATGTAGAAGAAAATGTCAAACAAATAGATTTACTTGCCGATTCCATCAACACCCGTGTGAAAGCCCGGGTTTATGATGATTTCCGTTCAGCTTATGGTATGAAAAAAGACGGAACTTTTGAGCATTACGTAATAGGTTCTTGGACAAGAGACAATGAGAATGAGAAGGAAAAAGGTAAAATACAAATAGTAGGTTCTAATCTTCTTCCGGTATGTACTTCCCTTAGCCTGCGTATAACCTTGGATGACGACAAAAGGGTTGTTTGCCGTTTGCAAGTGAGAGATAAGAAAAAAGATGAGAATGAGGGCACCGATGAAAACGGAGGCACTGAAGGCGGAGCTGGTGTTCTTCGCTCAATCCCCGGTGATGGCGGGAACGGGACCGGCATTATACCGGGCGGTGAAGAAACTCCGGTTGAGCCCGAAGAACCGGACCCGGACAAAAACAACCCGTATAAAATATGTTTTAAACGGAACAACTATTATATTTTAAATGGAGATTACGAAGCATTGACAACCATGAACTACGTGCTTCAAGTTACAGTCAATCCAAATTGGGACGGCGATATTTATTTGCCATTGGACAAGAGCGATGATAGTAATTGATTATATTTCCTAGCGAAAAAATTGAGAGGCTTTAAGAGAAAAAAATGACCCTATATATGATCTGAACTTTTATGTACACGTAAAATCAGGTCATAAGTAAAGAAGGTGTGTCGTAATACACGATGCGTCTTCTTTTTTTCGTTGACTATAAAAATCGGCTCATTTTTTTAAGCTGCGATATTTTGAG
>OGYW01001336.1_pt1 | contig 21924 bp, 17 predicted proteins | sample 1576621 | NCBI WGS metagenome assembly OGYW01 (sample SAMEA3541528, study PRJEB24748) | human gut metagenome | biome: human gut; feature: human-associated habitat; material: faeces | place: China | collected 2012 | reverse complement strand
GAAGACGTGGATGGCAAAGATGGAAGACAATTGTCTTTTTATTTCTGCCCGCGAACGGATCAATGTAGAAGAACTGAAGAGTGTGGTTTATCAGCGTGTAAAAGAACTGCACGTGCAGAAGTATCCCTATAACGATTTCCTTTATCAGACTTACGAAGAAGAAGTTTAATCAATGAAGAATTAAGAAGATTCTTCATTCTTAATTTAAGTGTTATGACTTACAGAAACTTGACCGAAGACGAAGTACTTCGGTTGAAGAGCCAGTCGTGTCTGGCGGATGATTGGGGGAAAGTAACCGTTGCAGAAGAGTTTTCAACGGAGTTTGTGCATCACACCCGCTTTTCGGGTGAAGTGCGTTTGGGAGTATTCCAATTAGAGTTTACTTTGCCGGGCGGAATAAGGAAACATTCCGGTTTGCGGCATGTGACGCTTCATAATGTAACGGTGGGTGACAACTGTTGCATTGAGAATATCCAGAACTACATTGCCAATTATGAAATCGGGCACGACACATTCATTGAGAATGTGGATATTATCCTTGTAGACGGTTTGTCCAAGTTCGGTAATGGTGTGGAGGTGTCTGTCCTGAATGAGACCGGTGGCCGCGAGGTGCTTATCAGTGATAAGCTCTCTGCACATCAAGCATATATCATGGCGCTTTACCGCCATCGTCCGGAGTTGATTGCGCGGATGAAGGAGATCACCGATTTCTATTCCAATAAGCATGCATCCGCTGTCGGTTCCATCGGCAGCCACGTGATGATACTCAATACGGGTTCTATCAAGAACGTGCGTATCGGTGATTATTGTCACATCTGTGGTACGTGCCGTTTGTATAACGGAAGCATTAACAGTAACGAGATAGCGCCTGTGCATATCGGTCATGGCGTTATTTGCGATAATTTTATCATATCGTCCGGTTCGCATGTGGACGATGGGGCTATGCTGACCCGTTGTTTTGTGGGGCAAGCCTGCAAGCTGGGACATAACTATTCTGCTTCGGACTCCCTGTTTTTCAGTAACTGCCAGGGAGAAAACGGTGAGGCGTGTGCCATTTTTGCCGGGCCTTATACGGTGACGCACCATAAGTCCACTTTGCTTATAGCCGGTATGTTCTCTTTTATGAATGCCGGTTCCGGTTCCAATCAAAGCAACCACATGTATAAGCTCGGTCCTATTCACCAGGGGACATTGGAACGCGGCGCCAAAACCACTTCGGATTCTTACATCTTGTGGCCTGCGAGGGTAGGGGCATTCTCCCTTGTCATGGGGCGTCACGTTAATCATTCCGACACTTCCAATCTGCCGTTCTCCTACTTGATAGAGCAGAATAACACGACTTATCTTGTGCCGGGTGTCAACCTGCGCAGTGTAGGTACTATCCGCGATGCCCAGAAATGGCCTAAGCGCGACCAGCGTACCGATACCAACAAGCTGGATTTTATCAACTACAACCTGCTGAGTCCTTACACCGTACAGAAGATGTTCAAAGGGCGGGAAACGTTGAAAAACCTGCGTTATGCTTCGGGCGAACTATCCGACATCTATTCCTTCCATAGTGCCAAGATACGCAATTCAGCATTGGTGAAAGGCATCGGTTTCTACGAAACCGCCATCCATAAGTTCCTCGGCAACTCTGTCATCAAGCGTCTGGAAGGCATTGATTTCCGGACTAATGAAGAAATACGTGCCCGTCTCAAGCCCGATACCTCTATCGGTAGCGGTGAGTGGGTTGACATTTCCGGACTGATAGCTCCGAAAAGTGAGATTGACGCCTTGATAGACGGGATTGAATCCGGTACGGTGAACCGCTTGAAATACATCAATGCCGAGTTTGAACGGATGCATCAGAACTATTACACATATGAGTGGACATGGGCATACGACAAACTGGAGGAGTTCTACGGTATCAATCCCGAAAAGATAACGGCGGAAGATATTATTCACATCGTCGAGAAGTGGAAAGAAGCCGTTGTCGGTTTGGACCGTATGGTCTATGAAGATGCAAAGAAAGAATTCTCCCTGGCCTCCATGACCGGATTTGGAGCCGATGGTTCGCGCCTTGAGAAGGAACTTGACTTTGAACAGGTACGCGGCGACTTCGAGAGTAATCCTTTCGTGACTGCCGTATTGAAACACATTGAGGTAAAGACTGCATTGGGTGATGAGCTGATAGGGCGTATGCAGCACGTCCGCTAAGTGGCGGCAAGGCAGTTGCACTTGCAAGTTTTCACCTTGATTAAAGAAATATTTCGATAATAGTTGCTACCTTTGCTGTGCGAAGACAGGCTGCACCTCAGCATGATGCAAATAAATTTGTTTCAGCTTTCGGTTTGCACTGTCTTTGTGTCACGAATCACTTTTAAACATTAAATGAACAAGTAATTATGGCAACAACACCTCCGTTCAAGTATCAGCCCATGTTCGAGAAGGGTAAGGATACAACTGAGTATTATCTGCTTACGAAAGACTACGTGTCTGTAAGCGAGTTTGAAGGAAAACCTATCCTGAAGATTGAAAAAGAAGGTTTGACTGCAATGGCCAATGCGGCTTTCCGGGACGTTTCGTTTATGTTGCGCCGTTCGCACAACGAACAGGTTGCTAAGATTTTGAGCGATCCCGAAGCAAGCGACAATGACAAGTATGTGGCTTTGACTTTCCTGCGCAACGCCGAAGTTGCCTCTAAGGGCGTGCTGCCTTTCTGTCAGGATACGGGTACGGCCATCATTCATGGTGAAAAAGGACAGCAGGTGTGGACGGGTTACTGCGATGAAGAGGCCCTCTCACTCGGTGTCTACAAGACATATACGGAAGAGAACCTGCGTTATTCCCAGAATGCGCCTCTCAATATGTACGATGAAGTGAATACGAAGTGCAATCTTCCGGCACAGATCGACATTGAAGCCACCGAAGGCATGGAGTATGAGTTCCTTTGTGTGACTAAGGGTGGAGGTTCTGCCAACAAGACCTACCTTTATCAGGAGACCAAGGCTATACTGAACCCCGAAACACTGGTCCCGTTCCTCATCGAAAAGATAAAGACGCTGGGTACGGCTGCTTGTCCGCCCTATCACATTGCATTCGTCATCGGCGGCACTTCGGCAGAGAAGAACCTGCTGACGGTGAAGCTGGCGTCCACTCACTTCTATGACAACCTGCCTACTACCGGTAATGAGTTCGGTCGTGCTTTCCGCGACGTGGAATTGGAGAAGCAGGTATTGGCAGAGGCTCATAAGATTGGCCTTGGCGCACAGTTCGGCGGCAAGTATCTGGCTCACGATGTGCGTATCATTCGTTTGCCGCGTCATGGTGCTTCCTGTCCTGTAGGTTTGGGCGTTTCCTGCTCTGCAGACCGTAACATCAAGTGTAAAATCAATAAAGAAGGTATCTGGATTGAAAAGCTCGACAGTAATCCGGGCGAACTTATCCCTGCCGAACTCCGCAAGGCCGGCGAGGGTGATGTGGTGAAGATCAATCTGAACCAGCCGATGGAGAATATCCTGAAGGAGCTGACCAAGTATCCGGTTTCCACCCGCCTGTCTCTGAACGGTACTATCATCGTGGGTCGCGACATTGCTCATGCCAAGCTGAAAGAACGTTTGGATCGTGGTGAGGACTTGCCGCAGTACATCAAAGATCATCCCATCTACTATGCCGGTCCTGCCAAGACTCCGCAGGGTATGGCTTGCGGTTCAATGGGTCCGACAACTGCCGGACGTATGGACCCCTACGTAGACCTCTTCCAAAGTCATGGCGGCAGCATGATTATGCTTGCCAAAGGTAACCGCAGCCAGCAAGTCACAGACGCCTGCAAGAAGTACGGCGGTTTCTATCTCGGTTCTATCGGTGGTCCTGCAGCTATTCTGGCGCAGAACAATATCAAGAGCATTGAGTGTGTGGAATATCCCGAACTCGGTATGGAGGCTATCTGGAAGATTGAAGTGGAGGACTTCCCGGCATTTATCCTGGTGGATGACAAGGGGAATGACTTCTTCAAGCAGTTGAAGCCATGGAATTGCAGTAAATAATTCGGGTGCTCCGAATATAGATAATGAAAGCCGCTCCGGAAATAGTTCTGTGAGCGGCTTTTCGTATTATGACAAGCGGGCTGCATGGGAAGGTGACGGAGTTTCTTCTGCTTGTTTCTTTTAGTACCGACGTTTGGTACAAGCTGTACCACTGTTTGGTAGGCTCCCTACCAATCGTTGGTATAGTCGGTACCAATCATTGGTATTTGTCGTACCAAACGTTGAAACTTGTTGGTATATGTATGCTCTTGATAAATAACAGCTTAGTTCCCTATCCGTTTTTTCCACTGTTCGTACTTTTTCAATACTTTCAATCCGGTATTGTTGTACCAGCTATAACCGTTACGGCGCTCATAGCCTATTTCGGAAATGTCGTACTTCTTCACTCCGTCGCGGTCGCAAAAGAAAGGACGGTTGTCTTCAAGGGTGTAGAAACGCGCCCAAAGTACGGGGCAGGGATAATCATCCTGCGGACAGGGAATCATCCGGTAGTCTGTCCGGCCTTCGCTGTCGGTGAAGTTCTTACGCATGATACCGATAATCTTACTTGCCTTGAACCACGCAATGGCAGCCTCTACGGAAGCGATAATCTCGGCCGAGGGATCTGGAATGGACATCAGCAGCAGAACGATGTTGTCCGACTCGGCGCCGCTGAGTGAGGGAAGTTCGTAGGCGCGGGCTTTGGCGGGAGCGAGTGTGTGTTCGTCATGCTGGGCGCACCACACAGTTAGCTTTCCATTTTGTTTCACTTGAGTCTTGAGGATACATTCCACGCCTTTGTCGAAGGCGGTGCGGGCGCGTTGGCAAAGGCTGTCCGGTACGTAAGTGTACGGCGCTTTCCTGCTGTAAACATCGCGCAGTAAGTTCATCACGTTCACCATTGCATTGTCGTTGTAGGTGATGTGGGTGTAATAACCCTTGGATCGTGGCCAGAATTGGGGCCAGCCGCCATTGGGATATTGGGCTTTCAGCAGGTAACGTATTCCCTCTAAGGCGGCATCCTTGTACTTTTCTATGCGGGTGGCCAGGTAGATGCGGGAGAGATAGCGGATTTCCGTACTGGTGGCGCTGTTGTCAATGGTGCTTTCATTGACGTTGTTCTTGGCGGCAAGGACTTTTTTATACTCATCGGCTGTCAGTTCGGCCGGCATATAGACATTCTTAGGCCAGCCTCCGGTAGTGTGCTGATAGAGTAATACGTTGTCGGCAATGCGGATGGCTTCGGGAGTGGTGAGGAAGGCATCATCCAGCTTGGGAGCTATTTTTACCCAGTCCTTATAGGGATGTTTCTCTTTGTAATTGGTTGTTTCCTGTGCATTGGTTCCCATGAGGAGGGCGAGCAATGCACAGAAGAGGATTGCTCGTTTCATACTATTATTGCTTTTTTAGGTTCTTTGAGAGCAAAAATAGGGAAAACTCTGAAGAGAAGATGGTAATATTTGTTTTTTAAGGGGGTAAATATTGTGATTTATTGGATATGCCTACTCTAAATACTGTTCCACTTTTCCGCTGATTTGCAGCAAGGATATTTCGCATAGCTTGGTATCGTACTCTGCCGAGAGGATACGCTCTTCGGCATCCAGCAGACTCTTTTGCGCTTCGCGCATCTCAATACCGGAAAGATTACCGAGCATGTAGCGTTCCATGGCAATCTCATGGTTCTCTTTGGCTGCGACAAGGTTCTGGCGTTCAAGGTTCAGCATCTGGAGGTTATTCTGATAGGCTTGCCACAGATTACTCAGGTCGGCACGCAGGGCTTGTTCCAGTTGCTCTCGTTCCAAGCGGGCGTTCTGCACAGCGATGCGTGCGTTACGGCGCTCACGACGGCGGTTGCCGTCGAAGAGGTTGAAGCCGACAGTGACGCCGACATTGAGTCCGAGATTGCTGCGGCGGCTGTTGGCGGAGATGTCATATTTGTTGAGAGTATAGCCGTAACCGCCGTTCATCTTCACGTATGGGTAGTCTCGTGAGCTTACCTTTTTATAGTCCAGACGTGCCAGGGTGTTGTTCTGTTCCGCTTTCAGTAAAGAGGCATTGGCCTGCAAGGTGGCATTCCAGAGTTCCTCGAAGTTCAGTTTGTCACTGACGTCGATGAGGCTGTCCCGGATAATGAAAGGCTGGTCCACATTCTCGCTTGCCATGAGTTCGTTCAGCTGGATACGCGAGGTGTGGAGCAATTCCTGCTGCTTCATGTATTGCGCACTGTCGGCGTTGAAGTCCACTTTGGCCTGTTGGTAGTCCAGACGGGAGAAGTTACCTATGTGATAGCGTTCTTCTACGATGCGCAGGCGCTCCTTGGAGAGCGATACGGCATAGCGGAAGTTGTTCAGACGGATTTTGTGCTGTACATAATTGTAATATTCGGCGGCGATGTTGGCTATCAGGTCTTCGATGGCGATGCGGGTGTTGGTCTCGCCTTGTCGTTCCAGCTCTTTGAGCTTTTGGTAGTTGGCAGTGATGTTGAAACCATCGAAGATGGTCCAGCTCAGGTTGATACCGGCATCAATGGTCTGGTCGAACACGCCGTTCTCTTTGGTGGTTTCGCCTGTGGCACGCAGCTTGGTTTCGGTATTGTCCAATGTCCCCCGGTAGCCGGCAGAGAGGTCGAGCGTGGGCAGGTAGCCGGCATTGGCAAGGGTGGCGTTATTTTTGCTGACTTGCTGCTCGTTGCGGGTTATGCGCAGGGAGTAGTTGTTCAGCAGTCCCTGTTCCAAACAAGATTTCAGGGTATAGATGGGTGCAGGTTGCGCTTGAGCGGCAAGCGCGGTGCACAGAATGATTAAGAAAGATAAAATCGTACGTCTCATTCGTTCTTTAGTTTACTTCGGTTGGTGGATACATAACTATAAATGGCGGGGACGATGTACATCGTGAGCAGAGTGGATACGAGCATACCGCCTACTACGGCCGTACCCATGGCGATGCGTTGGTTACAGCCTTCGCCCGTTGCGAAAGCCAGCGGTATCAATCCCAGTACGGTAGAAGCGCTTGTCATCAGGATAGGACGCAGACGTTGCAGGGCGGCATCTTTGATGGCTTGCATCTTGTCCTCGCCGGCTTCCTGTTTCTGATTGGCGAACTCTACAATCAGGATTCCGTTCTTTGCTACCAGACCAATCAGCATGATGATGCCGATTTGGCTGAATATATTCATCGTGATGTCTCCGAAATACATGAATACCAATGCTCCGGCAATGGCAAGGGGTACTGTCAGCATGATAATCAACGGATCCTTGAAACTTTCAAATTGGGCGGCAAGGATGAGGTAGATAAGCAGGATTGCCAGGATGAAGGCAAACATCAAGCTGGAAGAACTCTCGCGATACTCTTTGGAGTCGCCGGTGAGGGCGGTGCGGAAGGTGTCGTCCAGCGTTTCTTTGGCTATCTTGTCCATTTCGTCCAATCCTTGTCCGATAGTCTTGCCATCGGCAAGCCCGGCAGAGATAGTGGCGGACACAAAACGGTTGTAACGGTATAGCTTGGGCGGAGCGATGCCGTTTGTCAGTTCTATCAGGTTGTCAAGTTGCACCATGTCTCCCTGAGAACTGCGGATGTAGATACCTTTCAGGTCGGCGGGCTTGTTGCGTTGCTGGCGGTTGATTTCTCCTAATATCTCGTATTGCTTTCCGTTCATGTAGAAGTAGCCCATGCGCTGGCCGCTTAATCCGTATTGCAGAGTTTGGGCGATGTTGCGGGTGCTGACACCCATGATGCTTGCCTTATCGCGGTTGATGTTGATGCGTGCTTCCGGTTTGCTGAATTTCAAATCTACGTCTGCCATTTGGAACACAGGGTTCTCGTACACTTTTGCCATGAACTTAGGCAGTATTTCCTGCAGCTTTTCAATATTGGTGGCTTGCAGCACATATTGTACAGGCATGCCGCCGCGTCGTCCGCCGAATGAAGAAGACTGTTGGACGAAGGAACGGGCCATAGTTTTTTTCTGTACTGCTTTCGACAGCTTCTCTGCTACTTCCATTTGGGTGTAGTCGCGGTCTTGCATATCTTTCAGGGTGATGCGTATGTTACCGCTACCGCTGGATACGCGGGCGGTTACTGCTTCGGCATCAGGCGTAATTGAGTCTACAAGCAGGTTGATGTCTTCCGTATAGTCACGAATATATTCGTAGGTGACACCTTCGGCGCCGCGTGTGTTGATGCTGATTTGCGAACGGTCTTCCAGCGGCGCCATTTCCGCGGGAATGTAGTTCCATAGAAAGCCAATGATCAGAATGGTTGCTGCCGTAAAGGGCAGTGCAATCCAGCGTTTGCGTAGGAAAGCTGCTAAAGAACGGCTGTAAATGCGGTTCATGCCTTCAAAGAACGGCTCTGTCTTGCGATAGAACCAGCTTTGCTTTTCTCTTTTTATCAGTAGCTTGGTGGCCAGCATCGGCGTAAATGTCAGTGCGGCGAAGGAAGAGATTATGACAGAACCGGACACCACGATGCTGAACTCGCGGAACAGGCGCCCCGTCATACCGTCCATAAATACGATGGGGAAGAATACTGCTACCAGCGTGATTGTGGTGGAGATTACGGCAAAGAAGATCTCTTTGGCTCCTTCGATACCGGCTTCTTTCGGAGGCATTCCTCTTTCGATACGGACATAGATGTTCTCAGTCATTACAATGGCATCATCCACCACAAGTCCTACGGCAAGCACAATGGCAAGCATGGAAAGCACGTTGATGGAGAATCCTGCCAGGTACATGACGAAAAAGGCGCCGATGAGTGAAACGGGGATTACGATGCAGGGAACCAGTGTGACGCGCCAGTCGCGGAGGAACAAAAAGATAATGATGATAACGAGTATGAATGCCTCATACACCGTCTGTTTAACCTCATTGATAGAGGCGCGTATGAATTTGGTATTATCGAAACCGTATGAGTAGTGCACGTCTTCCGGGAGGTCTTTCTTCATCTTCTCCATACGTTCGTATACGGCATCGGCAATCTGGATATGGTTGGCGCCCGGTTGCGGGATTACTACGATACCCACCATGGGCACTCCGTTCATTTTCATATAGCTTTTGATGTCCGCCGGACCAAGTTCGGCGCGGCCGATGTCACTGAACCGGACAATGCGGTTGCCGTCTTCCTTCAGGATGAGATTGTTGAATTCTTCTGCTGTGTGCATCAGTCCGAGGGTACGGATGGTGAGTTCAACGGTGTTGCCTTCGATACTGCCCGAAGGAAGTTCCACGTTTTCATTATCCACCGCATTCTTTACGTCGATGGGGGTAATGCCGTAACCGGACATCTTGATAGGGTCGAGCCATAGGCGCATGGAATAACGTTTCTCTCCCCAAATGCTCACACTACTTACGTCGGAAATGGTCTGTAACTGCTCCTTTACGGTGAGGTCGGCTATTTCGCTGAGTTCCAGTAGGGAACGTTTGTCACTCTGCAAGGCTACCATGAGGATAGGCATAGCGTCCGCATCGGCTTTGGATACGGTGGGCGGGTCGCAGTCGCGGGGCAGATAACGTTGTGCGCGTGAAACTTTGTCACGCACGTCATTGGCGGCTGTCTCCAGGTCTACGGAGAGCTCGAACTCCACCGTAATGCGCGATGAACCTTGCTGGCTGACACTGGAGAGGGAACGGATTCCCGGAATACCGTTAATGTTCTGTTCCAGCGGCTCTGTAATCTGATTCTCGATAACATCGGCGTTTGCTCCGGGATAAGAGCAGGATACGGAAATGATGGGGTTATCCACTGACGGATACTCGCGGACACCGAGGTAGTTGTACCCGATGAAACCGAAGAGCAGGATAATCAGTGTCAATACAGTGGAGAGTACCGGTCGCCGTATGCTTAATTCGGATATATTCATGGTGTGAATTATGAATTATAAATTATGAGTTATGAACAGCCGGGCTGCCATGCGGCATAGCAATTCATCATTCATAGTGGGTCATTAATTTATATTGTCTAATGTAACCGGTAACCCTGTGCGCAGTTGTAAGGTTCCTGAAGTGATGACCGTATCACCTACGCTCAAGCCTTGCAATACTTGTACTTCGGCTTCCGTACGGATGCCGGTGGTTATCTCTACCGGTTGCGCTTTTCCTGCTTTATAGAGGAAAATCTTGTCTTTGCCCATTTCCGGGACGATGGCTTCGGAAGGTACGGCAAGCGCGTCTTGTATTTCGTCCTTATTCAGTTTGATGCTGGCATAACGGCCCGGAAGTACGGCGCTGTTGGTATTAGGATAGAGTGCGCGGATGGTTAATGTGTGGGTAACAGGGTCTATCTTTGATTCGCGGGCATAGACGGTGGCATGGAACGTGTTCAGTTTTCCTTCAAGGATGAAGTCCAGACCTGCACCGATTTTTACGTCATTGGCATATCGTTCGGGTACTGCGAATTCTACTTTCAGGGGGGAGAGTTTTGTGAGTTTGGCTACAATGGTCGAGGGAGAAGCGTATGTTCCTACGCTGACCTGCCGCAGACCGATGACGCCATCGAAAGGTGCCCGAAGTTCGGTTTGTGCAATGTTGGACTCTATCAGGTCGATGTCGGCATTCAGAGTGGCAAGTTCGGTTTTCACCTGTTCATAGGCTTCTTTACTGACTGCGTCTCTTTCCAACAATGCATTTTGACGGAACACGCGGTCTTCAGCCAGTTTCAGTTGCGATACTAATCTTTGCAGTTGCGCTTGGAGGGGACGGTCGTTTACCTTAGCAAGCAATTGACCTTTTTTTACGAAGCTGCCTTCTTCAAAGTTTATCTCGATAATCTTGCCGGATGTCTCGAATGAAAGGTCTACTTCTTCGTCGGGCAGCAGGCTGCCGCTGATCTGTATTTCATCCTTTAACAGTTGCGGTTTTATTATTTGAGCGTTCACATTTAGAATTTTCTTTTCTCCGCGTTTGCCGGTCATTACTTTGTCGGCAGCTGCCAGTTCTTCATTTTCTTTGGGAAGTTGGGAATAAATCCCCCCGCCTATCAGTCCGGCACCAATGGATATTATGATGCCCCATTTCACTTTTTTATTCATGTTGCAGTATTAGTAGTATATTTAGCCTTAGATTTAGACTGAAAGGGAAGAAAAAAGTTTAAAACAAGAAAAGTTAATAAAAGTAATTTATTAATACGCTGCCCTGTATTTCCCTTCTTCTTTGTCTTCCAGCATGTTCAGATAGGAGGCGTAGCGGGATTCGCTGATGTAATGATGCTCCACCGCATCGCGTACGGCGCATCCCGGTTCATGGCGGTGGGTACAGTTATTATAGCGGCAGTTGGCGGAGACTTTAAATATTTCCGGGAAATAATGTCCTATCTCTTCCTCTTCCATGTCGAATGTGCCAAAGCCTTTTATGCCCGGTGTGTCGATGATGTAGCCGTTGCCCGGTACGGGAAACATTTCAGAGAAGGTAGTGGTGTGCATACCTTTATTGTGGTAGGCGGAGATTTTGCCGGTTTTGATGTCCAGCTCCGGCAGAATGGTGTTGATGAGGGTGGATTTTCCTACTCCGGAGTGTCCGGAGAAGAGGGTTATTCTTCCTTTGAGTTCTTCCTTTATCGTGTCGACGCCTTCGCCGGTTTTGGCAGATACCTTGAAGCAAGGGTAGCCGATGGTGGTATAAAGGCGGATAAGCCCGTCCAGATAGCGAAGCTCATCTTCGTTGTAGGCGTCTGTTTTATTGAATATGATGTTGACCGGGACGCGGTATGCTTCGGCCGAGGCAAGGAAGCGGTCTATGAATGTAGTGGACGTTTCCGGGTAATTCACCGTTACCACCAGCATGCATTGGTCGAGGTTGGCAGCAAGGATATGGGATTGTTTGGATAAGTTGGATGAGCGACGGATGATGTAGTTCTTCCGGTCTTCAATTTCATTGATGAAAGCCGTACCTTCTTGATTCAGTATGATTTGTACGTAGTCGCCTACTGCCACCGGGTTGGTGCTTCGGATGCCTTTCAGACGGAAGTTGCCTTTGATTTTACACTCAACGTATGTTCCTTCGTCGGTCTTTACTAAATACCAACTTCCTGTGTTTTTAATAACGAGTCCCCTCAAATCTGTTAAAAGTTGAACATTGAGAGTTGAGAGTATTTGTCGGCACTCTCTCAACTCTCAACTGGATTTATACTGTCATAATCTCTTTGTCCTTTGCGGCCAGCATATCGTCAATCTGCTTGATATACTTGTCGTGTATCTTTTGCAGCTTTTCCTCACCGCCTTTTTGTGCATCTTCAGCCAGTCCTTCCTTTACGGATTTCTTCAAGGCATCGATAGCATCGCGGCGTGCGTTGCGTACGCTGACTTTAGCTGTTTCGCTTTCGTTCTTACATTGTTTGGCAAGTTGCTTACGATTCCCGTCATCCGCTTTTTGCCCTTGCGTTTGCAAGGGCTTTTTCTTTTGCAGAAATAAAAAAAAACGAGGTCTTGCTTTCCCTAAGATCTCGCTTTTTTATGCTTCCTCTCTTTTTTATTTATGAGGCTTCCCTCTTTTTCTGAAAATTCTGAAAAACGGGCGCACCGTTTCCTCCGCCGCGCACCATTTATCCGCCAGACAGACCATCCACCCCTCCTTGGATTTCGGCGGCAGAACCGTCAGCGGAAACATGTGCCTTGCAATGATATATTCCTCCAACCGGTTCAGCCGATAGTCCCGTTTTGCGTTTCTCGCCGCTGTTTTTCCATGGCGAAATCCATGCCAGCGATGCCCGTCATCCTTCTTATGCCAGTCATACAGAAAATAATCATGCAAAAGCGCCCCGCGCACCAGTGCCCTGCGGTCTGTCCGCAGCGGAAGCCTGCCTGCAAGCCAGAGACTCAGGTATGCCACATTGATGCTGTGCTGATAAACCGAGGTGCTGCCATGCTGCTTCGCCAGCTTTTCCTCCTGTAGCCGCCCCTGTCTGTTCAGTTCCTTCAGCGTTTCCTTGAGCAGCCTTCTGTCCTTCGCTGAAAGCCTTTCGCTTCGTTTCATGGCACCTCCTCCTTCCTTTTTCAGAAAAATTCTATCAAAAAAGCTGACACGCACAGGTGTCAGCTTTCGACTTAAAACTTATTCCTCCGTATCCGCTGCCTTTCTCATGTTTACGGATGCCATCTTGAATTTATCATGTACCGCAACCATAGCCGCATCTACGTCATCCTTCGCAATCAGCACAGTGATTTTGATTTCGGATGTGGAAATCATCTGAATATTTACCCCTGCGTCATACATTGCTTCAAAGAACATTGCCGCAACGCCGGGGTTGGTTGCCATGCCTGCGCCAACAATAGAAAGCTTCGCTGTGTTTTCGTCATGCACGATTTCTCTCGCTGTCAGGCGCTCCTTGTTCTTTTCCAGAGCCTTCAGCGCAATATCCAGATCATCCTCGCCAATGGTAAAGGAAATATTCTGCTTGCCGTCTGCACCTGTGGACTGCAAAATAATATCTACGCTTACCTTTTCCTTTGCCATCAAAGAGAATACCTCAAATGCCTTACCGGGTTCATCATTGATACCCATGATAGAGATACGGGATACTTTCTTATCTGCTGCAACGCCGCTAACCAGCATTCTTTCCATCTTAACGTCCTCCTTCACCTCTGTACCTTCCGCTTCGGACATGCTGGAACGTACAACCAATTTTACATTGTATTTTTTCGCTACCTCAACAGAACGGCTGTGCAGCACCTTTGCACCCAAAGAGGCCAGCTCCAGCATTTCATCGTAGCTGATTTCATCTAATTTTACCGCATCCGGCACCACACGGGGATCTGCCGTGTAAACACCCTCTACGTCTGTATAAATTTCACACATATCTGCATTGAGGGCCGCCGCCAGAGCAACCGCGGAGGTATCGGAACCGCCGCGCCCCAGTGTGGTGGTATCGCCAATGGCATTTACCCCCTGAAACCCTGTCACCAATACGATACTGCCTTCATCCAACTCGTTTTCGATCCGCTCTGTATTGATATGGCGGATGCGCGCATTGCTGTATGTATTTGTGGTTTCAATCCCAACCTGTGCCGCGTTCAGAGAAACCGCTCTGCCGCCAATCGCACTGATTGCCATTGCCATCAGCGCAACAGACTGCTGTTCCCCTGTAGAAAGCAGCATATCCATTTCTCTGCGGCTGGGCTTGGCGTTGATTTCCTTTGCCTTCGCAATCAGGCCGTCTGTTGTCTTGCCCTGTGCGGACAATACAACCACAACGTCATTCCCTTCCATTCTTGTACGCATGATGCGCTTTGCAACATTAAACACTCTTTCGGCATTTGCGACGGAACTGCCGCCGTATTTCTGCACAATCAACATCGTCTTTTTCCTCCTGTACTCTTGTCCAACTTTCCTTGGCGGAATTACTCTCTCTCCACCCTTGCGCCCACTCTGTCCGCCTGCAAAAGCTGCAGCTTCCAGTTATGCGGAAGGGTGCCCAGGTATGCAGACATTTCTCTTTCGAATCTCTCTGCCTTCTCCTTTGTCACCATTGCCATCAAGGTAGAGCCCGCACCGCTCAAATAGCTGGCAACCGCGCCAAAATCCTTGGCATGCCGAAAAATTTCCTCCATGCCGTCAATCAGCTGCGCCCTGTAGGGCTGATGCACCTTGTCCTGCATGGCCATATCGAAATTTTCATAATTTCCCGTCATTACAGATGCCACCAGAAGCGCCGCACGGGATGCGTTGAATACAACATCCTTCCTTGTGTAGCTGTCGGGCAGAACTCCTCTGGAGGCAGCGGTAGATACAGGAAAATCAGGAACCATTATAGCAAAAACCAAATCCTCTGGCAACTCCAAGCGAACATATTTCATTTCTTTTTCATTCTGTGCGCCGACCACCATGCCGCCAAAGAGCGCAGGGTTGGAATTATCCGGATGTCCCTCCAGCATAGCCGCCATCTGTGCCAGCTCGTCTCTGGTGCAGGGTCTGCCTGCCAGCTCGTTTGCCCCCAGAAGCCCCCCGACAATGCACGCCGCACTGCTGCCAAGCCCTCGCACCATGGGGATGTAGTCCTCCTGAATCAGGTGAATCCCCGGCATAGGCAGTTCCTTCTTCTCATAGAAAAATTTCATCGTCTGATAGATTAGATTCGTTTCATCGGTGGGAACCTCAAGCTCCTGCTTCCGCCTTACCTCGATCGTTAAGCCGTCTGTCTGCTCCTCCACCCAAATGTGGTTATAAAGCTGCACTGCTACGCCGATGCTGTCAAAACCGGGACCCATGTTTGCGGATGTCGCCGGAATCTGAATATGAATCATGTTTTCATTCCCTCCTATTACACGAAGTATTTCTTATTGATTTTTTCTTTCTTTTTCTGCTTCCGCCTTACTTTTTGTTCCCCCGCAATCATTCCCTTGCAACGATTCGCAGGGACTGTACCCCTGCCAGACCCTCAATGCGTGTCATCAATCTGCCCAGCTCGCCCTGCATTTCATTCGTTTCAATCGTTACGGTAACGTTCGCAATATTGTTGATGGGGATGGTCTGGTTAATCGTCAGAATACTTGCCCCTTCGGATGCAATGCTGTTTAAAACAGAGGACAGAAGTCCTCTCGTATGGTCCAGGTTCATGGAAATGGTTACGGTCTTTCCTCTCGTGTTTTCGTAAAGAGGATGTACCGCATCCCGATATTTATAGAACGCACTGCGGCTGATGCCTACACGGTTCACCGCATCCTGTACCGTTTTTTCCTTCTTGCTTTCCAAAAGATTTTTGACATCCATCACCTTCAAAAAAATTTCGGGCAGTACGGCTTTATCTACGATATAATAATTCTTATCTTCCTTCACTATGTTTTCCTCCTGTTTTTGTTTTAAAAACATTTGTTTTTGACATAAGGACTATATCATAAATTCTGTTGCTTGACAAGTACAAATCTAAAAAAATGTCCTTCCCAGATGAATTTTTTCCGTTGTTTGAAAAAAAATCGTCTTTTTTCATTTATTTTTGTCAGCTTTTCCGTCAAATTCTCTCAAACAGCACTAAATTTTTCGCTTTGCGGTTTTAAAATCCGTTTTTTTCTGTTAGAATAAGGTGATTATGCTTGCGGCGAAAAAACCGCAGACAAAGGAGTTTTGAGATGATAAAACAAACGAATTCCGTGCAGGCAAAGCATGCACCCCTTCTTGGCCTTTTCCTGAACGGATATGAAAATATGCGGCAGAAAATGGATGCCCCCTGTCGCCGCCCCCTGCTTGAAATTGCCCCTCTGGTGTTCGGCAAGTGGTATTATGCGGCATTGGCGAAGGAAACCATCCTTTCCCCTGCCAATCTCTTTGCATTGGATTTGCAAAAGGATTCCGATGCAAAAATCGAATATGCGTATATTATGAATACCAAAGCGGCGGAGGAGCAGTCCGATTTGGAGTTCACCTCCGAATATCACTTCTCCCTCATGACCTATTCCACCCAGAAGCACCCCCTCGTGGCGGATTTGCAGGCACTCATTAGCTATTGCACGCCCGACCGCGCAACTGATGAAAACGGGATGCTTTTAGAAGAAGAAAAAAAGGAAATTCTGGCACAGCTAAGTCTCCGTGCAGAGTTTTATCTGGAATATCTCACCCGTCTGGCGTGGCTGCATGGGCTTCTGGTTCCCATGCCCTCCATTCATACCAGAAGGGTACAGCCTGCCTCGGAGTGTGATGCCTTTTTCGCGCAGCCCACAGCCGATATCCTCTTTCAGCTGGGGGAATCCGCCTGCACGCTTGCATCCGAGCGCTTCATCGAAGCCATGGATTTGGAGGACGGCATAGCCCCCCCCGATTTTTTCTATCATTTACTGGAAAGCAATCAGGAGGTTGACCGCATTTTTATAGATTTCTATAAACGGGTAGATGTGGATATCGAAGAAATCTGGCGCACGCCGCCCGAAAAGCTGAACGCAGAGGAACGCTCCATTGTTTCCTCCTTCCTCTTTACGGGCATCATGCTGGATAAGTGGTTCCTGACCCCCATGAGCGTCTTTTTCCGCTTCATCCGTCCGATTGCCTTCACCCCCATGCAGTTCTATCCCTTGGTGAATACGCTTGCCTCTCTCATTCTGATGGAGCATAATGTCGGCGCAGAGCTGTTCACACCCCCGACCTATTATAGCCTGACCGCCTTGGGAAAGGAGCTTTTCGCAGATCCCGATATCATTGATGTCGATAAGCAGCAGATGCCGCAGACCATGCCCTATGAGCAGCTGCAGGCGGCGGTGCTGCAGGAGGCAGAGGCGCAGGAGCAGGAGCTGCTTTTCCTCACAGAGGTTGTCCCCGATGTGCTTTCCCTGAAAATCTCCCAGAGTGGGGATGCGGATTTGTGGAAGATTATCGAGGTTGGGCAGGATATGGATGTCAACGTCCTTTGCAGAGATCTCTGCGGCGCATTTGCGCTGGAGGATATGGCAGATTATCTCCTCTCCGTCCCCGATCGAAACGGCTTCCCTCTGGAATATTCCGCGAATGGCTCCAAGCGTTCCTTAAATAAGGCAAACGGAAAAATGCTGCAGGAGCTGCCCCTTTCCGTCGGCACAACGCTGCTTCTTTACCCCACCCATAGCAGAGCCGCTTACCTCAAGCTGGAAATTCTGGAAAAGGGCAAGGGCAATCCCTATCTGATGTATCCCCGTGTAACAGAGCAAAGCCCGAAAATGATTGAATTAGAGAAAATGGACGAGCTTTTCTGATAAATAAAAACATTGATTCTTGAAAGAAGGTAATACAATCATGACAGTATTGACACACGCACACGGCGGCGATCTGGATGCCATCCAGAGAACCTACGGCATCCCCAAGGAAGAAATCATTGATTTCAGCGGCAATATCAACCCCCTTGGCTTTCCCAAAAGGGCAGAGGACGCGCTGAAGGAAAATCTGCACCTCATCTGCACCTATCCCGATAAAAAATATAAGGCACTCAAGCAGGCAATCGGCACCTATACCGGCGCAGACCCCTCCCACATCGTCGTAGGCAATGGCTCTACGGAGCTGATTTCCACCTTCATCCAGACGGTGCATGCAAAGCATTCCATCATCATGGGGCCTGCCTATTCCGAATATGAAAGAGAGGTTTCTCTGGGCGGCGGCAAATTTGAATATTTTCCCTTGAAGGAGGAGGAAGATTTCAAGCTGAACCTGCCTGCGCTCCTGAAAGCTCTCACCCCCGATGTCGGGATGTTCGTTGCCTGCAACCCCAATAACCCCACAGGCACTGCCATCCGCACAGAGGAAATGCGTGAGATTCTGGCGCACTGCAAAAAAATCGGTGCCTCTGTCATGATTGATGAAACCTATATCGAATTTTCCGATATCCTGCCCGAAATCTGCTCCATTCCTCTGGTGAAGGAGTTTGATAATCTGTTCGTCATCCGCGGCACCTCCAAGTTCTTTGCCGCCCCCGGCATCCGTCTGGGCTATGGCATTTCCTCCAATCAGGCGTTCTTAGACCGCTTCAAAACGAACACAAACCCTTGGAGCGTAAACAGCCTTGCGGATTTTATCGGTCAGCATATCTTTACGGATTTCGAGTTCCATAAGAAAACACAGACCCTCGTTTCCGAAGAAAGAAGAAAAGCCTTCGCAGAGCTTTCCACATGGAAAAATATCAAGGCATATCCCTCCGAAGCGAACTTCATTCTGCTGAAGCTGAAAACAGACCGCATCACTGCGCATGAATTATTTGAAAAATGTATTCAGAAAAAAATGCTCATCCGCGATGCGTCCTCCTTCACCTTCCTGGATGAAAGCTATCTGCGCTTCTGTATTCTCTCCCCTGAGCATAATGCCGCCCTTCTGGCAGAGCTCAAAAAGTGGGTCGAAGCGTAAGTCGAAAACGGGGTTTTCGGCAGCACCGTAAAAAATTGCTATCGTAAACCCTTCGCTCCCTGCGCATATTATCTCAGAACAACTCTCATTCTGAGGTGATTTTTATGACAGAATCCATCAGCCGCAAAGAACTTTGCGGCTATTTATCTCTTTTGCGCAGACAGCTTGCAGGGCAGTCTCTGTTCCCTGCCCCGAATGTGATTTTCCTCAACAGCCGTGCGCTCTATCATCATCTGGCAAGGCAGACCTGCGGCGGCATAACCGTTGGAGAAATTCTTCAGAAAATAGAAACCTGTATCCCCCTTGCCGTAACGGAGGAAAGCTTTTCGCTCTTTCTCTCCGTCTGCAAGGAGCCAAAGGCAGAGCGCACGCGCAGCTTTCTGGAAAGCAGTAAGGCTGATTTTCTCCTGCTGATTCATCAGACAGCGGAAAATGAACCCCAATGGTGCGCCTTAACCGCACTCTGCGAAAAATTACGGCAACGAAATCTCCGAACCTGAAAGGCGGCTTTTATGGAAGAAAGACCCTACCGCAGCTTAAATGAATATTATCGCAGCATCTTCGGACGCAAAGCGGCGAAAATCTCTCTGGATGGCGGCTTTACCTGCCCCAATCGGGATGGCACCTGCGGCACAAGGGGCTGTCTGTTCTGCAGTGCCGGCGGCAGTGGGGATTTTGCGGAAAATGCCGCGCTTTCCATCACAGAGCAGATTGCAAAAGGCAAGGCGCAGACGGCAGGCAAATGGAAAAACCCTGCCTATATCGCCTATTTCCAAGCCTTCACGAATACCTATGCCCCCGTGGAGAAGCTGCGGCAGAAATACGAGGAGGCCCTCGCCTGCCCCGAAATCGAAGGCATTTCCATTGCCACCAGAGCCGATTGCCTGCCTGCGGATGTCCTTTCCCTTCTGGCGGAGCTAAATAAAAAAACAAACCTCTGGGTGGAGCTTGGCCTGCAAACGGCAGATGCGCAGTCCGCCGCCTTCATCCGCCGCGGCTATCCGCTCAGCGTGTTCACACAGGCGGTCTATGCCCTCGCAGAACGCAATATTCCCGTTGTGGTGCATATCATTCTCGGACTTCCCGGTGAAAGCAGAGAAACCGTTCTCCGGACGATTGATTATCTCAACCGCCTGCCCATTCAGGGCGTGAAGCTGCAGCTTCTGCATGTCCTTTCCGACAGCGACCTTGCAGACCTCTATCGCGCAGGCGAATACACCCCCTTGGAAAAGGAGGAATACCTCACCCTTGTCGGGGACTGCATCGCGCATCTGCGCGCGGATATCGTCCTGCACCGCCTGACGGGGGACGGCGATAAAAACACCCTTCTCGCCCCTCTCTGGAGCCTCAGAAAACGGGATGTCCTCAATCATCTGCACCGCTATCTCAGGGAAAACCATATCCGACAGGGAATGTCCTGCAAAATAGACCTCTCTGTTATTTACAACAAACCAAAAGATGTGCTATGATAAGAGACAACGACTTTATTTGAAAGGAGGTTCTGTCCATGCAGTATTCCACAAAAAAGCTGGCAGAGCATAAGCTGATTATTCTGCATCTCTTGCAAAAAATGGGAATTTCCCTCTCTAATAGCGAAATTTGCCAGTTCCTTCTGGAAAAAAACTATATGGACTATTTCTCCGTACAGCAATATCTTGCCGAGCTGGAAAGCGCCGGCTGGCTGGAAAAAACGCGCGAGCAGAATAACACACGCTACACCCTGACGGATGACGGCGAGGAGGTTATCAATTACTTCATCAACCGCATTTCCGATGAGGTGAAAAACGAAATCAATGTCTATGTCCACGAAAACAGCAGACGCATCCGCGCAGAATATGCCGTAACCGCGAATTATTTCCCCGAGCTGAATGGGGATTATCTCGTCAAATGCAGCCTTTGCGATGTATTTTTGAAATAAATCTTTAATATAAGAATCCTTAATCCCATAATAATTTGTAAACAGAAGATAGTCTCCTTTTGACAAGAATATATCTTTACTTATTTCCAGTTTTTCATTGATAGAATAAAAAGAATGTGGAATATCTAATTCTTTAATAAGTTTTAAGATTATATCACAAGTGTAATATGGAATCCAAATATGGCTAATGTCATTAATTGATTCTACGATATATCTTAAAGCATTTTTACCACTATTTAGCAATATACCATCTGAATGTAGAAAAAAATCATTTTTCCTCAGTTCTAAACCAAAATATCCACCAATCTCGTTATTCATAAATTATTTTCTACGATTACCTGGACAAAATTATCCATATTACAAATCATGTCAAGCATCTGTTCCGTATCCTTATACTTAACAATCAAAGTTCCTAATGCATCTTGTGCGTCCCGAAACTTATGAACTTGATCTCCCTTTTTTATATCTGTGACAAATTCTACCAAATTATTCTCCTTAAAACTATCTTCAAAAACAGTATCTACATATTTACCTGTCTCATTTGCATGAACCATGTAATTGGACCAACACCCCTTTGGCAACTCCATATGAAGATCGCTACAATCTTCACCCATAGCAGCCTTTATAACATAAGTTACCAAATTTACACCCGTCGTGCATTCTGTAATTTGAGGAATTAAACTTCCTCCACTTCGAGCCCCCAATTCCAATATGTATATATTATCATTTTTATCAACAATAGCTTCTACATTATATGCTGTAGATTTCATCCCTAAAAGAGATATCAATCTTTGCAAATCAGAATGCAAACGAAAAACGATTGAATCATCCATCAAAAAAGGCCAACATTCTCCCAAAGGAGCAAAGTTCTTACTCACTTTACTACTATAATATTCATTCCCAAAACAATGAAAAACTAATTTTCCATCAACACTAAAAGCATCCCCAGATATTTGATATCCTTTCTTCTCTATAAACTCCTCAATTAAAAAACGTTTATCACGAGAATAACTTAAAGCATCATCCACAAATGTTTTCAACTGGGATATATCTGTCATTTTATTAATACCTTTGCTCCCTGAAGAATCAACAGGTTTGACCATAACCGGCAACTCAAATTTATCCACTGCAGACAAAGCCTCTTCGTAAGAAGAAAAACCTTGGGTGCATAGGCTCGCCGTTCTCTAACCAGTAAACACAATATTCGACCATAACAGTT
>OGYW01001331.1_pt1 | contig 21991 bp, 18 predicted proteins | sample 1576621 | NCBI WGS metagenome assembly OGYW01 (sample SAMEA3541528, study PRJEB24748) | human gut metagenome | biome: human gut; feature: human-associated habitat; material: faeces | place: China | collected 2012 | reverse complement strand
GCCGATGCCGCCTTTTCCGCAATCAGGCGGCGCTGATAGGCGCTGATGGCAGCATCCTGAAAAATTTTCTTCGCTTCCTCGATTGTGCCGCCGCGGCGAATCACAGACAAGAAGCGCTCGACCTTCACGGCTTTGCGCAGGTGCGTCTCCCATTCCAGAATCGCCGCCGTGTCCGCGCTGTTGAACGAGCTGCACAGGCTGACGCGCTCCGCCGATGCCCACGCATCATAATCCCCCGCGCCCATTGCCAGCGCGTAGACATTCAGCGCCGCATCCACCGATTCCGCCATAGAATCGCAGACTGGGTAGATTTTCGCCTGCCACAGCGAATGGTCATCCCCATCCCACACGTTCCCGAACGCAGCCATTGAGCCGCCCAAGAACGCGCCTTCCTTCGGATTGTCCGCCACGCCGTAAATCCGCGTCACAAAGCGCCCGTCCGTCAACTTCAGGCTGTGCATGACGACATTCGCCGGAATGTTCTTTCCGCTGATTGTCACATGCGAGAGCACCGTACCGCTGCCGATAATCGCGCTGCCCATCACATGACTGTCCTCCAGATAGCAATCGTCATGGATGCAGCAGCCCTCCTCCACCATCGCGTTATTCAGCGCATAATTCGCCGATGAGCAGCAGCCGGACACACACTTCTTCCAGTCCAAGAAGCTGTACGCCGACACGCCGTCTGTCATCAGCGCACGCAGTTCATGCGTCGTGCCAAAGTGAATGAACGACGCGGGCGCCAGCCGTAGCAGACGCATCCGATACTTCCGCAGCACCTGCCAGACAGCGGTGCGGCAGGCGTGCAGCTCCTCAGTGAACGAGCCATCCGGCTTTTCGCGGTAGAACTGCTCCAAGGTCGAACGGCTTGCCAGCGGATAGAGGAAATCGCCATAGAAGGACAGCCGCGCGCGGTCATTCACAAAAGCCGCAAACTTTGCGGGCGTATCCACCAGCGTATACAAATCCACCAGCAAATCCGTGCTGAACAGCACCGCGCCAGTGTCAATATCCACCTTGCCCTGCGCGTTGACCGCCCCTCGGCGCGTCAGCGTCTCCACCGTCTGTTTATGCAGGAACTCGCCAACGTTACCCTGTTCATCCATCTGGAACACGCCATGGTTCTTGCCCGTTTCCACGTCCTCTTTGAAGGAAATCGCCGCCGCGCCGGATGCGGGCGCATCAATCTGCAGCGGATTGAATAGCAGCAGCACATCTCCCGACAGCACAAGCATCCCGTCCCGAATCCGCGATGGCACGCCGCTCATGCCAATGATGAACTCGTCAAACAGCGTCGAGCGCCTGCCGTTGGGCAGCTCACGCGGGACAGGCGAAAACAGCTTGCCGCACGCGCTGTACTGCGGCACGCGCTTGCTGTCCCCGCCTGAATGGATGCACAGAATGCGCTTGCCCGCAAATGTGCCTTCCTGCGTGCAGACATAACGAAGCACATTGAGCGTCGCGCCGCCGCTGCCCACGCGCAGCCCGTCCGGGTCGGGCAGAACGGCATAGTGCGCCCGCTCAGGCAAGAGGTTTTTCGCCCGGCGAATGGCAATCTGCTGACGATACGCATTCGCCTGCGCCTCATTGGACGCGGTGAGTATGATATAATCCCAGACCGGGAAATCAGCCCTGTGCAGCGAGCGGCGGTAGTCCTCCCACGCGTCGAGATACGACTGACGCAGGAACAACGAATACGAATTGCCCATGGCGACTCCTTTTGCATTGCAGCAGCTTTGGGGGCAGGGTTGCGCCCCTGTAAATTATTGTACAACGCAGCACTGCAAAAATCAAGGGGTATTTTGGCGAATGTTGGGTAATGTTATGGAATGCTGGACGCAAAAAAAAGGAGACTGCGCAGGGCAATCTCCCAACAGGGTTTACTTCGCGTATGTGTAATGGTAATAATTCTTCTTGGCATACTTTTCCGCATACGAACCGCGCGTAACCACCCACACCAATTTGTCCTTCTTGCAGCCATCAAACGCTGTCGAATCAATTTTCGTGACCGAAGCCGGAATCGTGATGCGCGTCAAGGAAGTGCATTCCCAGAAAGCACGGAAATCAATGGTGGTCACCGTATCCGGAATCACGATTTCCTTCAGTGAAATGCAGCCGTAGAAGAAGTAATTGCTGATAGATTTCACGTTCTCTGGGAATACAAATTCCACCATATAGTTGCAGAAGCTCACACCAGAGCCGGGCAGGTACGTGAGGTATTTCGGGAATACAATCCGCGTTGCGCTTCGGCATCCGCCAAACACATGATTGCCCATTTTTACCACAGAATCCGGCACAATGATTTCCTTCAGCGAGTTGCAGCCGCTAAACGCTTCTTCCTCGATGGTCGTCACGCTGTCTGGAATCACAATTTCAGGCAGAGCATAGCAATGCTTGAACGCCGCTGTGCCAATCGTCTCCATCGTATCCGGCAGGGTGACATTTGCAAGGGCTTTGCATTCCCTAAATACTTCGTTTGGCAGCCGCGTCAGATTGCCGATTTTGCCGACCGTCACCAGCGATCTGCATTCCTCAAACGCATTCTTGCCAAGGCTGGTGATGGATTCAAGGCTGACCACCGTTTCCAGCGTGCCGCAGTAGCTGAACGCCTTCTCCCCAATGCTGGTGACATTCGACAAATCAAGCGACTTCAGCGAAGTGCAGGCGATGAACGCTTCCCTTCCGATTTCTGCCGCAACACCATCCAAACCAAGCGTCTCCAGTTTGCGGCATTCTTCAAAGGCATTCGCGCCAATGTACGTCACATTCGGTGCTGCGCCGAACGTGGTCAGCGAAGTTGCATTCCGGAACGCTGAGTCGCCGATATACTCCAAGCTGGGCAGGTCGCCCACCGTCACCAGCGTCCGATTGGACAGACCGGATGCGCCAATTCTCCGCAAGCGCGGCAGATTTGCAACTTCCGGGATGTTCGCGCTGTCCAGTGCGCTCGCGCCGATTTCTTCCAGCGCCGGCAAATCACGCAGTCCGGTCACTTTCGGGCAGCCGCCGAACGCGTAGCCGCCGATAATGCGCAGGTGCTGCAAGCCATCCAGCGAAAGTACCAACTTTTGGTCGAGCATAAACGCGCCGCCGCCGATTTCCTCTATCGCGTCCAGCGTGCCGATATTCACCAGTTCATCGCAGTTTGAAAACGCGCAAGCGCCGATGCGCTTCATCCGCTCAAACGTGCCAATGTCCGTCAAATAGCCGCAGGAATAGAACGAGTACTCGCCGATTTCCGTCACTGTTTCCGGCAGCTTCACGGTTTCAATATAGTAGCAGGATTGGAACACGCGGTCGGGAATGCGCGTCACTCTCGCCTGCCAGTCCACTTTCTTGATGCCGTCGCAGTCGCAGAACGCGCCTTCACCGACATTCAGCAGCTTTTCGCCAATCGTCACTTCTGTCAGTTTCTTGCACTGGCGGAAGGCGTACTCGCCAATTTCCGTCAACGTATCCGGCAGCAGCTCGGCGTTCCAGAGCGTACACTTGTCGAACGCGTAGCTGCCGACGCGCGTCAGGTTCGGCGGCAGGGGGCAGTTTTCCAGCTTCTTGCAGCCTGCAAAGGCAGAATCACCGATTTCCAGCAGCCCTTCCGGCACCGTGACCGTCACCAGTTTTTCGCAGTTCTCGAACATATGCGCCGAAATGCCCGTCAGCGACGCGGGCAGGGTGATTTCCGTCAGGCTGAGGCAGCGATAAAAAGCGCTCTCCCCCATTTCGGTGATGTTGTCGGACAGCTGCACCGTTTTCAAGCTCACGCAGCTGTCAAAGGCATGTGCGCCAATTTTGGTCACGCTCTCCGGAATCGTGATTTCCGTCAGATACCAGCAGTTTGCAAAAGCATAATCGCCGATTTCCGTCACGCCCTCCGGAATGCGGATTTCCCGCAGCTCCCCGTCGCCGTAAAATGCGTACTCCTCGATGCGGGAGACATTCGCCGGCAGGGTATACACCGTGCTTTCGGAGGATTGCACCGTCTCGGCAGCCGCCGCACCGCCGACCAGCACCAGCAGCGTCAGCGCACCCGCCATTAGCTTCGTCGTTCTCATGAATTTCCACCCCTTCCTTCCATGATTATACGCCTTTTCACGAAAAAGTCAATTCTTTAGCGCAATTATTTACAATTGGCAAAAGCGAAAGAAGTACAATTGGACTTATGGAGTGTGTGTCTGTCAGTTTTCTTTCTATTCTATAACGGCGGATTCGTCATCCTGCCCCACTCGCTGTTGAAAATCCCCCGTAATTTTGCTATAATCATTCTCGGTATTTCTGCTGATTCAGGAGGACGCGGCATTGAGGCACGGCGGCAATGTTTGGGAAGGTCAGCCAGCGGATTGGCTGGACTTTTCCGCGAATCTGCGACCAGAGGGAACGCCCGCGTGGGTGATGGACACCATGCGCGCGGCGCTTTCGCAGGCGTGCTATTATCCTGACCGCGCGATGCGGGCGGCGCGTGCGGGGCTGGCGTTGTATCTCGGCGTGGACGAAAACTGCGTGCTGCCGACGGCGGGCGGCGCGGCGGCGATTGACCTGACGCTCGGCGTCCGGCGCGGCGCGGTGCATGTGCAGCGGCCGACGTTCGGGGAATATGCGGAGCGGGCAAAGGCGCACGGGCGGCGGATGGCAGCAAATCAGGCGATTCAGGCGGATGACACGGTCGTTGTGTGTAATCCGAACAATCCGACAGGCACGCTGCTTTCGCCGAATGACGTGCTGCGGATGCATCGCGACGTGCGGAACAGCGGTGGTGAGCTGATTGTGGATGAGGCGTTCATCGACTATTGCCCGGATGCGACGATTCGCCACCATGTGCAGGATGGTTTGACGGTGGTTGGGTCGTTGACGAAGATTCTGTGCATTCCGGGCGTGCGGCTGGGGTACATCTGCGCCGCGCCGGAACAGATTGCACGCTTGCAGGAGCGGGCAGTCACATGGTCGCTGAACGTGCTGGCGTCGGCGGTTGCGGCGGAGCTGCCCCGTCATCAGGCGGAAATTGCGGCGGATGCACAGGCGAATCAGGCGCGGGCAGAGCGGTTCGCGCGGTGCTTGCAGGAGATGGGCGTGCGTGTGACAGCGGGGCGCGTACCGTTCCTGCTGGCTGATTTCGGGCGCGACATGACGAAAACGGTGCAACACCTGCGAGCGCAGCACATTTTGGTGCGAACGTGCGATTCGTTCGGCTTGCCCGCGAATTATCTGCGCTTGGCAGTGAAAACGGACGCGGAAAACGATTTGCTGATGAAAGTATTATATAGGGAGAATTTCGATGCGCGGTAAGAGTTTGATGGTGATGGGGACGGCATCGTCCGTGGGCAAAAGCGTGCTATGCAGCGCGTTTTTGCGCATCATGAAGCAGGATGGATACAAGGTTGCGCCGTTCAAAGCGCAAAACATGGCATTAAATTCGTTCGTCACTAAGGACGGCTTGGAAATGGGGCGTGCGCAAGTGACGCAGGCGCAGGCGGCAGGTGTTGAACCGGATGTGCGCATGAATCCCGTGCTGCTCAAACCCACGAGCGATCGCCGCAGTCAGGTAATTGTGGACGGCAAAGCCATCGGCACAATGACTGCGATGGAGTATCACCGCTACAAGCCTGCCCTGCGCGAACGCATCAAGGCGACGTATGACGCGCTGGAATCCACCGTGGACTGCGTAGTCATTGAGGGTGCGGGCAGTCCGGCGGAAATCAACCTGCGCGCCGGGGACATTGTGAATATGTCAATGGCAGAATCCGCCGATGCGCCGGTGCTGCTGGTGGGCGACATCAACTTGGGCGGCGTGTTCGCGTCGCTGCTGGGCACGGTGATGCTGCTGACGGACGAGGAACGCGCCCGCGTGAAAGGCGTCATCATCAACAAATTCCGTGGCGATGTGAAGATTCTTGAACCGGGGCTCAAGATGCTGGAGGAGCGCATTCACATCCCCGTATTAGGCGTTGTGCCGTGGATGGACGTGGGGCTGGAGGATGAGGACAGCGTAACCGAACGTTTCAGCCGCATGATGGGTCAGGGTGATTTGGACGTTGCCGTGGTGAAGCTGAAGCACATCTCCAACTTCACAGATTTCCAGTCCTTGTCGCTTCAGCCCGGCGTGAAGGTGCGCTATGCCCAGACCTCGAAGGAGGTCGAAAATGCCGACCTGATTGTCCTTCCCGGCACGAAAAACACCATCGAGGATTTGATTGACCTGCGCAACCGCGGCTTGGATGCCGCCATCATCCGCCACGCGCGCAAGGGCGGCATGGTCATCGGCGTGTGCGGCGGATACCAGATGCTGGGTAGAAAGCTGCACGACCCCGACCATGTGGAATCGCGCGTGCCGGAGCTGGCGGGTCTGGACTTGCTGGACATGGAGGTCACCTTCGCAAGGGAGAAGGAAACCGCGCAGGCCAGCGGCGTCGTCGATGCGTCCGGATGGCTGGCATCATCGAACGGCATTCTGGTGGACGGCTACGAAATTCACGCCGGGCAAAATCAGTTCGGCGAAAAGGTGCTGCCGTGGTTGCGCATCGGCAATCGCGTGGACGGCGTGATGAACGAGCGCGGCAACGTGCTGGGCAGCTATCTGCACGGCTTGTTTGATGACGGGCAGCTGTTCGCCGCCATCGCCGCGCACATCCGCAAAGAAAAGGGCATCGACACCGAAACGCAGGCCCCGATGACCCTCGATGAATACCGCGAGCGCGAGTTCGACCGCATTGCTGATATTGTCCGCGCGAGCGTCGATATGGACGCCATCTACCGCATTGTGCGGGGCGAGGTGTAAGCAATGAGCGATTGGATTTGGGCGCTGATAATCGGCTTCGTGCTGGATTTACTGCTGGGCGACCCGGCATGGCTGTATCACCCGGTGTGCATCATCGGCAAATACATCGGCTGGATGGAAAAGAAGCTGCGGCGGCGCGGCGGCAATCTGCGGAAAAGCGCCGTGTTCCTGACCGCCTCCACCGTACTGCTGACAATGGCGGTCGTCGCGCTGATTTTGATGCTTTGCGGGCTGCTGGGGCGCATTCCCCTGCTGATTGCCATGGCTCTGCTGGACTGGATGGGCATTGCCATCACGAGTATGGCGAAGGAAGCGCGTGGCGTGGAAAAAGCGCTGGGGCAGGGCGTTGCCGCTGGGCGGACACAGGTGGCGCGGATTGTCGGGCGCGACACACAGGACTTAAGCGAGGAAGAAATCATCAAAGCAACCGTCGAAACAGTGTCGGAGAACACGACGGACGGCGTAATTTCTCCCCTGCTGTACGCTGCCATCGGCGGGCCAATCCTCCTGTGGGGATTCAAAGCCGCCAGCACGCTGGATTCGATGGTTGGATACTTGGACGAGAAATACCGCGACATTGGCTGGTCGAGCGCAAGGTTAGATGACGTGCTGAACTACATTCCAGCGCGTTTGACGGCGCTGCTGATGGTGATTGCTTCCTATTTGATAGGATTGGACGGCAAAAATGCCTTCCGCATCGTCCGCCGCGACCACGCCAATCACAAAAGTCCCAACTGCGCGTGGAGCGAATCCGCGGCGGCGGGGGCGCTTCACATCCAACTCGGCGGGACACACAATTACTTCGGCAAACCCGTCGAAAAACCAACCATCGGCGACGCGGATCGCTCTGCCGAGCGCGCGGATATCCGCCGTGCAAACCGTTTGTTGTATACAAGCAGTTTGCTGATGATGGTTTTGATTGTACTGATTGCCATTGTACGATGAGGTGAGCATATGCCGGAGCAAAACAAACATTACAACTTTTTTCAGAACAAGGAATGTGAATATTTCCCCTGCCACAAGGGCGTAAAGGAAGAGGATTTCAACTGTCTTTTCTGCTACTGCCCGCTGTACACGCTGGGCAAGCACTGCGGCGGTAACTGCACCTACACGGAATCAGGCATCAAAAGCTGCCAGCACTGTACTTTCCCGCACCAGAAGAAGAATTATGATGCGATTATCGCGCGCTTCCGCGAAATTGCCGCCGTCGCCGCGCGCTCGGACAGGGAGGACAAATGAACGCACAGGAACAGGCGCAATTTCGGTGGAATCACGTCGCGAAGCCGCTGAATTCGCTGGGAAAGCTGGAACAGCTTGTCGTGCAGATCGCGGGGATTCAGCAGACGGCGGACGTTTGCATCAACAAGCGTTGCGTGCTGATTTGCTGCGGCGACCACGGCGTAGTGGCGGAGGGCGTGAGCCAATCCGGCAGCGAGGTAACGACACTCGTGGCGCAGTCCATCGTCGCGGGCACGGCGAACATCAACCTGATGGCATCCGTCTCCGGAACGGACGTGTACGCGCTGGATTTCGGCATGGTGACGCCCGTGGCGGGGACGATAGACTGCCGCATCACCGCCGGAACGCGCAATATGGCGCGTGAACCCGCGATGACCCGCGCGCAAGCGGAACAGGCGGTTCAAGCGGGTACCGACGCGGTCGCCCGCATGAAAGCGCGTGGGTATCAGCTGATTGCCACGGGCGAAATGGGCATCGGGAACACAACCGCCTCCACCGCCATGGCATGCGCGCTCCTGTGCTGTTCGCCGGAGGATATCACCGGGCGCGGCGCGGGTTTGTCGGACGCGGGCTTGCAGCGCAAAAAGGCTGCCATCCAGCGCGCCCTGAGCATCAATCGCCCGAATGCGGATGATGCGCTGGACGTGCTGGCGAAAGTCGGCGGATTCGAGATTGCCGGGATGGTCGGCATCTTTCTGGGCGGACCGCGCCATCATGTGCCGATTATCATCGACGGTGTGATTTCGGCAGTCGCGGCGCTCACGGCAGTGCGCATCGACCCGGCGTCAAAATCCGCCATGCTCCCCTCGCACATGAGCCACGAGCCAGCCGTGGTGCGCATCATGTCGGAATTGGGCATGTCCCCCATCATCCACGCCGATATGGCGCTGGGCGAAGGCACAGGCGCGGTGTCGCTGATTCCCCTGCTGGATATGGCGCTCAAGGTTTACCACGGGCCGCACACCTTCGACGAATTGGGCATTTCGGCCTACGAGCCGCAGGAGGGCAAAGCATGATTGTGCTGGTCACAGGCGGCAGCGGCTGCGGCAAATCCACATGGGCGGAGAAGCTGGTCAGCGCGCTTCCAGCGGAAAAGCGCGTGTATATTGCGACCATGCAGGTGTACGACGAAGAATCCGTGCAGCGAGTAGCGCGGCATCGGGCACAGCGCGCGGACAAGGGCTTCACGACCATCGAGTGTGAAAAGGACCTTGCGTCGGCGGATGTACCCGAAGGCAGCGTCGTTTTGCTGGAAGATTTGGTCAACCTGATGGCGAACGAGATGTTTAGCGGCGGCGATACGTCCCGCATCCTCCCAGCGCTAAACGTCCTCGCGCGCAAGTGCCAGCACCTAATTCTGGTCACGAACGACGTTTTTTCCGATGGCATCCATTATCCCGACTCGACGCGGGAATACCTGCGGCAGTTGGCAAAAATCAACGCTGAAGCCGCAAAAAAGGCGGACTGCGTGGTCGAAGTCGTCTATTCCATCCCCGTCTGTGTGAAAGGAGCGCTCCCATGCGTGTAATCCGCTCGCTGTGCATCGCGTTTTCCACTTACTCGCGCATTCCCGTACCGCAGGTGGCTTGGACAGACGAAAACCGCAAGTATTCGATGTGCTTTTTCCCGCTCATCGGCGCGGTGATCGGACTGCTGCTGTGGGGCTGGCTGGCACTGTGTGACGCGCTGGGCTTCGGAGCCTTGCTGCGCGGCGCGGTCGGTGCGCTGCTGCCGATTCTCGTCACCGGCGGCATCCACATGGACGGTTTCATGGACACCAGCGACGCACTGGCATCATGGCAATCGCCGGAAAAGCGGCTGGAAATCCTCAAGGACAGCCACGTCGGAGCATTCGCTGTGCTGGGCTGCGCAGGCTATCTGCTGCTGGACGCGGCGCTGCTCAGCGAACTGCCGACGACCCTTGCGCCGATGATGATTGGCTGCTTCATGCTGTCACGGGCGTGCAGCGCGTGGGCAATGTCCGCGTTTAGGAACGCCCGACCCAAGGGGATGCTCGATGCTTTTGCGCAGGCGGCACAGCGGCGGATGCTGACCATCAGCTGCGCGGTGTACACCGTTCTCTGCGCAGTGCTATGGGCGATTGTCGGCGGATGGCTGGCGATTCCGTGCCTGTTAGCCGCGATTCTGTGCGCATGGTACTATCGGCACATGTCGTACAAACAGTTCGGCGGCATCACCGGCGACCTTGCGGGCTGGTTTCTGCAAATCACAGAACTCACACTGACGGCAGTCATTGTCATCGGAGGAAAGCTATTATGAAGCTGTACATTGGCGGCGTTTATCAAGGTCAGGAAGAACTCGCCCGCGCGGAGAATCCCGGACTTCCCTGCTATCCTGATTTTCACGAAGCCATCCGCCGCGCCGTCTTGGAGGCGCATCAAGACCCGCGCGAATTTGCCCGGCAGTTCTGCGCCGCGCACCCGGACGCCATCGTCGTCGCGAACGAAATCGGCGCGGGCGTCGTGCCGATTGTAAAGGAGGACCGCCTCTTCCGCGAGGCGGTCGGGCGCGCGCTGTGTATCGTCGCGCAGGAAGCAGAGAGCGTCACGCGCTGCGTTTGCGGAATCGGGGTGCGCATCAAATGAAGTGGATTCTCATCCGCCACGGGCAGACGCAGGGCAACCGTGAGCACCGCTACATCGGCTGCCGCACGGACGAGCCGCTGTGCCCCGAAGGAATTGCGCAATTGCAGAATCGGCACTATCCGCCCGTGTCGCGCGTGTTTGTCAGCCCCATGCGCCGCTGCGTGGAAACGGCGGATCTCCTCTACCCTGGCGTTCCGCAGACCATCATCGGCAGCTTCCGCGAGTGTGATTTCGGTGACTTTGAGAACAAGAATTACGCAGAATTGAACGGCCGCGCCGACTATCAGGCGTGGATTGACTCCGGCGGCGAGCTGCCCTTCCCGCATGGCGAAAGCAGGGCGCAGTTTGCCGCACGCTGCGTGACCGCATTCGAGCAGATTCGCCAGCAGGACGAGGACTGCGCGGTGGTGGCGCACGGCGGGACGCTCATGGCGATTATGGAAAAGTTCGCTGTGCCGGAGGGCGGGTATTTTGACTTTCAAGTCGGGAATGGAGAAGGGTTTGTGATGGAGGAAGATGGCACATATAGGCGGATTGCAATCAAATAGAGGGGCAGCACGCGCTCCCCTCTTTCGGCATCACAAGATAGAAAGGCTGTCAGTTATCATGCATGAATGAAGCAAAAGCAACGAGCAAAAGCATGACTGAGCAGTGTTTCTTCGATCTTCTCAAGCAAATCAGGGATTACGCAGAAGAATGCAACGACTTCGCAAAAAATCATAAAAAAAGACATTTTCCCTCTTGACAGGGCGCTGGAAACATGCTATAATTAGTTCTGTTCGCAAGGTTGACCTCTTCGGCGAGAGTCGAAACCTTCGGAACATGACTGGGTGTAGCGCAGTTTGGTAGCGTGCTTGAATGGGGTTCAAGAGGCCGGAAGTTCGAATCTTCTCACCCAGACATCGAAGCGATTGAAAAATCGCTTCTTTTTTTGTACTTTCGGGCGGATTTCCGTCTATTATGGTTTGAATTTATGCCGTATAGCACATGATTTTGCAAGTAGCACAGATTCCGTTGCTTCCGAGCTTCTGCGTCTTTTCCTCCCCGAAAACCGCATTTTCGCCTATTTTCACGCCGTTTCAGGGGGCAATGGGGTTATAACGGGGTTATAAAATTTGCCCGGAATCCCTTGAAATTAGCCGCTTTCAGGGACATGCCGCTGTACCGGCGGGGTTATAAAATTGCGGGAATTCGTCGGCGCACTCTCATTCGGCGGCGGAATCCACTTCCAAGCGGGTCAGGTAATTGACCATCTTCGCGGCATCCGTCCGCTCCTGCTCCTTGTCCAGCTTCGTGTAGATGGCAAGAATCATGTCGGCATCGGCGTGTCCCATCCAGCTTTGCAGCGTTTTGAGCGGCACTTGCGCGTAGTAGGCTCTTGTGCAGAACTCCACGCGGAAATCGTGGCAGCGGATGTTGATTTCCTTCCACGGCGGCAGCTTGCCCTCCGCCAAGAGCTGCTTCTGCTCGTTGGTTTTGCCGTACCAGCGCTTGTGGATGCCATTGAGCTTCGTCTCCAGGAAGGTGATGTACGACGCATACTTGCACGCGAAGGCGGACTGCGACATGATGCCGCCGTTCTCCTTGTGGCAAACCAGCCCGTGCCGCCCTTTCAGCGCCTCTTCCAGCGGAGGAAGCAGCGGCACAGTGCGGATGGCGGAAGCGGTTTTGCCCTTCGTGAGCTTCGGGCGATTGCCTTCGCTGAACGACACAGCGCCGCGGACGGCAATCGTCTTTTTCTCGAAATCCACATCGCGGTCGATGTTCAGGTGGAGCATTTCTCCCCTGCGGAAGCCGGTGTAGAGCATCACCATCGCCGCCAGGCCGAAGTCGTGCTCCTGCCATGTACTGCGAATCAGCGCGCGTTCCCACGGCTCCAAGCAGCGGTGTCCGCCCGTTTTCTTGCATTTGGGACGCTGCACGCCCGCCATCGGATTGCGAATCAGCGCACCGTTGGACACGGCGTTGCGGAAGACGCCGTTCATGAGTGAGGCAAACTTGCTCACATAGGACGAGGAATAGCAGCTCAGCTTGTTGAAGATGGCCTGCAAGTCGTTCGCGTTGATGTCGCAGATGAACCGCTTCCGCGTATGGTCGGCGGCAAAGCGAATCATGCTGGCGTACTGCTTCTGCAATGGCACGCTGCAATCGGAGCGGTAAATTTCCAGCCAGTTCAGCGCATAATCCAAAAAGGTAATTCCTTCGAGGTCGTGGCTAAGCCCCATTTGCTCTTTCTGCTTGTACGCATCGCGGGCCTTCATGGCTTCCGCCTGCGTTTTGCCGTAAAACTGCTTGTCATGGTACTTCACCTTGAAGTAGCCGTCGGTACGTTGGGTTAATTTCTGACGAGGCATTGATGTTCCTCCTTATCAATCGCCCCGTGCTGTGTATGCTGATTCAATTGTCAAGGTGCTACGATGATCATAGCACACATTCCAGCACGGGGCAAGTATGTTTTGAAAAATTTCAGGTGACAGCAATCGGCGGCTGACCATCCAGCCAGCGCTGAAGCCCTTCCCGGTTGATGAGAATCCTGCTGCCGATGCTGAACGCGGGAAAGCCTGATTTTCGCACCAGTTTCCGCGCCGTGGGCAGGGAAATGTGCAGCTCGTCTGCCAGCTCCGCCATCGTCAGCGTCATTTTGGGGACTTTGTGCGCGGATTCTGCTTGATTTTCGTCCGCCCGATCGTCCGCCAGAACGCGATTGAACATTCTTTCACCTCCGAAATGGAGACGCAGGGCCATATCCGACATGCTGACACGCCGGATGCTAACCTTTTCTGCGTCTCTTCTTTATTGAAACGATTTGTTTTGCTGATTTGGATATGTCCGGCATGTCAAGCTGCGAAACACCTTGCCACAGCGAGGATTCCGCGACATATTCCCCGACATTCGGACGACAGGCAGCATGTCAGAAGGGCGGTTCTTCGTCCACGACGGTGCAGCTGCCAAACGTCAGCTGTGCAGGCGGCGGGATTCGCTCCCAGCCATACTGCCGCCCGTACTTGGCGAACTTGCGGGCATTGCGAAACTTCTGCCAGCCGCTGATTTCGCCGCTGGCAATCCCGCTGTCCACAATCTCGCGGATTTCGCGCGTCTCGTAATTCTTCGGCTCATCAAGCGGATGCGCCAGACATTCCCGGTAAATCTGCAAGGAACAGACCTTGTCCTGCTCGAACGTCTCGAACCATGCGTAGATGCGCCCCGCCAGCGTATCCTCCTGACAATAATCCTGCTGCTGTTTGCGCAAGGCGTCTTCATCCTCCTTGGACAAGTGCGTGCTGTACGCGCCGGACTTGTACTGTACCATGATTTCCGCCCACAGCTGCTCAAAATAGTGCCGGGACTCCGCCGGATTGTCGAGAATATGGCAGTCGGCTTTCGACGTATCCACCGTCACCGGGAGAAAGCGCCGATTGCCGCTTCTGTCCAAAGGCAGGAAATCCATGCGGTTGGTCGTGCCCGCGAACACGCTTTGCCGGGGATGATCGCCGCCGTAGCGGTCATATGCCATCCGCAGAAAATCCTTGTCGCGGCTGAGAAAGGACTTGATCTCCTCGATGCTTTTGGCGTTCGCCGTCGCGACCATCTCCGAAAGCTCGCAAATCCAATGCCCGTTCAGCCGATGATAAATCTCCTTGTCGTCCAGTTTGCTGACATCGTCCGTGAACCATTCCGGCTCCAGGGCAAGAAAGCGGATGAAGGTGGTTTTGCCCACACCCTGCCCGCCCACCAGCACCAGCATCAGCTCAAACTTGCAGCCGGGATGAAACACCCGGTTCACCGCACCGAGCATGAACGTGCGCAGGTACTTTTCGTTCGTGTCGCTTACTTCCGCGCCGAGAAAATGGTGCAGCGCCACCCGGACGCGCGGCACGCCATCCCAGACGAGGCTGTTCAGCCTGTCCCGTATCGGATGGAACGCCTGCGCAGTGGACACGATGTTCAGCGCCGGATAAATCAGCTTTTCCGACCGCAGCCCGTAGTGTTCTTCCAGATACAGCCGCAGGAACGCAACATCCATGTCGTCAATCATGTCGCTTTTCCGCGTCCACCAGACGGGGCAGGTCATCGACATGCGCTCCTTGAACAGATTTCTGCGGATGTTCCCGGCAAAAACCGGATCATGGGTCAGCGCCGTGACAAAGTTTTGCAGCGTATTGCGCACCTCGCCGCCAGCGGTGCGGGTCAACTTGGCTTGTACAGATTGGTAGGCGGCGGCCATCTGGTCGTCCGGCATCGGCGGCGACCAGTCGATTTTCGTCGTTTCGCTCATGTATTTCTCCTTGCAATGCTTATCGCGCCCACGCATCGGGGCGCTTCTTCGGATAGGCATCATCCCGCAGTTTGGGGCGCAGCTTTTCCACCACAGCTGGGCGCGCCGTCTCCGCAATGCTGCATTTCATGATTTCGTTCATCGCGGGCGACAGCAGCCGTCGCCGCACGTCGTCCGCCATCGAAAGCAGCGCGCTGAACACATCCTCCCTCGCTTTGCCCAGCCACGTTTCCACCACGCTGATGAAGGGCACGCCAAGCCCACTGCTGGACGACTTTGCCGCTCGAATGGCGCGGTCAACGCCTGCCGCTGCTTTGTCCAGCGCCGTTTGGCTCACGCTCTCGCTGACGGCGGTCACGGCCTTTTCATAGCAAATGTCCGTGACCTGTTCAATCAGCAAATCCACATCGGACAGGCGGAACAGCTTCGCGTCCAGCTCGGCATCCTTCTCGGCAATCTGCGCGGTCAAGGTCTGAATCTGCTGATTCTGCGCGGTCAGCTGCTTCTGCTGATTCCGGATGGTTTCCAGCTGCTTGGCAATGATGTAATCCAGCTTTTCCAGATGATTCCTGCCGCCGTACTTCACCTGCTCCTCAATGTCCAAGCCGTGCGCCTTCGCGATTTCAATCAGCATCAGCCGATTCATCGCGTCGAAGGTGATTTTGCGGTTGTTGTAGCGTCCCGGCGGCTTGTCCGGCTGCGGCAGCGGAATGCCCATGAGCGCCAGCGCCTTTTCCTGCTTCGGCTCGACCTCGCCGTACTTGTTCACATAGTCGAAGCAGTGGCGCTCCTGAATGTGCACCGTCGTTTCGTCGCAGTGCATCGCCCAGTCCAGCATGTGGACGTGTTTGCCGTAGTGTTCCTCGAACTGCTGCTTGAATGCCGTGAAAATGTCTAATAGCTGCTCCGGCGTTGCGCCGATTCCCTCTTTGCCGAACTGGAAGATGGTTTCTTCCGGGCAGGTGCGCTTGTCGCGGCGAATCTGCTCCACGGTTCGGTTGCGCTCCGTGTGGCGGCGCTCGGCGTTGCGCGCACATTGCCCGGCGACATAATCGGAATAATGCCGCTCGTAAAAAATTCGCTCGACCTCCTCAAAGGAAGGAACGTCAGCGCTTCTTTCGCCTGTGCGCATTCCTTTCAGCCAGTCCCAATAGACATTTTCGTGCGTTTTCGCGGGATCAATGTGTTCGGCGTGGGTTACGTCAAAATTGCGGTCATTGTGCTTGGTGGTGAACACACCGTTCTTTCCGGCACGACCGTTGTGCCGGGTTGCTCTGATTTTACTCGTGCTATAACCTCCTTTGGGTTGCGGGTGGGAGCGCAGCGACCGATTCCCTCTGTTTGCGGCAGAGACTACCCACTACAAAGTGACGCACAGCATCACTTTTATCGGTCGGCGCGCCGCCCTGTGGATCAAAGGCTTCGCCTCTGAACACTGACCAAAGCGCTCCGCCTCTGGACTCCGGCGGGTTTGCCGCCCGTTGGATGCTCATGCCCGCTGGTGCGCATTTGATGCCGTCTGATGCTATCCAAGTCTCTCCGTGCATCAGCAGAAAGATATTTGGTGCGCTTTCGCATCAGCTGCCCATCATGTCCAGCAGATTGTCGAGGTCGGTCTCGTCCGGCGCGTTCTCGTCCTTCAATGTCTCTGCCGGTGTTTGCTCAGCGCATCGAAGCAGCGATGCTGCCAGCTCCTCGCGAACAATGCTGCGGATTTCCTCCCGCTGATGACCGTTGAAGCAAACTTGCCGCGCTTGCCCATAGTGCGCATTGACCGCCGCAACGATCGCATCCGCATAGCGCAAGTGCTGTTCCTCCCGCACTTGACGCAGCAGCCGCAGCGCTTCCCGGTCGGCGGGTTTCTCCGCATAGAGGCGAATCGTCGTGCGCAGAATCTCTTTCACCGCATTCTCGCCTCACGCTGCAAACGCCGCTCCGCCAGATATTCGTAGCCCTTGGCGGAGGCGTGAATGTCACCGATGATGGTCACGCGATTGGGGTCATACTGCCCGAAGTTGCGAATCAGGCAACCGCCGCCGCCCACAATCCACAGCCGCATCGTCTTGGGGTCGTATTCATGCTCGCGCAGCTTGCGCATGATTTCCGCCGCGTAGTCCGCCGCGGCTTCGCGGATGACCTGCACATATTCGGGCGCAACATCAGCCGTGCCCTCGCGCATGACCTGCTCGATGGTCACGTCCGGCACCGTTCGCCCGCAGAGCCGCGTCAAGGCCTCCCGCGCCTTCAGCACGCACTGGTAAGTGCCGTACTTCTCTGTGAAGCACTGATCCAGCACCGGCTTGCGGTCGTTAATCGCCATGACAATCATGGTGCCGTTGCCAATGTCGCACAGCATGTTCGCCCCGGTGAATTTCCGCAGTTCGGGGATGACGGCGGAATATCCCTGCGCGTACACGTCCACGCCGACCAAATCAACATGGTAGTCAATGCCGCGCCAGTTGAAATCTACATGCCGATTTTGCGACAGATAGGCACGGAACTGCTCGCGCTGGTCGCCGACCCACGTCAGCGGCAGTCCGACCGCCAGATGAACAGCCGCCGTGGTCAGCTGATTGCACCACAACTCCTGCCCGATGCCCGCCAGCGTCAGCAGGTAATGATCCTGATTGCCGACCTTATCCAGCGTGAACTCCCGATGCCCCGCGCCGATGACGTAATACTTGCCATCGTACACCAGCACGTCCTGCGCGTGCGCCGGTTCAGCCTCGCAGCGAGTGACGCTCGCCGGAAAAATGCCGTTCGCCGTCTTGATGTTCCCGTAGCCGTTATCCAGCCCGATGATGTTGATTTTGCCGAATACTCTCATATACTTCTCACTTTCTCCGCGTTTGCGGCAACAAAATAGACAGGCTGCGGGTGCAGTCTGCCTGCGAAAATTAGGGTCAGTTGCTGGCAATCAAGGCGACCACCTCCTTTCAAAAATGCGCGGCGGGATGCAAAAAAGGCAGTCAGCATGGCGCTGATTGCCTCGGTCGGGTGGCTGTGAACTTCCGACGATACTATCATAGCACAGGTTTATTTGCTAAAGCGTGCTATTTTGTGCTGTTTCGTCCTGTTTTGTGCTGTTCGCTGCTAATTTGTCCTGTTGGGTGCTATGCGCTGCTGGTTGTGGGCGCAGCGGGGCGGATGTTATCAAGCGGGGGGCGGGCGGCGGAGGTGCTTGGTAACACGTATATAGTATAGCACAGATTTTTTTCTCAAACTTTCTCATTTCTTCTCAAAGCTTCTCAAACCTTCTCAAAGTTTCTCAACTTTTGGGGTTTGCCCTCTGACGTTCTCTCATTTCACTTACGATGTAATGCCTTCTGCAATGCAGTAAAAGTATCCATTCGTGCTCTTCGGTCGTCTCGACTTCCTCAAAGAAGCCGATGAAGGTTGATCCCTTGAAAAATTCTGATTAAATATTGACAAAAAGCGTCTGATACACTATAATATTATTACTCCATGCAGTGGCATGGAGGTGAAGTATTGTTGTCAAGCACCAGCTGCTGATTTCAGTCAGTATTTCTGACCAGAGGTCGCAAACTGTGCTGACATCGCTTCTGGTCAGCCAATAGGCCGCCAGAGCGATGATGCATATAGTCATGGTGTAGACACTTCCTTCATGCTTGGTAATAATAACATAATCGAGCATTGTGTGAGTAGGGTGATTGGCGTAAAGTTCGAGCAGCAGTTACCAACTATAAGCTCGCTTGCCACGTTTTAATGTATCCCCGTCAGCTGAGGTGTATCACCCGCCATGCTGATGGGGATTGCACTATATTGGGAGGCAATATGATTCTTGATGAATGGAAGAGCACTCAAAGGCAGCGAGTAATCCGATATGCACATTTTGACAGGAGGATTTCGCTGGAACAATGCTGGAAATATATATCTTCGCCTGAAAGTGTTGCAATCCATGCATTTATGCCGTTTATACACTATACCATAACAACAAGAAAAGTGAAAAACGGAAAGAAGCAGCCGCCTAAGAAAAGAGAAATATTCTATGCTGCACATAAAGACGCATGGATTTACCGCTATTATTCTTATTTGCTGAATGAACAATATAATGCACGGGTACAGCAGGATGGCATTGATTCAGTGGCAGTGGCTTACCGAAACAATTTTAAAGGGCGTAACAACATTGATTTTGCTAATGACGCATTTCGTTTTATTCAGTCATGCCGCTCTTGCTGTGTAATGATTGGTGACTTCACAAGTTTTTTTGATAACATTAGTCATTCTTATCTAAAAAAACAGCTCTGTGATTTGCTGAATGTTGAATGTCTTCCTCCTGATTATTATGCCATTTTTAAGAGTGTGACGCGCTTTTCCTATGCAGAAATGAATGATTTGCTTGATTATTATAAGCTGGAAAAGAATAAAAACGGACAAAAGCAACTCAATCAGAGAGGCAAACTTCTGGACACAAAAACTATACGTGCATGGAAAAAGGTATTTAAGAAAAATCCCAATTTGCCAGAAGCAAAAGGCGTCCCGCAAGGTTCACCCATTAGTGCTGTCCTTGCTAATGTATATATGCTAAAGGCTGATAAGCAGATTTATGAGTATGTATCGGCATTACAAGGCTTTTATATGCGATACAGTGACGATTTTATGGTTGTTATTCCCAATGCCGCGCCTGTAGATTTTAGAAAGCATTATGAAACCATTTGTGGGTTTATTACGGAAGCAGGAGGTATTGAAATAAAGGCAGAGAAGACAAGAATTTTTTTCGTTGAAAACGGTGTTATAAGGAATTGCATTGCTGATGTTATTTTCAGTCAAGAAAATGGAAAAGATTTGATAGACTTTCTCGGATTTTCATTTGATGGAAAGGAAATTCGCCTACGCGAAAAAACAATTTCAAAGTACTATAACCGAATGCATCGTAAAGCTGTGACCATATTTAAATGCAGTGGCGTTACGAAAAAGGGAAACCGCATTAACGCAAACGAATTATATAAGAAGTACTCATATAAAGGGAGCGCTGCGTATCAGAACAGAAAAGCTGCTATTAATGGCGGTAAACACATCGAAGGCAACCTGTTCGACTATTTGAAAGCCAGTAAGCGGATAATAGGTGATAACTTTGTTGACAGTATCACACCTCGTCATATGGCAAGGATTCGGAGATTTATTAATGGGAAGCAGGGAAAGCATCACAAATAACGCAATCTGGCATTCTGGCAACGCAGAAAGTCCGCGAAAAGTATCCGTCAGTTCAAGCCTTTTGTACCGATGCAGGCTATCTTGGCACATTTATCGCCGAAGTACAGCAGCAGTTCTGGCGCCTGGTGGGCATTTCCGAGAAAATCAAGCCTCATGAGTAGAAAAAACTTCCGTGGCGCTGGATTGTCAAACGCACCTTTGGCTGGCTGAATGCTGCTCGCCGTCTCGCAAAGGAGTTTGAAATTTCAGTTCTTATTGAAGAAGCAATGATCCGCTTTGCGTGTGCCGCTTTGCTGCTTCGTCGCTTATGAAGACGGCTTCTAAAACGATAGCCCAGAAAAGCGTTTTACTCCGGGATTCCAAACACTTGGCACTCCATACCATTCTCCGCTTTTTGAGCAGCATACCTAACCTTACTGTCGTAGTATACAATAATATCATAGGTATACTCAGTAATTGCAAAGACAACCTGTAATAGTTTTTCCATTTGATCGTGTGGAACAACTCCACCCATCATCGACAGAATAACCAGGTGTTCATCTTGTAGAAAATATTCCAGTTTGCAATTATAGTTTGCCGACACTTCTGCTATGTGCATCACGATATTATCTGTTGTTGAATCTACTCCCTTTTTTTCTCTCAGTCGACCCCTATCAACACAGTGTCCATAGTCTACCATAAATAACATATACGATACTTTGTGCATAAAAACAAGCATATCTACTACGCCAAGTAGATATGATAACTCTTTCTTGTCTATTGACCTTTCATCCTCTCCAAAAGATACAATGATTCGATCATCTTTAACATAGTAATCTCCGTGATCGTATGCATTGCGCCATTTTGCAATGTTCACATCCATTGTCAAATTGCAGTACAGCACTCTGAACACTTCATCCTCATCAATCAGTTCTCGAATGATTGAGCCTAACTTCACCCTTTTATTTATTTCTTTCCCTTCTATAATCCTTCGGAGTTGATAATACATCACAATATATGGTTGAAGCGTGTTCTCAACAACTTCCGCCACTTCATGAAGCACCTCTTTTGCAAAAAGATCAAGACGGGCGGGTCTATGTGCTGACCGGAGCATGTTCATTTGTGATAAACTAGTGCATCCTCGTGACACATTGATTGAAAAATCATTCAGCAATGGCAAGCACTTGTCTTTCTCACTTTTTAGAGCAAGGCGCATGCAACTTATTAGCTTTTCCATTCCGTCTTCAAAGATTGTATCCTTGAATACATGATTAACCCGTATATACTCAAACCGAAAGAACCCCCTATCAATCATTTTCTTTAGTTCTTCCGTATTATCCACGTATTTTCTATAGAAATCAAAAAGCTCTTCTGACCGAACATTTCTAATCTGATCCAGCTCTGTATTAAGCTCGCTTATCATTTTCTCGTACATAGTACTCCTCCCTCTGCGCATTGTATTATCTCATGGAATATAGATAAACACAAGTGAACTTCTGATTTTTACAATTCGATTTGAATATGGAATCCCCCTCATAATTGCGCCCAAACCATCCACATCATCCCCGCCGACCCAAATTTCGAGAAAAAGCGCAGTTCAAGCGCACTGTTTGCACGCGAAATAAACCTCGTTACGCAACCTTCATTCGATTGCGAGCAAGGTATAAATTCGCAAGTGCAAACAGTGTGCAGCAATGCTGATGCAGTTTTTCCCGTCCTCGGAATCGTGTTTTGCAAAAATGAAAGATTCTCTTTATCACGCAAAACACATGTTCCACTTTGGAACGAACCGAGGATTTCGCATGTTTGATTGCCTTGAGCAGCTCGAACTTTTCGCCGCTTGCTTTCTTCAGCTGCGACGGACGCTTGTTGATTTGATACCGGATAGGATGTCCTTCATTGTTGACAAGAATTGCATCATCCTTCTTTTCTGCACCCAGATACCCG
>OGYW01001329.1_pt1 | contig 22058 bp, 17 predicted proteins | sample 1576621 | NCBI WGS metagenome assembly OGYW01 (sample SAMEA3541528, study PRJEB24748) | human gut metagenome | biome: human gut; feature: human-associated habitat; material: faeces | place: China | collected 2012 | reverse complement strand
TTTATTAGTGCATCAATATACTGATATTCTGTCTTTCCTTCTGTTCGTATGCAGATGATTTTCCTTGGCTGCTTAGTGCTTGCCAGCCGTTGGTAGGAATTCTTTCTGCTATATTTTCTAGACATCTTGATCCTGCCTAATCTCGGGATTAACGAAGTCCGTAAAATCCCGTAAATCAGGAATTGCATCATATCTTCCCGCCAGATAGCCTCCTGCTAAAGCCTCATCTTTTCGTGGAGAATAATCGCTCAAAGGCTCTAATAGAGTGCTGCCATTGGACCGCTTTGTAGTAAACCAAACTTCGTCACGCCTTAGAAAATCCCCATTCAACAAGCTTGTATCATGCGCAGTAAAAATTAGTTGCGCATGATTTGGATTGCTCTCAGGATCAACAAACAACGAAATAAGTTGCCTTGTAAGTAAAGGATGCATGCTTGTATCAATTTCATCCAAGAAAACGACCGACCCTAGTTTTAATGCCGCTAAAATTACTGGCATCAAAACAAAAAACTGTTTTGTCCCTGCTGATTCTTCATTGATATTGATATCTTTAATAGCTCCGCCCTCAGCGTAGTGCGACAAAATTGCTGTTTTAGTTCGCGACGCTTTAAGCTGATCCACCATCTGTTGACTCAGCATCTCTTCGATTTCTTGCGGAACACCGGCAAATGATTCTTCCTCTACCTTTACATCTTTAACGCCAAAATCAGCCGCACGCAAAAGTTCTAAAAACTGTTTTTGCTCTGGCGGTTTGGACGAATCTTCCAACAGGGCAAAGGCTGTTTGTGGCGTAAATGGACCTGCATCAATACCGCGATTTAAGACAATAAGCTGATTAAGGTTAAACCAATCGAAAACTGGACGCAGAGAACTCGAAGAAAGTCGCGAAACCGCGGATAACAACAAGGCATCATTTCGTACAAACTGCGTAAAATTTTTAGGCAGCTTTACACGAGAAGAGTTGATGTCGAACTCCGATATTTGAGTCTCTTTGTTCCAGGTACGAATAAACCACTTTTGAGGACGCCCCTTTGGATATGCATAAAGCTTTTCGCTTAGCACTTTAGTAGCATCGTGGCTAAGAGAATACTCATACCGTGTCCCTCCAGAGACAAAAGCAACAAAGTAACTCGTAGGTTTAGTAGCCGTTTCTGAGGAGAGTACATGAGGCATATAAACTAAACCTTGCCCGGCAGGGCGCGAAAAAGAAGAGAACACCATATCGCGAAGCGTATCCATTGCTCTGATTATTGTTGTTTTACCAGAAGCATTCGCACCAAAAATTGCACACACAGGAACAAGTCGCGTATTGACTAACCCTAGCAGATTTTCATCGATAAGAGACTCGTCATTTTCCAAGTAATAATTACTCGCCGTCATTAATAGTGTTTGACGTTCTTTGATTGAGCGATAATTTTCAATCTCAAAGCTAATAAGCATGAAATCCCTCCTTTGCTTTTAGATTTCATACTTTTTCTTATTTTATGCTATTTTTTGCGGATTTTCCGTAAAATTCGTATTTAGTTTTTACTAAATCAGGGATCTTTAAAACAATTAGCTTCTTTGTTTCGAATTATGATTATGACGCTGACAAGATTTACTCTAAGCTACATGAAAGTATTGCAGCGCAAGCTAACGCTGATTCTATTCTCAGCAACTCACAAAAAATATCTTTTCATTTCTTCGACTACCAAAGCATTAGTTACAACTTCACAAAGAACCGTTTCGGGAATATTAGTTAAGATTCCCACCGATCCAGCATTATCACGACCTTGCTTACGTAATTCGCGTAGCACTTCGGTGATTGTTGAGGTTCTATTTTTCATCTATCACTCGCAATCTCTTACTATGTGTTAGTGAAAATTGCACAAAACGAAAGACAGAATGCAAGTGATACGAGTTATCTTTCACTCATCTCTCGTATTTTCTTTATATCAGTCACTTCGTCCATTACAAAAAGCAAGAGATAACGCAATAGATGTAAGTGAAAAGTGAGTGATATACAAAAGAAAATGGATGCTGGCACGATTAGCGAGCAAGGTTCAGAAATCTAACACCTTGCCTCTACCTTACGACTTCTCAAACACTTCTTTCGCGGCGGCAACAAAGGCATTTTGACCTTCGATGTTAGTATGCGTTCTGTCGGAAAGCAGATACTCCGGGTGTCCGCTTGCTACCGAATTCCAGTCAACCAAGTAAACATTCGGGTATTCTTCGGCAATCTTTTCGTAAATCGCATTCGCTTCGTCAACAAACGATGAAGGACTATAAATGTTGTAGAGCAGAATGCGCCTATTGGGACCCAGTTCGTCTATTACCTGACGCACAAGCGCCTCGTCCGAAACGCCGCCATTAGTACCAAAGTCAAGGATGACATTCTGGCGGATCAAACCCTGATTATTGCCTTCCTTCACTACTTCAACTCCCTGTTCCCATTGCCGAATTGGTTCTGCCAAGAAGTTAATCTCGGGGAATTCTTCCTCAAAACCAATCGAGTTGCCCGAAATAAGCGAGTCGCCAATAGCGGTAATCGTTGAGCTGTCGGGAATGCCCGTCATCTGCGATTCGTCGTAATTCGGAATAGATCCAGGATCCTGCGGCGAACCATTGCCCGCATTTTGCTGCGCCTCTTGCGCCTGCTGAGCCTGTTCTGCCTGCTGCTGTTCAATCTGCAGCTGGAGTTGCGTTTTTGCCGGCGCCGTCGCAATAGCAATAATAGTCGCAAGTACCAGCACGACGCACACCGCTGCCTGAATTTTCCCAACGATGCTTTCGCGAACGCGATCGACCAGCTTTTCGAGCGACTTAATAAAGCCATCTTTTCGCAAAGGCTCTTCGACAAAGCGATAGCTCAAGTCCGAAGCAACGAAGGAAATTGCTGCAAACAGCACATCAACCAGCACATTTTCAACCGTGCCCATAGCAGTCGGAATAAGAATGCGACCAAACACCAGCATTGGCCAATGCCATAGATAAATACCATAGGAACGAACGCCTATCCAGCGCAGGGGCGCAAGCTCCATGATGCGAGTAAACAGAGCATCAGGCCTGATAATTACCGCGCCAACAAGAAACAAACTGAACAGCGATCCAAGAACGAGTCCGAATGGATAAGTGAATGCAGCGGTATCGGGCACCAGTATCACAATAAGGATAAAGCCAATCAGGCCCAGGGGAGCCAGCGCAGGGATCCATGATTGTGCGCTTAACCATTCCTTCGAGAGCGAACCTTTTTCCTTGTTCCAAATGAACGCGAAGATGATGCCCATTGCAAGACCGAAGCAATGCGTATCGGTACCGTAGTAAACACGTGTGTAATTGTCAGGAGCTGCCAGAACGCCCATCAGCACCATCGAAGCAACAGCAATGGTTGCCACGATAGTAACAAGCTGCGAATTCTTCAGCCTGCGCGAAAGCAGCAAGAGCAATAGCGGAGGCCAAATGATATAGAACTGCTCTTCAACAGCGAGCGACCAGAAGTTCTTAAACAGCGATGGGTTTGCCTGGTCGAAGTAGTTCGAACCGTGAATGATCTCAACCCAGTTGGTCGAATAGGTAAGCGCGCCGGCTACCTGCCTGAATGCGCCTACCAGAATGTCGGGATAGATGATCGCGCCAATAGGTACACACACCAAAATTACCAGCACGAGAGCCGGGATCAGGCGCCTTGCACGGCGGAGCCAGAAGTTTTTCAGCGTGAACTTCTTGTTCGGGTTTTGAATGTTTTGAAGGTTTCGATACGTAATCAAAAAGCCCGAAATTACGAAGAACAAGTCAACGCCAATGTAGCCGCCTATAAATTGGTTAGGGGAAATGTGATACAGCAAAACCGCCAAAACCGCCAAAGCGCGCAGACCGTCCAAGCCAGGCATGTAAGATTTGCCCAGTTTGCGAGCATCGTGCGGTGATTTAGTGGTGGAGCCTGCGTCGGAGTGGGATGGGGTGGCAGTTTGAGATACAACAGAAGAAGATGTCGCGACAGAAGAAACTTTAGTCGATGCTGCGTCATGCCTATCGCGTCCACTAAAAGGTATTTTGTCGGCAACATTACCAGCAACGCGAGCTGCTACGCCGCGAACTCCACGAGGAATATGGGCTTCGCGGGCCTCACGAGCGGTGCGACCTTCATGCGTGGCACGACCTTCACGACCTTCGCGAGCGACGCGGCTTTCACTAAAATCGCGAGCCTCGCGGTCACTTTCACCATAAACGTAATCATGCCTTTGGCGTGCATCACGAAAATCGCCACCTCTATTTACCTCGCCGAAACGAGAAGGCGAACGAAACCGAGTTTCATTTTCTGGCTCGATGCCAGACTGATCGCCAATGCCATAGCGTTCATTGAATGAACGGTAGCGACCTGACGCGCCCTGATCAGCTCCATCGGGTTGATTTTCGTGACGATATCCCGCGCTAGGACGATCCATAATCTCATCATCGCGACTTTGCAAAAAATCTTGCGAGCGCAAAATACGATCATTGCGCAAAGGGCGCTTGTTCACCTGTGAGCGCATCTGCGAATTGGCATGTGGCTGCTGCCCATGCAACTGAGCTTGTCCATGTACTTGCACTTGCCCACGCAACTGCGAGCGCGTAGAAGAATATTCCTGAGAACGAGTTCTTGGGTTCGTTTGCGGACGTGATTGTGAGCGTGATTGTGCGCGCGATTGTGACTGTACGTGTTGCGGCGATTGCGACCGCACTTGCTGATGCGCCTGAGAATATCCCCGACGAGAATAATCGGTATCAGAAAAACGCGATTGTGTTGAAGATTGAGAATCCTGAACGTCTTGATTTGAATGTGCTTTCTGAGATGCATTCTCAGCATTTTTAGCCTTAATAGATTTCCAATAATCAAGTTGTGAAGACATTACCAGATTCCCAATTATTCACAATAAAACCAATTTTTCAGTAAGGCTAAATATACCACCTTCACCTGGTCGTTATATATAGAAATCAGCCCCAATTACCTGAATAGCACCATTTTCAAGAATAATTTGCAACGTCATCTATTCAGTGGCTAATTTTCTCACCTAGCTTACCCACAAATTCTTCTGCAAGACTAAGATCTATTTCTTAATACGATACTTTCTATTACGACTTTGCACTGGAGCGGTTGCTTCCACGATACCTTGATCGAGAAGCTTATTCACGCGACGACGCGCTTGGGTGATTGTTATGTTGCTCTTTTCGGCAATCTCACGCATAGAAAGTTCACCGTTATTTCTAAGAAAGACCTCTACAATCTCTTTACCCCTTTCGGCATGACCAGGATTTCCTTTTCTCGCACCTGGACGCTTTAAAATCACTTTAAAATGATCCATTCTTGGATAAAACTCTGGCCGTTCTAAACCATTTGCAAGCATTTCATTAATCATTAAAAGGATTCCCGAACCGTTACCTTCTGCAGGAGCACCTTGGCTATCTCGCAGCGGAACAAGAGACATAAGCTTCATAATAGTTACGTTACGACAGCATGATCTTCCATCTGTAAGATCCGCCTTTGATTTTCCCCACAGACCACTAGGGCTTGTAATTTCGATCCTGTAGTCATATACGTCAATAGCTACCGACTCGCCATCAAATCGCGAGTTATAGCTACGATGAACCAATGCATTATGAATTGCTTCACATATACCTAAAAGAAAACAAGCGGCCTTTACACCAGCGCCATAACGAGTGCGATAAACACGGCAAGCACAATAGCTGCCACGATTGCAAAAGCAAACGCGAACGCCATACCTAGTTTCTCATTTGGCTTTTGGTAGGAGCGTTTTTATCTCCGTTGCTTCCACCTGCGGCATCATTTGAAAAAGTAAATTTCGCAGCTCGTCTTCCCTCAACGCCAGCAGTTAAGGCTTCTGCTGCCGACACTGTTGCAACAGAAGCCTTTTCTTTCGATTCGCTTTTATCCGTTATATTCGCCTTGTCTGCTTTATCAGCTTCGTCACTTTTGTTAGTTTCGTCACTCATACTGAACCTTGTCGGATCTATTGTTGTTTTCACTCTTACCTGAAAGTTTGCGTACGTCTAAACTGGGCGCTACTCGCCCGCCAAATCTCGCTTCGAGCGGAGCACGGGAATATCATCCAGGTCTTCACCATGCCAACAACGGATAGCACCTTTTTCTTCTAGTGCAGCAATTTCATCAGCCGAATAACCTTTTTCGCGCAGATAGCGCTCGGTATGATAACCAACAGGTTTACCCAAAACTAGCGGAGGATCGCCATAGCTGCCAAAACGCAGCGGTGCCGTATTAAATACACGAGGCCCGAAGTCCTTGCTTTCATATCTGCGCAGCGCATCGTTGTCATAGGCTTCTTCATCAGCCAAAATATCGTCATAGTCAAATAGCTTCTGATGCGGAACCTCTTGCTCTAACATAATGCGATCCCACTCATCGTAATTTTTGCGCGCATATCCTTCGCCAATTTTAGAAACCACGTATTCCTGCAAGCCATGCTCTGCCATAGCAGCAAGCGTAGTAATGCGCTCATCCTCAAGAAGCTCTTCCTGGCCAAGCATTCGCATCATAGATGGGAAATAGCGGTTGTAATCAGGCAAGCAAATCAAAAACCAAACACCATCTTTTGACTGATAGGTGTTATTGAATGGATTGTTTGCCTTCGCGCGACTTCCAGGATACTGCGCGCCAAACTGCCTAGACTGAATTCCGTGCGAATGACCCCACAACGCCACATGATACAAGTTCGTCGTAACCTTATTGCCAACGCCTGTGCGAGTACGATCAAAGAGTGCCGCTACGATACCACCCGCAAAAATTGCTGCTGCGTTGAAATCGCCAAAACCTTGAGGTGCTGTCGCAGGCGATTCGCCCGCCTGTCGAAATACCGCATTTACACCGCCGCGCGACCCCCAACAAACTGCATCGTATCCAGGCTCATCACGCATTTCGCCGAATTCGCCATAACCGCGCATCTGCGCCCATATCAAACGGGGGAATTTTTCATGAAGCGTTTCGTAGTCTAAGCCCATGCGCTTTAGAGCTTTATCACGCACACCGTTAACGAACACATCTGCCGTCGAAAGCAGATCCATAAAAATAGCCATGCCTTCTTCGGTTTTCAGGTTTAAGCTAATCCAGTCCTTGTTGGCATTAACGTTTTCGTAGGTTGGATCGCATTCTTCGGTGCGCCTGCCGCCAAAACCCCAACACTGAGTACGCTGCGGATCGCCCGCAGGATTTTCTACCTTAATAACTTCGGCGCCCATTTCGCCCAAGCAACGCACTGCCGCAGGAGCAGCCACCCATTCCGCCAGTTCAACTACGCGAACACCCGATAATGGACCAAAACCCTCAAATTCTTTCGATGCATACATGGCTTCCCCTCCCCCATCAAGTAAAGCCATCCTTTATGCTTTATTTTGACGTATTTTATGGACAGGTTTAAGAGTTTTTAGCCTTAAATCTATTTATATTGGGTTACTTTGAAATTTCCGCAATTCGTTTTTCAATTGCTTCAATTTGAGGCTGAATTTTGCTCTTCGCTCCCTCAATTTGAGCATCAATCTGATCCAGCTTTTCGCGAACTGCCTTCAATTGGTCATTTATTTCATTTCGCTTAAAGAATTTATAGGGCTTTAAATTTGCCAACTGGTTTTGTAATTCCTCGTATTGCTGCTGGTAGAGCTTTCGGTTAGACATACCTACCACATTCGATAGCCTATCGCGCAATGCGGAAGCTTCCTCTTCCAGAAGAGTTTTTTCCTCTTCTGCGGAAATATCACCCGCTTCAACCTGGGCTCGGTACTTCGCCAGACGATCTTCCACTTCTTTTTTCGCAGATACCAACGTGTTCGCTTCTCGCTGCATTTCTTTTTCTGCTCGCGAAGCTAAAACCTTGCGAAAAGTTTCGCCATAAGGCTCTTTGTTGTTAAACGTGGCATATGCGGTATATACAAGTCTGTCATTAGGCATTATGCCCATCTTCGAACGCGTACAAATATTGCTACACAGCGTAACTTCGCTCTCGATTAGTCCGGGCGTTAAGTAAGGAATTTCTGCCAGCAGACGTTTCCAGTCCATCATTACTGCATGCGTTTGTTTGGCACCTTGGTAAGAAGGCATCATGATTGCCGCTTCCAAACGCAAGGAAATTTGTCGCTTACGCGCCGTGTAAATATCAGCTGCAACATCGTACTTTTCGTTTTCGGGAGTCAGCCCAAGCGCATGATTAATCGTACGCAAAATGTATCCAGTATCGAAGTCATAAAGCTTCGCATCCCAACCGCCAAATAGCGCAAGCAACTTCCATGCTTCTTCGTTTTCGGGATCAATAGCCAATACTTTGTTACAACATTCGGTAACCGTCGTAGAATCATCATCTTTGTATGCGTCCAGAGCCTGGTTAATATACAAGGAAATTTCCCCCGCTTGATCTTCTCTGGATTGCGATTTAGCTGGCTGTATAGAATTCTCGTTGATACCATTCGTCGAATTATCCGACCCGTTTACATCTCTTATTTCGTTATTGCATTCACTTATATTGCGCATCATATTATTTCACCTTAACTATGAGTATTGTCTATAGCACCTGAACATCGGCTTGAAACTGAGATTTCTAATCTACGGATGTAGGCAGATTTCCGAAAAAATGGCAAACTACCTTAGATTTATATACAGAATATCTGATTGTATGCTTACTACTTTTTTTGATTCTTTCATAATTCGACTGATCATTATTCATTATTGGTATAAATTACCTAAAGTCAGCCTATTACAATAGGTATTGCAAAAGTTAGTTATTGATAATTTCAATAACTAACTCCATGCTGCAGAGTTAATGCATTCCGGCAGTTTTCTTAGATAATCCTAGATACTCCCCGGTGCCCTTTGCTCTGTCGTTCAACCTGACAATAGCATCTGATGCTCCTCGGCCATAAAAGGAGGTGTGCGACTATGGAAATGCAACAACTACAAAACTTTTACGTTATTGCACAATGTGAAAGCCTTACCAAAGCAGCTCAAAAACTGCATACTTCACAACCAAGCCTCAGTCGAAGCCTCCATTCTTTAGAAAACGAGTTAGGGGCTCCCCTGTTCGACCGCGTAGGTCGCAATATTGTTCTAAACGATGCGGGTCGGTTTGCGCTTAGTAAGGTTATTGATGTTTTAGATTCCGCTGAATCCATTAAGCTTGATATCTCCGACTTCATTCATAACAAGAATTTCTCAGTCGACATTTATTCGCCAGTTCCTATGGGTGAGTTCGAAGATATCATCATTGGTTTCAAAGAGCAGTATCCTAACGTGCGTTTACGCATGGCTTCATGGAATTCAACAAAACTAAAAACAGTGAAACCTAGCATCACGTTCTTCGCCAGTCCTCACATTCATAAAGAACCGAATTATTTACTTCTCGGCGAAGAGCAAGTTTGCCTTGCCGTGTCGCGCAATAATTCACTTTCAAACGCTTCAAGTGTATCGCTTGCCAGCTTATCGGATGTTCCCTTCGTAAGCACGCTTTGTGATTCGCCGTTTTATAGCATTATTTCCAAGATGTACTCTCAAGCGGGCTTTAAGCCAAATACCGTTATTGAAGATCAGGACTACAATCGCGTAATGTCCTATGTTGCTCACGATTTTGGTGTAGCACTGGCACCTTCCATTACCTGGTTCGGAAGATGGCACGAACAGGTTGCCTCCATTCCGCTAAACGATATTCACGGCAAACGCTATCTTTACTTAAAGTGGCCAGAAAATTCAGTAATGAATTGGGCAACTCTTCGCTTTAGAGATTTCGTCATCAAACATTTCAACAAGAATTATGGCTTTGATGTAAAAGTCGATTAAGAAGTTCAGCCCATAAAAGAGCTTCGGACTTAAGTAAAGATCTCAGTTTTTAAAGGATCGGACTTCAAAAACTACTCATTATTAAATTTGCTTTCACTAATCCACTCATTACTTTGGTGGATTTTTCTTGCAACTATAACTTAGATCCAGTTTATCCGACACCCTAGCGTAATCCTGTCTTGTATTGCTCTGCCTAACATAACTCTGCCTAAACTAGCCCCGCCTAGCGTTGCCCTACCTAAACTAGTCCGCCTAGCGTAACCCCGCCTGATGTGGCCCTGCCTAACCTATCTTTAACTCCAATTCATTTATTCCCTATACAAAGAGCTGCACTAGATTGAATCCAGCGCAGCTCTTTGAGAGAGAGAAAAGCCGTAGTACAAAACTTTCTTGCTTGTTCAAGGTTGGTGTCGCAGCTACGAGCTAATTTGCTTTCGCGTCTTATTTCGCATTGCCGCAACACCAATCAAAAATTCGCAATGTTATTTACTCTTTTGTCTTCTCGAGTTCAGCTACCAAAGTGTCGGAAAGGCCTTCAGTCTGACCAGAAATGTCAGTGTAGAGAGCCTGAACCTGCTCGTTAGCAAGAATGTTGTCGAAGAAGGACTGATCATATTCGATAACTTCCATGCCACCGTCGGTCAGCGTCTTCAACTGTTCGTCCTGCATTTCGAGCATCTTAGGCTTCATAACTTCGATTGCCTGATTTACAGCCTGAGTCAAAGCTTCCTGGTATGCAGGATCCAAAGAGTCCCAAGCTTCCTTGTTGATGCTGATGTTGTTTGCATACAGAATGTGGTTGGTCATTGCCAGGTAATCCTGAACTTCCTGGAGGCTAGAACCAGCGCAGGTGTCAATAGCATTTTCCTGAGCGTCTACCGTGCCATTCTGAAGAGCGAAGTAAACTTCAGCCCAAGCAAGTGGGGTAGGTTCTGCGCCAATTGCCTGCCAGAATGCCATGTGGTTTGCATTTTCCATGGTACGAATCTGAAGAGCGCTGAAGTCTTCGATGGTGTTCAGAGCCTTGTTAGAAGTGGTCTCACGGAAGGTGCCATTCTGGAGGAAGCCTAAGTTGTGAAGACCAGCTTCCTCAAAAGAAGCCTCTAAGCCCTGAGTGAATTCGTTGTCACCATTAAGAACAGTTTCGATCTGTTCTGCATCATAAGTTGCAAATGCCATTGGGAGGTCGAATACTGCCATGTCAGGTACGAAAGATACCATAGGAGCAGGCTGCATGATTACCATCTGGATGTCGTTAGACTGTTCCTGACGAACCAAGTCAGTGTCGCCACCAAGCTCGCCAGTTCCGTGATAATCGATAGTCAACTTACCACCAGTAATTTCATTTGCCTGATTAGCAATTTCCTGGCCCAAAAGGTTACCAGCAGAATCCTTTGCTGTAGAGTCAGCAAGGATCAAGGTTACCGGCTCAAGATCAGCATAAGCGTCGTTGCCGCCGGATGAGCTTTCAGAGGAGCTATCACCACTGCAGCCCGTTAGACCCATTGCCAATACGAGTGCGAGTGCAGATACACCGATAAAAGCTAGAAACTTGTTCAAAGCTTTTGAGTGCAATTTTGCTTTCATTCCCCTCAATCTCCTTCCAAAAATCTTTTCTTACAACAGAGCGTTTTGTACTTAGCCCAGATAAAGCTTTTTAAATCCCAGCGCCCAAGCTCTTTGTCTTGAGCGCCAGGTAAATCCAATTCCTTCTTGAGTAACTACTGACCCAAATAGAGGAACGTAGAGAACCAAGGAATGTACACAATCAGTACCAAAGCGACCAAGAATGCGATGATGAAAGGTACTGCCTTGGCTGCGATGTCCATTGGCTTTTCGCCAGAGAGGTTCGAGACAACGAACAGGTTGAGTCCAAATGGTGGAGTTGCAAGACCGATTGCCAAGCAGCAAACCAGAATTACACCAAAGTGGACTGGGTCGACTCCCAAAGCTTCCATTGCAGGCAACAGAATAGGAGCCAAAATGATGATTGCAGGACCGGTATCCATAACCATACCCAGGATAAGGAACAGGATCATGCAGAAGGTAAGAGCAATCCATGCTTCACCGAAGGTAGAGGTGATGAAGTTGGTAATTGCAGCAGATGCGCCAGTAAGAGAAAGTACGCGACCGAATGCAGTTGCAAATGCCAGTACGAACGCCAAACCACCATACGTACGAACTGCCGTTACCATGATGTTCCAGATGTCCTTGATCTTGATGGTCTTGTACACCCAAAGAGAAACAATCAGAGCATAGAATACGCTGATACATGCAGCTTCAGTAGGAGTTACGAAACCTGCATAGATACCGCCCAGAACGATGATTGGGCAAAGCAGTGCAGGGAAGCTGTCAATGAACAAACGGCCAAGACCCATGTCATGAAGTTCCTGCATTGAAGTGTCAATACGATCACGGTCTTCACCCTGGCGCTTGCAGTGAATTACGCAGTAAATCATCAATACAAGACCGATGAGGATACCAGGGAAGATACCGCCCAGGAACAAAGCACCAGTGGAAACACCAGTTGCCAGTGAATACAGAACGAATGGAATAGATGGCGGGATAATTACGCCCAAACCACCAGCTACAACAATCAAGCCGGAGCTCCACTTACGTTCGTATCCCAAGCTAACTAAGAATGGAATACACATAGAACCTACTGCAGCTGCCGTTGCAGGACCGGAACCAGAAATAGCACCGTAGAACAAGCAGGTAATAACAACTGCACAAGGTACGCCGCCTGGGAAGCGACCTACAAAGTAGGCGAAGAAGTTAAACAGTTTCTGAGAAATGCCACCTTCGGCCATGATGATGCCGCCGAAGATGAACAGAGGTACTGCCAAGATTGGCGTTGAGTTAGCACCAGAAAATGCATTGGTTACTAACTGAGTAACATTGCCGCCAACACCTGTAACCCAAATAGGAGCCAGGGAGCCCGCAATCATTGCGACACCAATAGGTACGGAGAATGCAAGGACGACAAGGAATACTACGAATACAAGAATTGCCGGCATTATTCATCCCCCTCCTTACCCATAGCCTTAATTGCGCTGGTATCAAAATTGCCAGATTCAAGCTCAAATTCGGTTTGCTCTTCAATAGTGCTCTTAGGCTCTACATTGATATGCTTGATATGAATAACGAACATTTCCACGCTACGCAGTGCAGCAAGTGCAAAACCGACAAGAACGATGAGATACATAATCCACATTGGGAGAACCATTGCAGGAGAAGTTTCTCCACTCTCAACGATACGCATTAAAACGGTTACTGCTGCATTGGTGAGAACTGCCATCATTGCGAAAGTAACAACATCAACAATTACGTTAACGACGTTGCGAACTTTCCAAGGCATGATGTCAACAAGAGCAGTAACTCTCAACATCGACTCTGTACGGATGGTATAAGGCAACGAAAGGAATACTGTTGCGATCCATAAGAAGCGGCACAGTTCTTCTGGCCACGTCAGGACTGGAAATGCGGGCACGTTACGACAAATAACTTGTAATAAAGTGACACAAGAAATAAGAACAAGGAAAACAATCAGAATGAATTCCTCAAAGTGCTCGTCAAACCACTTAATGACTTTCATCCGTTTTTTCACCTCCAATTCTTTGTTGAACAAATTGAAGGCAATGGCGCATCAGACACCTTAGAATGCTGGTCTTTATTTGTCCCCCAGACTAGCTTTCTAGGATAGGTCTTCCCTCCATGCTGCAGCGATGACTTAACCCTTTTCTGGAATAATCTGGTGCGCCATTCCCTCTCTACAATGCGCACCGCTGTAGCCTTGATTTCAGTATAAATTCGCTGCTGTACTGGGATTCCTCCAAATAAAGAGGGTCATTTATTCAGGGGTTGCATAAGTTTATTAATAACTATGGCTATATAACAGAAATGTTATAAGAACATGTTCAAGAAACGCTTTTTGCATAAATCTATGAATCGAGCTCATAGATTCAGCTAGAACCTATGAGCTCTCCTAATTACCTTCAGCGACGCTCTATTTGTCAGCGCCGCTCTATTTGTCAGCGCCACCCTATCTGCGGGCTTCCATGATTTCCGCCAAGCCTTGCACGCGGGTTTCAAACTGAGCCTGGCTAAACACGCGAGGATCCGCCTGATCTGCGTCGAAGGTAGTGTATGGTAAGCCACGAGCCTTCTCTAGCTGACGTTGCATCTCAAACATAATACCAACCCAGGGCTTACAGCTACGCATAACGTTACACAGCACGCCATTACAGTGATAATCGTCAATCAATCCTAGGCGATAATCGCGACCTAATTCAATACCTGTTGCATTGTTAGTCTTCGCGTATGCCTCGCACAGAGTGTATAGGTCGTTAAACGTCACACCATAATTGCCACAATAAGGCGTTCCTACTAGGTTAATGCCGTTTTCCGCCAATGTTTCGGAATTGCTCCGCAGGTAGGGCCAACAACACAAACCGTCAAACATAATGCGATGCTTCTCTTCGCCCTTAAAGGTGCTCTCACCAGAAGCGATTTTTTCTTTCAACTCATCAATATACATGCGAAGCACTTCGGTGGTTTCCTTGCGTCCGCGCGCAATTACCATGAGCGCCATAAAGTTGTAGGCATCAAATCCGCTTACAGGAGAAGGAACTGTTTTACCCATAAGATCCAGCGCTTCCTGGAATAAGCGGCCATTTTCAGCAGATATTTCCATTACTTCCTGGAACTTATCGTAGTCGAATGCTTTGCCGCTAATTTCTTCAAGCTGTTCAACGATACCTTGCACCTGCTTTTTCATGTAGGTTATTTTGCTCTTTTTGTAATAGCCGTCGGTGTTGTAGGGCACATCAAACATGATGAACGGGATATCCAGCTTCCACGCAAGGTTTTCGTACCATTTAATAACCGTGGTGCAAATATTGTTGCCCACGCATAGAAAATCTGGCTCAGGAATATCTAGTCCAAACCCAAAATCTTCATCGCGCTCGATAAAACCCAAATTGATTCGTGCATAGGAGCACAAATCCATGGAATAGCCTAAGCCTTCAGCTTTTTCGCAGAAGGGAATGGCGCCCTTGTGTGCCGCAACTGCCGCTGCATGGTTCTCAGGGTAAATTACATTCAGATCGAATACTTCAAAGAGTTCCTTGATGAAATTCGAGGTGGAATATCCGACGGGCTTGCCAGCTGCTTTCGCATCGCGCGCTTCTTGGTATAGGTCGCCCGTGACTTCTTTCATACGAGCACGAGCAGGGCTGTAGTTTTTAGCGTTCTTTTCAACCATAGCAATCAATCCCCTCTTAACCAAGCATTTCAGCAAACGCCTGGATACGCGTAGTCGCCTGCTCATTGATGTGGTCTTGCTGAGCTGTTTCCAAATACAAAAGAGGAACGCCCGCATCAGCAAGCTGTTTTTTGATAACGGGATAGTCGTATTCTTCCTCTTCGCAGAATTTCGTTACATTAATAAGAGCGCCGTCGGCTTTACGCTCTTTTGCAAGCGCCACTAACGTTTCTCCGCGCTGCTTGGTTGGGTCGAGCGCAACAGAAGTGTTTTGAACATCGAGCCAAATATGCGCAAGTGATACAAAAGGATCCACATTGCCTGGAGCGTCTTTTGCAAATCGCACGGATTCTGCCGTTAAAACATCCCCTACAATGGCGATGTTTTGTTTCTCGAGTTCATCGAGCAGTGGTTTTGAATCAAGCAGAATTCCTGTAGCAACTAAACGCAAGCCTGTAAAAGAGTCCTCAGGCAGAGACGCTAAGCTTTCATTGAGCCGTCCCACCAATTCCGCGTGTACGCGAACAGGCAGCACCTGCGCTGCTTTATAAACCACATGGCGCTTCCACGGAGTAACCGCGCTAGGATGCTGCGCTGCAATTGCATCAAATTCTCGCATTGCGGCGCGCTGTTTGTTATAAGCGTTAATGCTAGTTCGCAGAGCCTTGTCGGTAATAGTGTTGCCCGATATCTCTTCCAGCTTTTCTTTTACTTCTTCCAGTTCGCTTAAAAGGTAATCCTCTGCTGCAGGATGGGTTCGATTAGCAGGCTGAACTAAGCTCATTACCGACATTTCTGGCACCGCGAATTTCCAGTTTTCTTCCAAATTGCGCAGTCCATCACAGGTCGTCGGAATAATTACGCCCGATAGATAGTCATATTCGCCACGTAGCGCTCGCTCCATAAGCGTTACCAAAATCGAACAATAAAACGCTGGATAATACCCATTTGCACGACTTATTTCAGTAGCGCCACCCCACAATTCAATGGGATACATTCCTGCGGCATCCACCAATTCATAAGGAGCAAAATACGGAATGCAACCTATTGCCTTCTGGTTTGCACTCCTGTACTTTTCGAACGTTTTCTGCGGATCGACTATGGCCTGCTCCATTTCAGAAAAGATTTCATCAATCGTTTTGTCATCAATTGTTTTGTGCGATTTCTCTTCAGCAGTCCCCATACAGCACACCCCTTCTTGTATTTACTGCTAACAGATGTTGTCTGTGTCGCTTCTTCTGCTTGTCAAATGTCGCATCCTCAACTTTGCCAAACTAAGCGTTGCGCTTTACTTTTCGATACGCCTTTAGTGCCGCACCTATGGCACCTGCAAACTGACAATCTTCTGGCACCGATATCGAAACACCAAGCTCGCGCTCAAGCGCATGTACAACACCTGCATTTTGAGCAACGCCGCCACTCATTCCAACAGGTTCGGTTACTCCTAAACGACGCGCCAAACCAGCAGTTCGCTGAGCGCACGAATTATGAATTCCCGCCACTATGTCGGGGATCTTGTTTCCTTCAGCTAAGTGAGAAATAACTTCAGATTCGGCAAAAACCGTACACGTTGAACTGATTTTTACCGGCTCTGTTGCTTGGGCATCAAGATTGCCCAGTTCGTCAGTAGTGGTTTCAAGAACGCCTGCCATCACATCAAGGAATCGCCCTGTTCCAGCAGCGCATTTTTCGTTCATGACAAAATTGTCTAGCATACCTTGGTCGTTAAGGCTGAGGACTTTAACATCCTGACCGCCAATGTCGATAATGGTTCGAATACCAGGCAGTAGATGGTTCATACCCAAGGCATGACAAGAAAGTTCACTGATCTCTTCATCTGCCTGCTCGAAACGCTGTCGGCCATAACCTGTAGCAACACAGTAGGCAATATCGTCCCAAGAAAGATTCGCCTTTTCGAATAGATCTTCAATAACGCGTGCAGCACCACTCGTGCCTGCGCCCAACGAATATAGCGAACGCGCCACAATGCGATCGCCGTCTTCAAGAATTACCGCTTTGCTTGATGTTGACCCAATATCAATCCCCAAGGTGTACATAATGATTCCCTCCATTAGTACGCCACTAAAAGCACCTAAATGCTTCCCCTAGAAAACAAGCTTACTCGCGAAAGAGGGTATTCGTTAAGTACTATTCATATTGTTTTTGGGGGATTTTGTTTCATTTTTTGAATACTGAATCTGCTGAATACGTCGAAAACGATTTCGTGCATTCCACAAACTTCCCAGTGCTTATAAATTTTCAATCTTCAGCGTTATGCAAGCTAGTCTTGCGCGCTCCATAAACCATCTTTGCTTTAAGCTTCATTTTTTCGAAAAAGAGCTTAACTTTTGGATGAAATATACCGTTATGCAGGTGCTTCGAATTCGTACTTGCTTCATCTTGTAATTATCGTCCCAATAAGGGTAATGAAACGCAAATTTGGACGATTAATCTGTATCTTGAGCACTTTTTATTTTTTCTCCCAGCTAATTCACCTGCATTATGGTTAATTTCGTCCAAAAGTTGGGGTTGTAGACCAAAAAGTTGAATCGATAGAACAAAAAGCGCAGATACAAAGAAAGCCGAGAACCCTAGACAAGTAGCTCGGCTTTACAAAAGCCCCGCCTTATATTGAAGCACTAGCGGGGCCTTAACGAAAAAACGCTGCCCGAGTAAGCGGGACGCCTTTCACCTGGAAGTATAGCAAAAAGAAGGTTATAGGCTATAGAAAAAAGAGGGTCATAGGAGGGCTATAGAAAGAGGGCCCGCATAAAGCGGACCCTCTCAATTTCAAGCTTATAATAGGTAACTAACAGCTTATTTCGCTAAACATATCAGCTGTATTACATCTGCATAGCTACCAAGTAGCCGTCGCGGATTGCCTCGAGGAGACGCTTGAACTCAGGCGTACCATAAGGATCGTTTGCAGCAACGCCTTCCCAATCGGTGTGAGGAGAAGCGTTACCAATGAGGTGAAGATGCTCTTCACCAAGAACACCCTTAGCTTCGTCATAAAGCTCGGTGTTGTCGATCATGGTAGTGCCAGTGATGATGGTGTCAGCAGGAACGGTGAATTCCTTACCTTCAGCATCTTCGCAGAGAACGCCTTCGTCGGTGTAAGCCTTAACCTTGGTCAAGGTAAGAATCTTTACGCCTTCCTTCTTCAACTTGCGAAGCTCTGGGTTCTTGTCGATGATACCGATTTCAGCGCCAGCCTTCTTAGCAGACTCAATAACGGTAACCTCGCGGCCTTCGTTCATGGAAGAAGCTACTTCGATACCAGCGAAGCCGCCGCCGATAACAGCCATGCGCTTCTTAACCAGCAAGTGAGTACCAAGACCCCACTGCATAAGTCCCAGAGGAGCACCGAGGATACCCATACCGAAGCAGGAAAGACCCCACATGAAGCCCTTACCTGGGGTGCCCTTACCTTCAACGAGTTCCTTCAAAGCGTGAGAATCGATGACGTTCTTGCGATCCTTACCAGGAACATCTGGAGAAGTGGTCTCAGGACCAACAGCCAAAATTACTTCGTCAGCACCGAAGTCCTTCAAGTAGTTAACGTCAACCTTGGTGTTGCAACGAACATCAATGCCAAGACGCTTGATTTCGTTGTTGTACCAATCAACCATTGGAGGAAGCTCTTCGTTCAATACCTGAGCGAGGTTCAGCAAGCCGCAAGGCTTCTTCTTCTGGTCAACAACGGTTACGTTCTTGAAGCCACGCATCTTCAGATTACGTGCAGCTTCCAAACCAGCAGGACCAGCACCAACGATGAGGATCTTCTTCTGAGCCTCTTCGCCAGTTACCTGATGGTCTTCAGGCAAACCATACTGTGAGAAGTAAACGTTAGGATTAACAGAGCACTTGCAAGGCTTACCAATGAAGATGTTGTCAAGGCAGCGAGAGCAAACGATGCAAGGACGAACTTCTTCGGAGCGGCCTTCAGCAACCTTGATGCCAATTTCAGGCTCTGCAATCCAGTGACGAGCCATACCAGCTGCGTCGCCGGAACCGTCTGCGAGGATCTTTTCGCAAACATCCAAGTGATTAATACGGGTGCCAGGGAAGCAAGGCAAGGTGGTGTACTTCTTAGCTTCCTTGGAAAGATAAATGAATTCGCCTTCAGGAACGAGCTGGTTAGCAACAGGACGAGGAGCCTCATGGAAGCCAGCCTGGATAGACCAAGCATCTACGCCGTGCTTTTCAACGCATTCGATAACCTCTTTGAGGTCTTCAACGCGCTGACCACCAGGCATAAGGTCGTCTGCAGAATAACGAATAAGAATAGGCATGTCGTCGCCGCAGGTCTTGTGGATCTCATCGATGATTTCGGTGAGCAGACGGCAGCGGTTTTCAGTAGATCCACCATATTCGTCGGTACGATGGTTGGAGTACTTAGAAATGAAGCGCATTACCATGTAGCCAATACCAGCATGAATCTCGATGATGTCAATGCCAGCCTTCTTGCAGCGAAGAGCAGCTTCGCCGTACTGCTTAACTACGATAGCAATTTCTTCCTTGGTGAATTCCTTTTCAGGCATGCCAACGAAGGGGCCGGAAACAACGTCCTTAGAAGGAGCGTAAGAGTGAAGTTCGTCTTCACCAGTTGCGCGCCATTCATAGCAGAGCTGAAGCTGAGCAGCTAACTTAGCGCCATGCTTGTGGCAAACTTCAGCGGTGCGGGTAAGACCAGGAATAAAGCAGTCGTCCCAAACACCTACTGCACCAGTGGTGGTGTGATACTTAGGCTCGGTGTCGAAAACGTCGCAAACGTAGCAAGAGCCAAGCTCGATCAGAGCTGCACCGCCCTTTGCGCGCTGCTCGTAAAAGTCCACCAAGTCATCGCCAACATGATAGTTGTCGGTCTTCTCGATGGTCATTGGCAGCATTACGAAACGATTTCGCAGCTCCACATTGCCGATTTTAAACGGCTTATTTAATAATTCGTACTTCACTTCGCGGCCCCTTTCGTAAGACAAAAGTGAAATTTCATTCCAGCATATCTTGAGAGCTGATCAGTAATGACCAATCGTACGCACTCCTTCGCATTACGTTATTGTAAAACAGAATGCACTATATTTTCAGTCAATATCCATTGTTTGTTCTACCGATTCCCCAAAAAAGCGATAGGCAGAAACGCATATAGCACCGATAAGAACTTATTTGCTACACATTTTTAAACTTTTGACCAAACTTTGTTAATTGCACGATAAAATAGAGGTGCGCATTCGGGCGATAGGAGCGCGCATTACGACATAGTAGGAGTGCGCGTTGCGCGCAGGGTAAAACTAAGGCGAAAGGAACATACAGTGGGCACCTTTGACACAAAACTGCTGATATCCCAGGCCTTAGTAGATCTGTGTAAAGAACAACCTTTAAAAAAGGTTTCTATTAGCGATATCGTTGAACGCACCGGCAAAAACCGCAAAACGTTCTATTATCACTTCGAGGACAAAAACGCACTGATCATTTGGAAGTTTCGCTACGATTTAGGCACTGAATTGCAGCGTCGCTTCCCTGAAAACATTTTGGTATACGAAAAGGAAGGCGATGGCACCTACCCCGAACTTCCCTTCTATATCACGCAAAAATCGGGTGTACGTTCTTTGGATCACTCAAAGTTTTTCGATACTTTTGCCATCGTTTTGGAACGCGAGCGCAACTTCTACATGCAGGCATTTGCTGAAACGGGTCCTGCGGCGCTGCGCAATTACTTACATGAACTGTATTTACCTGCGCTGCGCAACGATATAACCATCATTTTGGCTAATCGCTATCTGCCTGAAGAAAACATCGACTTTTTAAGTGAATTCTACACGTGCGCATTTCTGTCCTACTTCACGCGCAAATGCGAACAACCTGGCACAAAGCATTTAATTAGCAATGCAGGTCCTTTTGCCAACATTATTCACAGCTCCATGGAAAGCGAAATCAAAGAAGCACAGCTGCGCCGCAATTTGTAACTAGCTGATCGCGATTCTATCTAGTCGCTGTTCTGACTCACCGCAGTTTATAGTTAGCTACGCCGTATTTTATAACTAGCTAGTTACTATCCCAGCTTGTCATGGATTAGTTAGCTGCATCGGTGCTCAAAGGCAACGGCGCCAAAAACACAAAGTGCGCTTGTTTCAGAAGTTTTTTGCGATTCCAGGGGGCACCCTGCAGAAAAACCCCGAAAGTGAGAGGGTTGCTATCTAATTTGTCGAACAAATCAGGTAAAAAATGTCTCCATCCATGCAAAATACGTCATTTTTGACTGTTTGCTTTACCTCAAACCTCTCACTAAGCGCATTTTTCTGCAGGGGTAACGCGCATTCTTAGAAAAACCTGTAGCTAACTAACTATTCGGCATCTTGCTCTTGCGCAAAGAGTCGAGCTACACCACCACTACTATTATTCTGCGTAGCTATCCATAATGAGTGGTGCTGCAATATACACCATGATCTGGTCTGTGCCTTCTGCAATTTGATTTCCGCGGCAATCTTCCCAAATAGTGCTAACGCGTGCACCTTCGGTATACCCTAAACCGCCCAAGATTTGCATAGCATCACTTGCAACCTGAGTAGCAGTTTTGGGAATATAGCGCTTCATCAGCGCAACCGCTAAGCGCTTTTCAGGATGATTTGTCTCGATAGACCATGCCGCATGATAGAGCATCGCTCTCATGGTTCGCAGGCTTACTTCCATATCGGTAAGCATCTGTTCGATCTGCTGGAACTGCCCAATTGGCACACCAAATGCCCTACGACCGCGGGCATTTTCTACTGCATCTTCCATTGCAGCCTGTGCCATACCAAGTGAAGATGCACACGTGAACACGCGACCATATTCCAGCAACCTAAACAGATGGCGGAAACCGCCTTTGTGACCAATAAGACGATATTCAGGTTTCAGTTCCACTTCATCAAAAGAAACCGAAGCAATGTTGTTTTTTTATTTTTTGCCTGCCACCAGGAAACATCGATTCCATTCAAAAGC
>OGYW01001327.1_pt1 | contig 22111 bp, 20 predicted proteins | sample 1576621 | NCBI WGS metagenome assembly OGYW01 (sample SAMEA3541528, study PRJEB24748) | human gut metagenome | biome: human gut; feature: human-associated habitat; material: faeces | place: China | collected 2012 | reverse complement strand
TGCCCTTGCCCATGCGGGTGCCGTCCGGGGACCAGTCGCGGATGTCGTACTTGGGTTCGCCGTCGTTCCAGCTGATGAGGTTCAGCTGACGCTCCCAGCCGCGGGGACGCTCCGAGAGAACTGCAATGCGCTGAACAACTTCATATTTGATCTCTGCCATGATGCAAAACCTGCCTTTATCTTTGTTTGCTACCATAATAAGGGAAGCGGACGCAGATTTCAACAGGTAGAGCAAAAATAATTTGAAAAATTTTTGTTAGCCGTAAGGTGCATCCTCACGCCAGTCCACAAGGCTCAGCACCTGAGAAGCATCCTCGTCCGGGGCCGGATGGCAGGAATGGGTGTGCTGGTCGGTGCTGAACAGTCCGGGTGCATAGTGGGCCATCACGCTGGTCTGCACATCCCCGGCCAAAAATTCCCGGGCGTTCTTCTGGTAACAGGCGGCCGGGGTGCCGTTGGTCATGGGCACACCCTGCGGGACACTGTCCGTGTCCGGGTGCGGGGTCTGGCCCGGTGTTTCGATCTGCGGCGGCACCTGTGTGCCGGGGGCAGCGGGGTCGCCTGGCAGCAGGATGTCCGGCTCCCTGCCTAGCGGCGGGCTGCAGCGGGTGCAGCTGTTTTCCGGTGCGGCGGCAATGCCGGGCTGGTGTTCCAGCTCATGGCGGATAAAGGGCGTCAAGCTCATTAGAAAATCACCTCCGCCCATAGGATGCCCCGGAAAGATGTAACTTATAAAGAGGCCTGCGGTGTTTCACACGATCAATTCTACGGTAGAGCCGCCGGTGCGGGCTTTGCGCACCACAACCTGTCGGTCGATGCGGTCTTTCAGAGCACCTACGTGGGAGATGATGCCCACCAGCCGGTCGCCCTCGGTCAGCCCTGCAAGTACGCGCATGGCCTGTTCCAGCGATTCGTCATCCAGACTGCCGAAGCCCTCGTCGAGGAAGAGCGTGTCCAGACGGATGCCGCCTGCCGCGCTCTGTACTTCGTCCGAAAGGCCCAGTGCCAGCGCCAGCGATGCCTTGAAGCTTTCGCCGCCGGAAAGGGTTTTGACGCTGCGGCGGGTGCCGTTGTAGTGGTCGATGATGCCAAGGTCCAAGCCGGACTGGCTGCGCTGGTTCTCGGCACCAATGCGCTCCAGCTCGTACTGCCCGGCGGTCATCTGCATCAGGCGGGTGTTGGCGTGGCGCAGGATGCGGTCCAGATAGTTCATCTGGATGTAGGCTTCCAATTTGATCTTCTGTTTGCTGGTCAAGGTGCCGCCCGCCGTGGCGGCAAGGGCACTCACCCACTGCCAGCGCTGTTCAAGTTGAGTGCGCGCTTCGGCAGCGGTGCGGTATTTTTCAGCGGCTGCACGGTTGGGCAGCCGCTGTGCGGCCAGCTGCTGGGCCTGCTCCCGCAGGGCAGTGCGGGCGGCGGCAAGGCGGGCCTGTTCTGCCTGTAAAAATTCCAGCGGCTGGGCAGGCCCGGCGGTTTCGGCAGTGGCTTGCTGGGTCTGCAGGGCATCCACAGCGGCTTTGGCAGCGGCATAGGCCTGCTCTGCCTGTTTGAGGGAATGCTGAGCCTGCTCCATGCCGGTGCGCAGGGCGGTGCGGCTGGCTTCCAATGCATCCAGCGCGGCCTGTGCCTCGGCCCGCTGCGGATAGGGCAGGGCTGCACGAGCGGCAGCGGCCTGCTGTTCCAGTGCATCGGCGCTGGCATTCTGCGCGGCGGCGGTGCTGTCAGCTTCAGCGGCGGCCTGTTCCAGTGCCGGGCGCTGGCGGCTTTTTGCCTGACGGTCGGCCTCCAATGCGGTGCGGCGGGCGCAGTCTGCTTCGGCCTGCCGAAGCGCGGCGACACACTTGGCCTGTGCTGCGTGCAGGGCACAGGCTTCTTCCGTCAGGACAGCGTTCATCCCCTTGAAGGTCAGCTGTACCGTCCCATCCGGGGAAGTGAAGCGCTCTGGCAATAGGCTCTCAGCATCCCGGCGCAGGGAGCGGCGGGCTTCGTCGGCTGCGGCAAGGGCGCTCTGTGCGGCAGTGCTGGCAGTCTGGGCCAGTGCATCGGCCTTTTCGGCTTCCTGCTTGGCGGCATCCACCTGCGCCTGCGTGGGAGCTGTGTGGGGCAGTTGGGCCTTTGCCGGGTGGTGGACGCTGCCGCACACGGGGCAGGGTGCACCCTCGGCCAGCGCCTGCGCCAGCAGTCCGGCCTGTGCGTCCAGAAAGGCTTTGTCCAGCGCATCCCGCCGGGCATGGGCCTGCTCCTTGGCTTCGGCGGCAGTGCGGTAGGCATCCTGCGCACGGTGGGCCTTTTGTGCCTGCTGCTGGCAGGCGGCAAGCCGCTGGTTCAGGGTGGTAAGGGCGGTGCTGCGCTGGGCCAGCTCCTTTTCCCGGTTCTGCAAGGCCAGCAGCCGGGTGGGAGCATCTTCCAGCGCGGTCAGCTCCTTTTCAGCAGCGGCCAGCGCTGTGTCCAGTGCGGCCAGCTGGGTGCGTTTCGCTTTGGCCTTGGCAGCGGCCAGCTGGGCAGCATCCCGCGCGGCCTGCTGCTGATGGCACAGGGCATCCAGCTCATTGTAGGCGGCAAGGGCCGTCTGTGCCTGCGTCACCTGTCCGGCAAGAACATCCAGCTGGGCGGCATCGCCTGTGTGGCGGGCGCTCTCGGCACGGGCAGCTTCCAGCACAGGCAGGGCAGCGGTAAGCTCTGCCTGCTTTGCGGCCAGCTGTGCGGCCAGCTGTCGGGCCTGCTGGGCAGCACCCAGCTGACGTTGTACTTCGTCCAGCTTGGCTTCGGTGTCCTTGAGGGCAGCAGCAACGGTCTCCTGCGCGGCCTGCTGGCGGGCCAGCAGACCTTCCAGCAGGGCAAGGGCCGTCTCCGGCTCGGTCTGGGCGTTCAGTGCGGCAAGGGCATCGGCATCCGGGTCGTCGGGAGAAAACCGGATGCCGGAGAGCAGACTGTCCAGCTTTGCATTCTGGGTGGTGCGCTGCTGGCTGAGGGCGGCGCTTTCGGCCTGCAGGCGCTCCTGCAGCCGGGCATAGCGCTGGGTGCGGAACAGCTTGCGGAAAATGCGGCTGCGCTCCTCGGTGGAAGCGTTGAGCAGCTTTGTGAACTGACCCTGCGCGATCATGGCGATCTGGCAGAACTGGCTGTAGTCCAGCCCGATGATCTCCTGCACTGCGGCAGTCACATCCTTGGCTTTGGTCACCGGCGGACGGCCATCGGAATAGGTGAGGGTGGCATCCGCTTTCTCGGTGGTCATGCCCTCGCCGCGGTTTTTGGGGCGCTGGTACTCCGGGTTGCGGCGCACGGTATAGCGCTGGCCGTTCACCTCAAATTCCAGCTCCACAAAGGTGGGCGTTTTAAGATCAGCATATTTGCAGCGCAGCATGGCGCCTTCGCGCACGCCGCCGCTGGAATGGTCGTACAGGGCGTATGTAATGGCATCGAACAGGGTGGTCTTGCCTGCGCCGGTATCGCCGGTGACAAGGTATAAGCCGCCCCTGCCCAGCTTTGCCAGTTCCAGAACCGTCTCGGCGGCATAGGGGCCAAAGGCCGAAAGAGTGAGCTTCAGCGGTCTCATGCGTCCTCGCCCTCCTTCCAGATCTCCTCAATGAGCTGCTGGCAGAATGCCGCCTGCTCCGCCGTCAGCGGCTGATTGTTCTGCAGCTGGTAGAACGCCGAGAAGTGCTCCAGCGGGGTGATGCTCTCGGCGCGCTCCGGTGCGGTGATCTCCTGATCTTCCCGGGTGCGGAGGTTATCGTAGTCCAGCCGCATCAGGTTGGGGTAGATCACCCGCAGGCGGGCCAGCGCGTCCGGCACGTCCTGCTCGTCGGTCAGGGTAATGTGCAGGTAGTCGTCCACCGCAGTGCCGTCGTAATTGCGGCGGTCGGTCAGCTCCATGTAGCTGCCGCGCACTTCCCGCAGGTCGTGCTTCGGGGTAAGCGGCGCGGTGGTGATGGAAACTTCGCCCTTGAGACCGAACTCCACAAAGGTGGCGCTCTTGTGCTGGTCTGCTTCCGAAAAGGAGTATTTCAGCGGGGTGCCGCAATAGCGCACGGCATCGCGGCTCACCTTCTGGGGGCTGTGCAGGTGGCCCAGCGCCACGTAGTCAAAGGCATCGAACAGGCTGGCATCCACGCTGTCCACACCGCCCACCGAGACTTCCTCGCTCTCACAGCAGGCGGCACCGGCCACGAACTGATGGGCCACCAGCACGCTGCGGTGGGCCGGGTCCGGCGGGCAGTGGCGCAGCACGCAGGCAAGGGCATCGTTGTAGCTCTCCACAGGCTCGTCCGGCCAGACATGCCGCACCATGGCGGGCTTGAGGAAAGGCAGAAGGTACACGTCTAGCGTGCCGTACTCGTCGGTGAGGGGGATGGGCACCGGCGCACCGGAGAACACCGGGCTGACGTACACCCGGCTGTTTTGCAGCAGGGCAGAGCCAAAGGCGATGCGGTCGGCGGAGTCGTGATTGCCGCTGATGGCGAACACCGGCAGCCTGCGTTCGGCCAGCTGGGTGAGGAACCAGTCCAGCAGGCGCACGGCTTCGGCAGGGGGAACGGGCTTATCGTAGAGGTCGCCCGCCAGCAGCACACCGTCCACGGGTGTGCTGTCCAGCAGGGAGAGAATCTGTTCCAGAATGTACCGCTGGTCGTCCAGCATGGAGAACTCGCACACCCGCTTGCCCAGATGCAGGTCGGAAAGATGCAGAAAACGCAAACGGAAACACCGCCTTTTCAGAGTTTTCTTTATTATACAGCAGGGCGGGGGTGGGGGCAAGGAAAACTCCCCCAGTCATCGCTGCGCGATGCCAGCCCCCTCGGGGATGGGGCCTTTGGCAGTGCGGAAAAGCTTCCGGTTTTGCCAGAGACTCCCTCTTTGAGAGAGCTGGCACGGCGCAAGCCGTGACTGAAGGAGTTCGCTTCCCTTAAATCAGAACATCTTCTCCCACGTTTCTTCGCCGACCGCGCCGTCGGCGGTAAGGCCGTTGCGGCGCTGGAACCGCTGCACAGCCGCTGCCGTTGCCGCGCCGAACCTACCGTCGGCGTTCAGCCGTTCACCCAGCGAATTGAGCTTCTGCTGCACCAGACGCACCGTGCCGCCGGAAGAGCCGCTGCGCAGGGCAATGCCGGGGTAGGGCACATGCAGGCCGTGCTTGGCCGTGTAGCGGGTGTAGAGCACGTTCCATGTGTTCGCGCCTACCTTGCCGTCCACATTCATCTTGTTTTTCAGCTGGAACTCCTTCACGGCGTTCTCGGTGGAAATGCCGAATTTTCCATCGGTCTTCAGCTCGCTGTACCATGTGCAGGCGTCGCGCACACCGTTGAGCCAGGTCTGCACAAGAGCTACGTCCGGCCCGGAGGAGCCACGCTGGAGCAGGGAATAATAAGCAGGGATCGCCATAGTGGATAACACACTCCTTTCGCCCTATGCTATGCGGCGAAAGCACCGGGCGTTACCCAAGCAGCACCACGTCCTCCCGGCGGGCGGTGCGCTGCTGCACCCATTCCACCAGCCGGAGCCGGAGGATGTACTCCCCGCACACAAGGTCGTTTTCGGCAGGCTGGGCATAGCTGCCGCAGGCAGAGCGGCACAGGCCCGGGTAGAGCACGCACCACCAGTTGCGGCCTTTTCCGGCACCGAGATCGATGCGCAAAGCGTCGTACCGCCCGGCAGGCAGGATGCCCGAAGCGTAGCGCCGGGTGTCGAAGTACATGTTCACCAGCTGCACCCGCACCGGAGTGCGGATGTTCAGCTGTGCCAGCGCGTGCCGAGCCGTGAGCTGCAGCTCAAATAGATGCTGCGCCGCCCAGGCGATCGCTTCCGGTTTGCTCCGTGCCGGGCAGGCGGTGTCCAGATAGGCAAGCACGGCATCCCGCACATGGAGCTTTGCGCTCTGGCTGGCAATGGAATCGCTCTCAGCCCGGATGTGCAGGCGCAGGGTGTCGGTGCACACCAGCGCCCCGGTGTCCAGCTGGGTGCGGCCCCATGCAAATGTCTGCCATGCGCCACACAGGGCAAGGGCGAGAAACAGGCCAAGGCAGAGCAGAGCCATCTGAGAACGTGTAAGCATTCTGGATAACATAAAAACAGACCCTTCTTCTGGAAATGTTATCCAGAGGATGGGCCTGTTGAAAAGAATTTATTCAGGAAAGAACGAACCCTCTCAGGCATTGCTGCGCAATGCCAGCTCCCCCGAGGGGGGGAGCTTTTGTGCATATACCGGGAAAGTGCAGCTTCAAAGGCGAGATTGAATCGTCTGATGGATTTTTTCACAGACTGCTTCAAACTGAAGATCCACTTCATAATTAGAAAAACGAAGAACATCCAAGCCGTACTGCGAAAAGATGCTGCTCCGTTCACGGTCATACAGAAGCCCTTGTTCGGTGGTGTGTTGTGCTCCATCCAATTCGATGACCAGTTGTGCGCGAGAACAGTAAAAATCAGCAATAAAAGATTCAATGATGCGCTGCTTATAAATTTTTACCGGGTAGCGGCGCAAAAACTGATACCATAGCTTTCTTTCCTGCGGCGTCATTTCGCGGCGCAGCTCGCGTGCACGAGGCAGCATATCGCCATTTTTGGGAACGATGTTCGGTTTCATAGGAAACACCTGCTTTCGGTTTGAAAAAAGCTCCCCCTTTCGGGGGAGCTGGCATCGAGCGTATGCGAGATGACTGAGAGGGTCCTTTAGTTCTTCAGCGACTGCATGGGGGCAGGCAGGCGGCCGCCGCGGTTGATGAACACGGACGGGTCGTGCTGGTTCACGGCCATGATGGGGCCATAGCCCAGCAGACCGCCAAAGTCCAGCACCTCGCCGGCCTTGCGGCCAATGGCAGGGATCACGCGCACGGCGGTGGTCTTGCTGTTCACCATGCCGATGGCGGCTTCGTCAGCGATCAGGGCGCTGATGACAGCCGGGGTGGTGTCGCCCGGGATGATGACCATATCGATGCCCACCGAGCAGACGGCGGTCATGGCTTCCAGCTTTTCAATGGTCAGGCATCCGGTCTCGGCGGCGTGGATCATGCCGGCATCCTCGCTGACCGGGATGAAGGCACCAGACAGACCGCCCACGTGGTTGGAGGCCATCACGCCGCCCTTCTTCACGGCATCGTTCAGCAGGGCCAGACAGGCGGTGGTGCCGCAGCAGCCGCAGGTCTCAAGGCCCATCTCTTCCAGAATATTGGCCACACTGTCGCCGATGGCGGGGGTAGGTGCCAGCGACAGGTCGATGATGCCGGCGGGCACGCCCAGTGCCTGAGAAGCCAGATTGGCCACCAGCTGGCCCACGCGGGTGATCTTGAAGGCGGTGCGCTTGACCAGCTCTGCCACCTCGTCGATGGGGGCATCCTTGGGCAGGCGGGCCAGTGCAGCGCGCACAGCGCCGGGGCCGGAAACGCCCACGTGGATCTCACAGTCCGGCTCGCCGGGGCCGTGGAATGCACCGGCCATGAAGGGGTTGTCCTCCGGTGCGTTGCAGAACACCACCAGCTTTGCGGCACCGATGCACTGACGACCAGCCGTCAGCTCACTGGCCTTCTTGACGGCCTCGCCCATGAGCTTGACAGCGTCCATATTCAGGCCTGCCTTGGTGGCACCAATGTTCACCGAGCTGCACACGATGTCGGTCTCGGCCAGTGCGCGGGGAATGGACTCGATCAGGCGGCGGTCACCGGCAGAAAAGCCCTTGTGCACCAAAGCACTGTAGCCGCCCACAAAGTTTACACCCACCTTTTTACCGGCGGCATCCAGAGTTTTTGCAAACTCCACAGGGTCGGCATCCGGGCAGGCACCCAGCAGCATGGCGATGGGTGTGACACTGATGCGTTTGTTGATGATGGGAATACCGTACTCGGCACTGATATGCTCCACCGTGGGCACAAGGTTTGCGGCCTTGGTGGTGATCTTGTTATAGATGTTCTCGCACGCCTTCTTCGGGTCCGGGTCGATGCAGTCCAGCAGGCTGATGCCCATGGTGACAGTGCGCACATCCAGATTGTCCTGAGTGAACATCTCGATGGTCTCGAGGATGTCACCGGTGTTAAACATACTCATTGCAGTGTACTCCCTCCATCAGATGGTGTGCATGGCGTCAAAGACTTCCTGACGGGTCACGTTGATCTGCATGCCCATCTCGGCGGCCAGTGCATCGCAGCGCTTGTGCAGCTCTTCGTGGCCCACATTGCACTTGGAGATATCCACCAGCATGATCATGGCGAACATGCCCTGCAGGATGCTCTGGGTCACGTCCTCGATGTTGATGTTCAGTTCGGTGCACAGACCGGCGACCTTGGCAACAACGCCCACGGTATCGTGACCAATGACGGTAATGAATGCTTTCATCGTTTCCACCCTCGTTTTCCTTTTGATGAACGGTGCCGCAAGCGTTCCGGCACACTCTTACTTTTCCAGTATAGCAGATTTGGCAAAATTTGAACACACTTTTTGTAAAAAAGAACAGACACGAGGGGAAAAAGACATTCTATCCCAAAAATTGGGTGCAATCTTTTACAGCTTGTGCTATACTTATAGATAATTTATTTCCCGATTACGGGCTGAGAAGGAGCAAAATACTATGGAACAGCTTTTGAAGATCCTGGAAGACAACGCGCGGCTGCCCATTGAGGATATCGCCACGATGCTGAATAAATCCCCCGCCGAGGTGGCGGCCATGATCGATCTGGCCCGGGCGCAGGGCATCATCAAGGGCTACAAGACCCTCGTGGACTGGGAAAAGGCCGGGGTCAACCGTGTGGAGGCCGTCATCGAGCTGAACGTCAGCCCCAAGAAGAGCCGCGGCTTTGACGAGATCGCAGCCACCATTGCCGCCTTTGACGAGGTGGAGAGCGTGCTGCTGATGAGCGGCGGCTACGACCTGCAGCTGGTGATCAAGGGCCAGACCTTCCAGGAGATCGCCCTGTTCGTGGCAAAGCGCCTTTCTCCGCTGGACGATGTGCTGTCCACCGCCACCCATTTTGTGCTGCGCACCTATAAAAAGGAGGGCCGCCTGTATCAGGACGAAGAAATCGATGAAAGAGAGTGCACGGTGCTGTGATGGACTACGATAAACTGATCGCGCCTGCCGCTGAGGCCATGCGCCCCTCCGGCATCCGCAAATTTTTCGATCTGGCTGCCGAAATGCCCGAGTGCATCAGTCTGGGCGTGGGCGAGCCGGACTTTAAAACGCCATGGGCTGTGCGCGAAGCCGGCATTGAGAGTCTGGAGCATGGCCGCACCCGCTACACCTCCAACGCAGGCCTGAAGGAGCTGCGCGCCGAGGTGGCAAAGTATCTGGAGCGCCGCATGGGCCTGCACTACGACCCGCTGCACGAGGTGCTCATCACGGTGGGCGGCAGCGAAGCCATTGATATGTGCATCCGCACGCTGGTGCAGCCCGGGGACGAGGTCATCATCCCGGAGCCCTGCTTTGTGTGCTACGAGCCCATCACCACCCTGTCCGGCGGTGTGCCGGTGCATGTGGCTTGCCGTCAGGAGGACGAGTTCCGCCTGCGTGCCGATGCGCTGAAAGCAGCCATCACCCCCAAGACAAAGCTGCTCATCATGCCGTTCCCCAACAACCCCACCGGTGCGGTGATGGAGCGCGAGGATCTGGAAGCTGTAGCTGAGGTGCTGCGCGGTACCAACATCATGGTGCTCTCCGACGAAATTTATGCAGAGCTGAACTATGGCCTGCGGCCTCATGTTTCCATTGCCACCCTGCCCGGCATGGCCGAGCGCACCATCGTGGTGAACGGCTTCTCCAAGACTTACGCCATGACCGGTTGGCGTCTGGGCTATGCCTGCGGCCCGGCACCCATCATCCGGATCATGACCAAGATCCACCAGAGTGCTATCATGAGTGCCCCCACCACCAGCCAGTACGCCGCCATCACCGCCCTGAAGGAGTGCGATGGCGAGATCGACCGCATGCGCGACGAGTACAATATGCGCCGCCGCCTTGTGGTGAAGTCCTTTAACGATATGGGCCTGACCTGCTTTGAGCCGCGCGGTGCGTTCTACGCCTTCCCCTGCATCAAGAGCACGGGCATGAGCAGTCAGGATTTCTGCACGAAGCTGCTGGAACAGAAGCATGTGGCCATCATCCCCGGCGACGCCTTTGGCGCTTCCGGTGAAGGCTACGCCCGCATTTCCTATGCCTACAGCGTGGAGCATCTGAAGGAAGCGCTCCGGCGCATCCGGGAATTCCTGCAGGAAAACGGCATCTATCACGGCATCTGAGGAGGAACAAATGGCAAGGCTGAACTGCGTGACCATTCTGGCCCCCGCAAAGCTCAATCTGGCGCTGGATGTGGTGGGCCTTCTGCCGGGCGGCTACCATGATCTGGACATGACCATGCAGGCCATTACCCTGTACGAGCGGGTGGTGCTGCGCCGCAGCCCCTACCTGAACCTGCGTCTGCCGGGCAGTCTGGTGGCCCCCAATAACAAAAACACTGCCATCAAGGCAGCGCTGGCCTTTTTTGACTACACCGGCCTTCTGGCGGGAGTGGACATCACAATCTATAAAAATACCCCGGTGCGGGCGGGCATGGCGGGCGGCAGTGCCGATGCTGCCGCTGTTCTGGTGGGCATGAACGAGCTGTACGGTGCGCACCTTTCCATGAGTGAGCTGTGCGCGCTGGGCGCAAAGATCGGTGCGGATGTGCCCTTTGCCCTGATGGGCGGCACCTGCCGGGTGCAGGGTGTGGGCGATTTTCTCAAGGCGCTGCCGCCGGTGCCGGAGTGCTGGTTCACGGTGGTGATGCCGGACTACGGCGTTTCCACCCCGGAGGCCTTTGCGGCCTATGACCGGGTGGGCAGCAGCATCCACCCGGACTGCGGAGCGCAGGAAGCCGCTATCCGTGCCGGAGATCTGGATGCCCTTTGTGCCGCCGCCGGCAATGCGCTGGAAGAGTGCAGCGGAGCAAAGGATACCGGGGCCATCAAGGCCCTGTTGCGGGAGCATGGCGCTGTCACCGCCCTGATGACCGGCAGCGGTGCGGCGGTGTTCGGCGTATTCCGGGACGAAGGGGCCGCACGGGCTGCTGCACAGGCCGCAAAGCGGCGCTGGAAGCAGGTGTACGTGGCGCAGCCTGACCGCGGCGGCGCACGGGTGAGCCGATAAAAATGCATAGACCTCCTTCCTACGGGGCATACTGCCCGCAAAGGAAGGAGGTCTTTTTTGTGCAGACCTTTTATAAAATCTGTCTGATCTTAATGATCGTGGGCGGCATCAACTGGGGCCTTGTGGGGCTGTTCCAATTCGATTTTGTGGGCTGGCTGCTGGGCGGCAGTGCATCCATCTGGTCGCGCATCGTGTTCACGCTGGTGGGCATTGCAGCCCTGTGCGGCATCCCGGGGCTGTTTTCGGACGATAGTTCCTCTGAAAGCTGAAAAATCATGCAAAAACAAAAGCACTTGCAAAACCAATTGCAGGTGCTTTTGCTGGTTTGAGTCAATGGCTGCTTCCGTCAAGATCATCCCAGCCTACCAGATCCGGCAGGGTGAGCGTTTCGTCGGAGCAGTGGGGGTGTGCACGCCGCTGGTCCTCGGCCATGGTGCGCACCACCTCGCGGGTGATCTCGCGGATGGCGGCGCAGTCCTCCGGCAGGTCGGTCTGGCTGCGGCCGGAGTGGGTAAACAGGATCTTACCCATGTGGCCCACCACCAGCGTCAGCGGCAGCTGCTGCGGAGCATTGCTGTTGTAGCGGTAGCCCTGCTCTTTGGCCGCTTTGTAGATGCGCTGGGCCGCAAAGCTCCAGCTCAGGATGCCGCGGGCCTGTTCTACGCCAAGGTAGCCGTACAGCACCCCCGGCGCGTCGCAGATGAGGGTGAAGGGAAACTCGGCCCCCTGTGTGGCCTTTGCCACCATGCGGGGCGAGGAACGCACCACGCAGGCCAGCCGCACGCCGCGCAGTCTGGGCAGGGTCTGCAGGTAGCGGGTCAGATATTCCCGCGTGACAGGGTGGTCAAAGGCAGGCAGGAAGATCATGACCAGAGGGTGCTCCCCTTCGCACAGCTTGTAAAAATCATTGCCCGGTGTGGTGGGGGTATCAAAGGTAAAGCGGGGGATGGAGGTGCCCACCAGATGTTCTGACTTCATGCCGCAATGCACATCCTTTCAAGATAATAAAAAATCCACACACTGCATCTCTGCAGAAAGTGCAGAGGACAGAGGTGGATGGATTGCTATAAAAAGATCCCGCCCGGTCGTCTGCGGTCAATCAAACCTACCCTTACGGACAGGTGGGTGCCCTGTCTCCGGGTTCGCGCTTCCTCATCGAGCCTTCATGGTCGCCCCATGACGGGGAGGTCTGCAATCCACCGGGGAACTCCAAGCTCCCGTTGAATGATTAGTAGGATCATATAAACCGCAACAAATCGAGCCGGGCAGGAAGTTTTGCCGGGTAATTTGTCTGGAATTATTCTTCGATGTCGTACTCGTCGCTCAGGCGCTCTTCAAACAGCTTGCCCAGCTCCAGCAGCAGTTCGTCGTCGTCCACGACATCCAGATATTCGCCTTCGTCATCCTCGCCAACGCTCAGAATGACCAGCTGAGCATTCTCAGCTTCCTCTTCGGTCTCGGCGTATTCCACAGCAGCCAGATAATGCACACCCTTGTGGTCCAGCGCATCGATCACCTCAAATGTGATCTCGTTGCCGTCCTCATCCTCCAGGGTCATCAGGTCGGGCTGATCTTCTTCGGTATTAGGGTTCTTGATTTCGTCAGACATAGATATTGTCTCCTGTATCGTGTCATAAAACGGGCTGTTTGTGCGCCGCCCGCTTGGCCTGCATATAGTGTAGCGTTTTTTCGCCTGCTCGTCAAGATGCTTTTTCGCACAGAAATTGTGCAGCAAATTTTCACGCATTTGCTCTCGCACTCTGCGGCAGAATATGATATACTATCCTCTGAATCTTCTGTGCACGGTGTGCCGTGCAGGTTACTATAGAGTATGGAGCGTGGGCGGAAATGATGCATAAAAAAAGATGGGCGGCGTTTGTGCTGGCAGCGGCGCTGGCGCTGACGGGCTGCAGTGCCGGGAGCTTTCTGCACTTTGGCAAAGGCAGCGGCGGCAGTACAGTCCAGAAGATCGACCGCCCGGCAGTGGAATCGGCAGAGCTGCAGTTTGCCCACCCTGCGGCGGGGGACACCATTGCGGTGTTCGATACCTCGGCAGGCGTGTTCAAGGCGGTGCTTTTCCCGGATAAGGCCCCGCAGGCCTATGATAACTTTGCAGGCCTTGTGCAGGCAGGCTACTACAACGGCCTGACAGTCTCCCGTGTGGAGAGCGGCTTTGTGGTGGAGGCCGGACAGGGGGCCGACGGCAGGGGCAGTACCATCTGGAACGGCAGCCGCTACCCGGCTGAGACCACCGACAGCCTGCACCATTATTCCGGTGCCCTGTGCATGGGCACGGATGCTTCCGGCGAGTGTGCCAGCGTCTTTTACGTGGTGCAGACCCTGCCGGGAGACCAGTCGGTGACGCAGGAGCTTGTGGACCAGATGAACAGCGCGGGCTACCGCGCGGAGGTCGTTTCTGCCTACCAGACGGCAGGCGGCGCGCCTTATCTTGACTACACCGATACCGTGCTGGGGCAGGTGTACGAGGGCATGGACGTGGTGGATGCCATCGGCCAGACCGCCGTGGACGAAAACCAGAAGCCCCGTGAGGACATCACCATCAACAGCGTGAGCATCGAGACCTATCAGTGAACCAAAAGGCACCCGCAGCGTTCAAAACTGCGGGTGCCTTTTTATAACTCCTTCAGTCGCCTGCGGCGACAGCTCCCTCAAAGAGGGAGCCCTTGGCAGTGCGGCAAAGTTTTCCTTTTCGCCAGAGCCTCCCTCAATGAGAAAGACTTCCCCCGGCCGGGGGAAGATGTCACGCAAGTGACAAAAAGGGGAGCAGTGGCATTGCGCCAGCGATGACGGAAGGAGTTGAATCAGATCTCCCCCGGATGTTCCTTCCGCCACGCCAGATAGTCATCCAGAATGACCGTGGCGCTCACAGAGTCCAGAATTTCCTTGCGCTTTGTGCCAAAGGTGCCGCTTTCGTCCAGAATGTCGGCGGCGGCGCAGGTGGTCTGGCGCTCGTCCCACATGCGCACCGGCAGGCCGCTCCAGATCTCGACCGTCTTTGCCAGCTTGCGGCTCTTGATGGCGCGTTCGCCCTCGGTACCATCCATGTTCAGCGGCAGGCCGATCACAATCAGCTCGGCTCCGATCTCCTTGGCCACTTCGCACACCCGTGCCGCCACCTTGTTGCGGGCTTTCAGGGTGATCTGCGGGGTGATGGCCGTTGTAAGGAACTCGGTGCGGTCACAGGTGGCAAGGCCGGTGCGGCTGTCGCCGTAGTCAACAGCTAAAATTTTCATACAGGCTTCCTCTCTTGTGTGGAAAAGTTTGTCGGTCCAAGTGTACCACAGCTGCAGGCTAAAAGGTAGAGAATCACACTTTTTTTGAGAGGATTTTCGTGTTACAATAAACACAGATCGTTTTTCAAGGAGGAAGTGCCCCATGCTCAAACTGGTTTTAGGCGGCTCCGGCAGCGGCAAGACCACCCTGCTCTATTCCCGCATCAAGGCCCGGGCCGAACAGGGCCGGCGCAGCATCCTTCTGGTGCCGGAACAGTTCACTTCCAGCACGGAGGGCCGCATCTACCGGGAGCTGGGCGATGCTCTTTCCGGCATGGTGGAAAGCTTTTCCTTTACCAGTCTGGCCGAGCGCATCCTCTCTGCCGAGGGCGGCGCGGCGGTGCAGGCCCTTTCGGACGCGGGCCGGGCCGTGCTGGTGCGCCGCGCGCTGGAAGAGCTGCAGGATCATGTGCACTACTACTACCGCCACCGCCGCAGTGCGGCCTTCTGCCAGATGGCGGCCCAGACTATCGACGAGCTGAAAAGTGCCGGCCTTTCCGGCGCACAGCTGGCAGAGCTTGCGCCGGACTGCGGGCCGGAAAGCGGCAAGCTGAGCGAGCTGGCACTGATTTTTCAGGGATACGAAACGCTGCTGGCGGGCACCGGCATGGACCCCGCCGACCGGCTGGAGCTGGCGGCTGACCGGCTGGAAGCCGCTCTTGCCCGGGGCGAACTGCCGGACTTTCTGCGGGAGCGGGAAGTGTTCATTGACGAGTTTGATACCTTCAACGCCCCCAAAAAGCGGCTGATGGGCGCGATGCTGGCGGCGCTGCCCGCCGTCACGGTGGCCCTGTGCGACGACGGTGCGCCCATGGTGCCGGGGGATATGGGGCTTTTTTCCGGCGCAAAGCAGGTGGCCGCACAGCTGCGGCAGCTGGCCCGCAAAAACGGTGCTGATGCGGCAGTGCCGGAGCTGCTGCGCCGCGACCTGCGCCATAAGGATGCGCCCGGCCTTGCGGCTGTGACAGAGCTTTTGGAGACTGGCACCTGTGAGGTGCCGCCCGCTGCGCCGGAGGTGCGGCTGTTTGCCGCTGCCAGCCGAGAAGAGGAAGCCCGCTGCACCGCTGCGGCCATCCGCCGCCTGATGCGGCAGGGCGTGCGCTGCGGCAAAATGGCCGTGGTCTGCCGCAATATCCCGGATTACCGTGCGGCCATCCGGTACGAGTTCCGCATGGCAGATATCCCGCTTTACTGCGATGAACCCACCACCCCGGAGTTCAGCGCCCCGGCTACGGCAGTGCGTGCACTGCTGGCACTGCTGCGCGGTGCGGATATGACCGAAAACCTGACCATTCTTGCCAAGACCGGCCTGTGCGCTCTGACCGAGCCGCAGGTCTGCGCGCTGGAAAACTATGCCTATACCTGGTCACCCAATGCGGCGGCATGGCGCACAAAATTTGAGAAAAGCCCCAAGGGCTTCGGCGAAAATGAACTGTCCGATGAGGATGCAAAAACGCTGGAGGATGCCGAGACTGCCCGCCAGCTGCTGGTAACAGCCGTGGACGAACTGCGCAGCAAGGTGCGGGGCGGCAGCGCCGAACAGATCAGCCGGGAACTGTATTTCTGCCTGAAAAAGCTGGGTGCAGAAGAGCAGCAGGCAGCGCTGGTGGAAGCCGTCCGCACTGCCCGGGGCATCCCGGCGGCAGAGGAAGCGGCCCGCGAGTGGAACGTGGTGATGCAGCTGCTCAACGAGATGGCCCACCTGCTGGGCGGGCAGGGTGTGACCTTTGCAGAATATGAGGACCTGTTCAGCCTGCTGCTGCGCTCTTCGGACCTTGGGCACATCCCGCAGACGCTGGATGCTGTGGTGCTGGCAAGCGCGGGCAAAATGCGTCTGGACGCGCCGGACTATGTGTTCGTGCTGGGCCTTGCGGAGGGCGAATTTCCCTGTGCACCGTCCGAGACGGGCCTTCTGACCCACGCCGACCGAGATGTTCTGATGGCAAAGCAGATCGATCTGCCGGACTGCTTTGAGAACCGCGTGGTGCGCGAGCAGGTGTGCGTTTACAAAGCCCTCACCGCACCGGCAAAGGGGTTGTGGCTCAGCTGGCCCAAGGGGCAGGGCAAGACCCTGTGCGCAGCGCTGGAACCCATCGTGGAGGCCCTGCACCCGGCGGCACCGGAACTGGCGCTTCCCGACCTTGCAGCCACCCCCGCCGATGCACTGGATACGCTGGGCGGCTGGCCGCTGACCGACACGGAACGCGCCAGCCTGACTGAGGCGCTGCGTCTGCCGCAGACGGATGCACCCCGGGGCCTTGCGCTGCTGCGCCGCATGGAGGAGGACCCGCCCCGGCAGGTGAACGACCTGTCCGCGCTGAGCGGCCTGCTGGGGCAGCGGCTGCGCATCTCGCCCAGCCAGCTGGAAAAATACTATACCTGCCGTTACGGCTATTTTTTGCAGTATGTGCTGGGCCTGAAGCCCCGCAGACGGGCCGAGCTTTCTGCCGACCAGAGCGGCACCCTGATGCACTGGGTGCTGCAGATGGCGCTGGACCCGCACCCGGATGCGGATAATCCCTGCGCCGGGCTGGCCCCATTTCTGGAGCTGGACGACGAAGCCATGGCAGAGCTTGCCAGCCTGCTGGTGGACGAATATGCAAAGCGTTATCTGCCGGAGGATACGGCCCGGTTCGCCTATCTGCTCTCACGGCTCAAAAAAAGCATGACAAGCCTTTTGTGCTACCTGCGGGACGAACAGAAGCAGTCCTGCTTCCACCCGGCAGCCTGTGAGCTGCGCATCGGCTCCGGGGAGGACGCCGTGCCCGGGCAGGTGTATCATCTCTCGGATGGGCGCACGGTGCAGCTGGTGGGCACGGTGGATCGTGCCGACGAGTGGGTGGAGGAAGACGGCACCCGCTGGGTGCGGGTGGTGGACTATAAGACCGGCACCAAAAAACTGAACCTGAAAGAGGTATACTGCGGGCTGGACTGCCAGATGCTTTTGTATCTGTTCAGCCTGACGCGGGGTAAGAGCGGGCGCTTTACCGGCGCGGAACCCGCAGGTGTTCTGTATCTGCTGGCAGACCCGGCCCCCAAGACCACCAACCGCCAGCAGGCACAGCAGGACGTGCAGTACGAGCTGGACGGCCTTGTGAGGGACGAGCAGAAGGTGTTCGATGCCATGGATGCGGATGAGACGGGCCGCTACCTGCCCTTTGGCTACCGCAACGGTGTACCCAGCCCCAGCCAGAAGGATAAGCGTGCCGATATTGCAAAGCTCAACCGCATCCAGCTGCATCTGGATGATCTTGTCACCCAGATGGGCCAGCAGCTTTACGATGGGCAGATCGCTGCAGAACCGCTGGTGGCAGGCGCAGGCAGGAACCCCTGTGTCTGGTGCGACTACAGCTTTATCTGCTGCCACGAGACCGGCATCGGCGAGCGGGCACTGGAAGCCCCGGCCAAACCCTTTGAGCCGGAAGAGACCGAGAACGAGAAGGAGGGTGAGCAGGCATGAGTGAACCCAAATGGACCCCGGCCCAGCGCGCTGCTATTGAGGACCGGGGTGGTGCGCTGCTGGTGAGCGCAGCGGCGGGCAGCGGCAAAACGGCCGTGCTGACCGAACGCGCCGTGCGGCTCATCACCGATCCGGACCACCCGGTGGATGCGGACAAACTGCTCATCGTCACCTTTACCAATGCGGCGGCGGCAGAGCTGCGGGCACGCATCGGGCAGGCACTGCTGCGGCTCAGCCAGCAGCAGCCCCACAACACGAGCCTGCGCCGCCAGCGGATGCTTTTGCAGCGCGCACCCATCTGCACCATTGACGCGTTCTGTCTGGACCTGCTGCACAAGCACTTTCAGGCACTGGACATCCCGCCGGATTTTGCCCCGGCAGACCCAGGCAGCGTGGAGGTGCTGCGGGCTTCGGCGCTGGCCGAAACGCTGGAAAATGCCTACCGCGACCCGGACTTCTGTGCCTTTGCAGACCTTTACGGAAAGGGCCGCACCGATCAGGCCGCAGGCAATACCATCCTGCATGTGTACGATTTTCTGCGCGCTCTGCCGGACTACGACCGCAGGCTGGACGAATATCTGACACCATGGCAGCGGGAAAACGGCTTTGCTTTTACCTGCTGGCATGACCTGCTGCTGGCGGAAGCGGCCCGCTGCGCAAAGGCCGCGCGGGAACTGCTGACGGCAGCGCTGGCAGACTGTAAGGAAGATTTTGTCCTTGCACAGGTACAGGCCGAGGAAAAAGGCAAGACCGCTGCTTCCAAGGCAAAGGCCGTGGCCGGTGTCAACGATAAATTTGCAGAGCCGCTCTCCCGGCTGGAAAGCGCCGCCGCCCTGCTGGGCGAGGTGGAACGGCTGGCTGCGGCAGGGCAGTGGACACCGCTGTACGATAAGCTGACACCCTATGTGCTGGGCATGGAGGAGATGCCCGGCTTCAAGGGCATGAAAAAACGGCTGACCGGCGATCATAAGGCGGCGGTCAGGACCCGCGCAGACGAAGCCGCCAAGCTGTTTGAGCACATTACGGAGCTTGTCTCCTGCAGCGAGGAGGAAGCCGAAGCGGACCGCAGAGCGGCCCTGCCCCGGCTGCGGGCGATGTTTGCCGCCGTGCGGGATTTTGATGCCCGCTTCTCGGCAAAGAAAAAGGAGCGCAAGCTGCTAGAATTCAGCGATTTTGAGCATCAGGCCCTGCGGCTGCTGCGCACACCGGATGGCGTGTGCACCCCGCTGTGCCAGAGCATCCGGCACAGCTATGCCGCCGTGATGGTGGACGAATATCAGGACACGAACGCTTTGCAGGATGCCATTTACCGCTGCCTTGCTTCCCCGGCGGGGGATGACCTGTTCCTTGTGGGCGACCTGAAGCAGAGCATCTACCGCTTCCGTCAGGCCGACCCAAGCATCTTCCGGGCTAAGCTGAACGCATGGGCACCGTTGCCCAGCGGCACTGCCCGCCCCCGCCCGGAGGAGGGTACGGCAGGCGGAAACGCTCTGCTGGCGCTGGATGCGAACTTCCGCTCCGCCCCGCAGGTGGTGGCAGGCATCAACTTTATCTTTGAACAGCTCATGACCCCCCAGCTGGGCGATACGGCTTATGGTGACGGCCAGCGGCTGGTGTGCGGTGCACCCGGCGAATACGCCGGCAGCGTGGAAGCGCACTTCCTGCCCGACGACACCGCTGAGACCGACGCGGCGTGGATCGCCCAGCGCGTTGAAGAACTGGTGAAAAACGGCGAACCAGTGCGGGACGGCAGCTCCACCCGCCCGGTGCAGTACGAGGATTGCTGCATCCTGCTGGCGGCGCGCGGCGACTTCCTCGCTTATGAGGAAGCGCTCACGGCCCGGGGCATCCCGGTGTATGCGGATGCGCGCGAAAACCTGATGGAAGCAGCGCACATCCGGCCGCTGATCTCGCTTTTGAAGGTCATCGACAACCCGGCGCAGGATATCTACCTTGCCGCCGCCATGCTGGGGCCGATGTTCGGCTTTACGGACGACGACCTTGTACGCCTGCGTGCCCAGAGCGCCGCAATGCAGAAAAAGGCGCAGGAGGAACAGGGCGCGAAGGAAACGGGCAAAAGGGCTTCCCGCATGAGTCTGTACGGCGCAGTGCTGCAGGTGGTGCAGAATGGTGATGAAACTCCGTTCACCCAAAAGGTGAAAGACTTTTATGACCGACTCACCGCACTGCGGCGCATGGCCCGCAGTGCCCCGGCAGAACAGCTGCTGGAAGAGGTCTTTGTCTCCACCGGCTATCTTGCTGCGCTGGGCGTACTGGAAAACGGTGCGCACCGCCGGGAAGATGCCCGGCGCTTTGCGGCTTTCTGCGCACAGACCGGTGCAAACGGCATCTCGGCGCTGGTGCGTGCCATCGACGCGGCGGCGCAGGCCGGTTCTACCGGGCAGGTACGACACCTCCCGCGAGTTGCCCAATCCTTTCAATCCCCTGACCGATAAGTTGCCTACCGAGATCGACCGCTTTTTCAATGATGCTATCGAAGCCGCCCGCAAAGACAAGGAAGACGACCTGATTATCTTCTGCCGTGCCATCGAAGAATACTTCAACTTCCCCGAACCCAACGAAATGGTACAGAAATCGCAGATCCCGGCCAACATGTACAATCTGATAGTTGCCTTGCTGAAGCAGCAGGACCATCCCGAGTTATTGGAGAAAGCGATGTCATTAATCCCCCGGGTACGGATGGATGCCGGCCTGCCTCCTTTGGTGACGCCGGTAAGTCAGGTGATAGCCTCGCAGGCAGTTTCATGTGCCCTCGATGAACTGAACGGCCGCCCGTTATACAGCAAACCCGTTTACCCCTTTATCTCCCTGATCCGCGGAGATTATGGGAAAACCCCGTTGCCTGTCGACCCTGACTTTCGCCAGCAAATAACCGGCAAGCGGGAAGAACAACCTTATGATGCTTCAGATTATGAGATGCAGGAGAACCCTGTCATTGGTGAAGTCGGTATCCTGGTAGCCGAGAATGAAAAGGAGATGCTTCTCCTCGAACTCTTTCCCATGTCTGCCCGCCACTTCCTGACGAAACAGAAGAAAGAGAAGTTCAGAAACGATCTGATGGTTTGATGCTTAAACTTCTTCTTAGTATTTATAAGAATGTTCTATATGATAATCCCGTTGTTTTTACAACGGGATCTTGTCAATACGTCGTATGTGTCGACCTCCTTCGAACGGGGTGTTCAAAAAGGCCTCGACGGTGCGTTTAGCTTCCTCCTGACTGATAAACCGACCGGGCATGACAAGTATGTTGGCATCATTGTGTTCACGAGCCAGTCGTGCAATTTCTTCCTGCCAGCATAAAGCGGCCCGTATTCCCTGGTGTTTGTTCAGAGTCATTGCGATACCGTTTCCTGAGCCGCAGATAGCTATTCCGGGATATACTTCTCCGACTTCTACTGCATAGGCCAATGGATGGGCGAAGTCGGGATAATCGCAACTGTCTGCAGAGCAGGTTCCGAAATCTTTATAGGGTAGTCCTTTAGAATCCAGTATTTGTTTTACGTACTCCTTTAACTCGTAACCTGCATGGTCACAACATAAACCTAGTGTTTTCATCTTTATCTGTTAGAGGTAGACAAGTAACCCTATGGTTCCGCCGGATGCAACCATCTTGGTTCCCGTTGCAGCAACCGTAGAGGTTCCTGCCGATGCAACCGAGGCTTCGCTGTAGTGGGAACGCCGGGGTTCCGCCTTCGGGAACCGTCCGGTTCCCGAAGGTGCAACCATAGGGCTTACTTTATCTTATGTTTTCTTATGCTAATAGTTCTTTTACCTGATTGTATACATTCTGTCCTGTGAAGCCGAGTTTTTCGTCGAGCACCTTGTAAGGAGCGGAAAATCCGAATGATTCCAGACCCCAAACCTTGCCATTTGCTCCGACCAGACCTTCCAGGTTGACGGGCAGACCGGCAGTCAGACCGAATATCTTGCTTCCTGTCGGAATAACAGATTCCTGGTATTCCTTGCTCTGGTTGCGGAACAGCCCTTCGGACGGAACTGATACGATACGAACCTTCACGCCATCGGCACGAAGCAATGCCGCTCCTTCAACTAATGTAGCGACTTCCGAGCCGGAAGCGACCATGATAACGTCTGGGTTTTCATCGCTTTCTACAATATAGGCACCCTTTTCGGCCTGCAAGGCTTCGTCGTAACGGTTTCCTTTTGCGGGCAGGTCAGTAATGTTCTGACGGGAAAGAATCAAAGCGGTAGGAGTGGCTGTATTTTCCATTG
>OGYW01001323.1_pt1 | contig 22150 bp, 18 predicted proteins | sample 1576621 | NCBI WGS metagenome assembly OGYW01 (sample SAMEA3541528, study PRJEB24748) | human gut metagenome | biome: human gut; feature: human-associated habitat; material: faeces | place: China | collected 2012 | reverse complement strand
TCTATCCCTAGCGTATTTCATGAGCGGTAATCTCCATTAATAGAAACGTATTCGTGCGAAAAATCGCAGGTCCACATAGTGGTTTCAGCAGAACCTGCACCTAGGTCGGCCTCGAGAACAATCTCAGAGGCCTCGAATCGTCGCAACGCCTCTTCCTCATCGAAAGGCACGGGCAAGCCCTTTCGCAAAACAGGCATGCCCATGATATCAATATCAACCTGCTCCTGTTCAAAATGTGCACCTGATCTGCCCAAGGCACCTGCTATACGACCCCAATTGGCATCATGGCCATACAGAGCGGTTTTAACTAAAGGAGAATTGGCTACGGTACGTGCTGCTGCATCTGCTTCTTTATCATTCACCGCACCACGAACGTGCACCGTTACTAATTTAGTAGCGCCTTCACCATCACTTGCCATCGCACGAGCTAAACGTTGGGTAACTTCACCAAGCGCCTTTTTAAACTCAGCGTACGCGACGCTTTCTTTATCAAACGCATCTGTGGTTATGTCTTTTGCCGCCTTTCCAGAGGCGAATAAAACACAGGTATCATTAGTTGACGTATCTCCATCAACCGTTACTTTATTAAAGCTTTCATTTACCGCTTCGGTTAATGCTTCGTGAAGGAGCGCAGCAGGCACAGGGGCATCGGTGGTAAGCACCGAAATCATAGTTGCCATGTTAGGCATAATCATCCCTGAGCCCTTTGCCATGCCGCCAATCGTGAAGGTGCATCCTTCAAAGGCAGGATCACAGGACTTATATGAAACAGCAGCCTCCTTCGGTACCGTATCGGTAGTCATAATGGCACGAGCGGCACAATGACCAGATTCATCACTGGCTCCTGCTTCTTGAAGCTGTTCATGCAAGGTAGAAACACCAAACTCAAAAGGAGTAATATCAAGCTGCTGACCAATAACACCTGTTGAAGCAACTAAAACATCTTCTTCAGCACAGCCCACAACACCAGCAACCAAATTTGCTGTTGCGCGCGCACGCTCAAGACCAACTACACCGGTAGCTGCATTAGCTATACCAGAATTAATTACCATTGCTCGCGCTAGTCCATAACCGCAGCCATCAAGGTGTTCACGAGAAACGATTACGGGAGCAGCACAAAATACGTTTTGCGTGAAAACTCCCGCTGCAGGGCACAATTCATCAGCCTCTATAAGAGCCATATCTAAACGATTAGGATCATCTCTAAAACCTGCATGAATGCCGCCTGCCTTAAAACCACAAGCAGAGGCAACGCCACCGCCCTCGATGGTGTTCAGCTTCAGTTCTGTCATAGTATTCTCACTCCTATGAGGGGTTAGCAACGGAAGTTAATGCGGTGTTTTCGTTCAACCCGCAAACAAGATTCGCACACTGAATTGCCTGGCCAGCGGCACCCTTTACAATGTTGTCAATTGCACACGTAGCCACCACACAACCTGCTTCGGCGTTGTAAGCAACTCCTACGTGAGCGCGATTTGTACCTACGACCGAAGATGTTTTCGGCTGTTGACCTATCGGAAGAACCGAAACGAAGCAGGAATCGCCATAGGTATGAACATATCGTCGGTGAATAGATTCCAGCGTTTCGCTCTTGCATGCTTCTTCGGTTAGCTGGATCGTGACGGTAGACAACAATCCGCGAGAAGCTGGTGCTAAATGAGGTGTAAAAATAAGACGCCCTGGAATTTGCAGGATTTGCTCTATTTCCGGAGTGTGACGATGACTTGTTACTCCATAAGCTTCAAAGTTTTCATTGGCAGAAACAAAATGAGTACGCGCTGTGGCGCTTCTGCCCGCACCAGATACACCAGAAATAGCATCGGCAACAACGATGCCCTGAGAAAGACCAATTACAGGAGCTGCTGCAAGTGACGTTGCTGTTGGATAGCATCCCGCACAAGCAACCAACACGGCATTACCTTGCGCATGCTGCAGCGCTGCTTGTTCAAATGCTTTACGATTCAATTCGGGCAAACCAAAGATTGCGGTAGCTAAAAGATCAGGAGAAGTATGTTCTACCTTGTACCACTTTTCATAAATTGCCTTATTGCGCAAACGATAGTCCGCAGAAAGATCGATAACTGTAACCCCGGCCTGCAAAAGACCTGGTGCAGATTCCATAGCAACGGTGTGAGGAGTCGCAAGAAACACTACATCGCAGTTAAAAAGTTCGGGATTATCGTGTTTGGTGAAAGCAAGATCCGTCACTTCAGTAAAAGCAGGATATACCGAAGACAGCGGTGTGCCAGCATCAGAATTGGAAGTTGCAACGCAAAGTTCGAATTCAGGATGTCGCAGGATAATGCGAACCAGTTCTGCTCCCGCATAGCCAGCTGCGCCTACGATACCCGCCTTTAACATTGACTCTTCCTTCTTTCTTTGGAATTTTTGCTGCGTTTCACTCAAAAATTCCACTTCTAAATGTCTTTTACTTCCCCACAAAATGCAGGTCTTCTAAGATTACTCCAAATTGTTCGTCGGGAAAATATACAGCAGCTATAAATGGGCAAGAATCTACAAAAAAGAGTAGTAGTATCAGCAACAACTAAAACAACAACTGAATTCGCTCCCAAAACAAACCCCTTCATAAAAGTAGCAGCCATTTTTCATCCCGATAAAATAATCTGATGAAAAACAGCTGCTGAGGAAAAGGGGGTATTGAAAAAGTCAAATAAGGGCGTCTTGCCTAAAGCTGGTTCTACAGCTCTCCTGCTTCTACCAGCAAAGCATATTCATGCATGGCGAGTTTGTAGCTATTCTTGCCAAAGCCAGCAATCTGACCAATGCATTCACAAGCTGTTACCGACTTATGGCGGAATTCGTCGCGCTTATGAATGTTTGACATATGACACTCAATAGCAGGAACCAACTCATGAACCGATTCCAGCGCATCCATCAAAGCATAGCTGTAATGGGTATAAGCACCAGGATTCAATACAACAGGAATCTTTTGACCTGCCTTTTCTGCTTCGAAATACAGTTCCTGCAGATGGTCAATCAGTTCGCCTTCGCAGTTAGACTGATAAGCGTGAACTTCAAAACCAAGAGTTGCACCATATTCGGTCAATTCCTGAATAAGATCTGCATAAAGCTGGTTTCCGTATTGACCTTTATTACGAATACCATAGAAGTTATTGTTAGGTCCGTTAATGATTTCCAAACGACGCATTGTTCCCTCCTTGTTTAAGCGCCTTTAATATGCCCATTTGCGTGATGTAGGTTATGGGCGTCGTTTTGCGCAATGTAATTAAGCCTTGATTAAGCAATCCCCACTGCTCAATATATGCGTAATACCCTTACGTCGCTTAGTTGCTTTGCGCTTCGCGCCGGGCACTAAAGCGGTACCCGACACGTGCTACTACCTACAGAGTACCTTTTCCCCTATCAGGTTTTTATATACTTACCTGATCGAATACTTATTATTTTGTAATGTATTCGCGAATGTAACGCTCGATACCCGTTACACAAGCAAGCAGTGTTTCATTTACCGGTGTGGGTACGCCATACTTTGCGCCTTGCGCTACCACTGCACCATTAATAACTCCCACCTCAGTTGGGCGATGCTTTTCAAGGCTCTGCAGAATCGATGGCTTGAAGTCATAAGGAAGTCCCGCACGAGCAAGTTCTAATACATCCATAGGATCGCTATAGGTCAAAGCAACTCCTGCTTTTGCTGCAACATCCATTCCCTCTTGAACAGCAGCCTTTGCTGTAGCGACAAGCTTCTCTTCCTGATACATGTCCCCATAAGGAAGATGAGTAATGCCACATACTGCACCAGTGGCAACATTAACTAACAGCTTATCCCAGATAACACCCATGATGTTTTCGGAAACGATGCAATGCATACCCGCTTCTTCAAATGCTAAACCAATTGCCTGAATACGATCGGTGATGCTGCCATCAAGTTCACCAATATAGGTATCTTTGCCAGGAATGGTTGCCTGAACACGACCTGGTTCTAGCAGCATTCCGCCAATGTAGGTTTTGCCACCAATAACATGCTCGGCACCCACAACTTCGCAAAGGACATCTTCTGCACCAAGACCATTTTGCAAAGACATAACTGCGGTATTTGGGCCTACCAGTTCTTTGCCTTCTTCCATGGTTGCCTTGGTATCGAAGGCTTTACACAGCACGATTACCAAATCGCAAGGACCAATTCCTGCAGGATCGGTATGCCCAACAGGATGAGCGATTTCTTCGCCCGTTGTCGTTACCATTACTAGTCCGTTTTCATTAACGGCATCCATATGAGCCTGACGACCTACAAAATGCACTTCGTTTCCTGCTTTGGCCAAAGCACCGCCAATAGTGCTGCCGAGCGATCCGGTTCCAAGAACACAAACCTTCATAAGCTCCCTCTTTTCATTCTGTTGAATGTTGCCAAATACCATTGACCACCAAGTTGTTTCAGAAGGCTATTCTTCCGGAGCAACCAATTCGATCATAGGGCCTTCTGGTAATACAAACCAATTGCGAGGTTTACCTTCTGCTTGAACAACACCTTCAACGTTGTAAACCTTTTCCAAAACCGCATCTACATCACATACTTTGATGCCAATATGCGTTAATTGACCAGCATTGCGCTGCGTTGGGTCAAACGACTCATCACGCTGAAGCTGAATGCCTCCTACCCACACTTGCTCCATAGATGCGACGTCATTATGATCAAGCCCCTCTGGCGCCGTCAAAGTGATGCGAAGGCCTAAAACCTCCTGAAAAAACTTCAAATCACGCTCAAAATTGCGTGTTCGAATTGCCACATGATCCACATAAGGTTCCATCGAACTATTCCTCTACCTCAAAGAACTTCAAAATGTGCTTAGCTACGCAAACAACCGTACCATCCTGGTTGGTTACGATTACATCGGCATACGTCTTCATAGCCTCTTCGTCCACCTCTGCAACGGTATAAGTAGCAGTAAGCGTGTCGCCAAAATATACCGGCGCGGTAAAACGAAGATGATCATAGCCATAAGAAGCGCTAGGAATAGGTGATTCATACTTCTGCTGAATAAGCGTAGAAGCGGTGCTTCCCAAAGCGAAGGTCAAAACGCCATGAACGATACGGGTGCCATACTTGGTGGTCTTCATGAATGCTTCGTTGAAGTGCATCTGGCTGTAATCGCCCGTGATGCCACCAAACATATAAACATCCGATTCGCTAATGGTCTTTGTAAACGTGCAGCTGTTTCCAACTTCCAAAGGTAACTTCGTCATGACTTCCCTCTCTACTTTCCTCAAAACCATAACCTTGATAAATCAAATAGCTTGATTCATCAGCAGATACATCAGTTATTAAACTATGCTCTGCCCTCGGGTATTACCCTACCCCAGAATCGCGTAAGTATTTCCCGCATTATTTTCATTAAACGCTGCGTAATCTATGCAAAAAAGTACTGAAAGGAATCTTGCACTCAAGAAATGCAAATAATACCTGTTCAGAGGGATGTGCATTTGGTTTGCATCTTTACGGCATTCATGTTGCACTTCACGCGTATTTATATAGTTTTGTAATAAATAGCTTCCTTCTTCGCCTACAATTAGAAACTGTTCAAGGAGGAATAATGAACCTTGCCCAGCTTTCATATTTTCGTCATTTAGCAAAGATTCAGCACTATACTCGCGCATCTGAAGAATTACATATCTCTCAGTCGGCGCTTTCCCATTCTATAGCGTCGCTCGAAGATGAACTCGGTTGTAGTTTATTTAGAAAAGAAGGACGAAACGTATATCTCACCGATGACGGTCGCGTATTCCAGAACTATGTCGATCAAGGTCTTGCAGCAATTGAACAGGGTGTTGCAGAGCTACAGCAGCGCCACGGCATGCTCACAGGCGCTATAGAAATTGGTGCTATTGCTACTGTACGTTCGGGCTATCTACCTGCGGCCATGAAAGCTTATAGTGACGAATACGGTTCTCTGGTGGAATTTCATGTAGCTCAAGGCGAAACCGCGCCCTTGAATCAGCGCTTAGAGCAAGGAGTCTACGACTTAGTAATCGCAGGGCCTCACCATAAGCCCGATATCGAATGCAAGACGCTGTTCTATCAGCAATTGGTAGTTGCCGTGCGTCGCGACCATCCGCTTGCTTCCCTTAAATCAATTCATTGGGACAACCTGGTAGGACACACGGTTAACACCTACCGCCGAGGAATTATGGTAGGCGAAACGCTTGAGGCATTCCTTAAAGCAACAAATGCACCCGTAGAAAAACTCACGTTGGTACGTAACTATGAAGACGAAGTTATGCTGGGCGCCCTTGCAGTACACGAATCTAGCGTGGCACTCACCATGCTCACTTCAAACTTGCTCCCTGATCCAAATATGGTAATTATCCCTTTGGACATCGAAGGGGCGGAAACGTTTTATCCCATCTCTTTGACGTATCAAAAAAAGGCAATGCGCACCCCTGCCGCGCAAAGCTTCATTGATTTTCTGCTCACGTTTAAAGCACCTGTCTATGAACGTGATGATTTTCGCAAGGAGTAACCATGAAAGACGGTTTTATTACGGTAGCCGCTGCAACGCCAAAAATAACAGTGGCGGATTGCAAATACAACGCCCAGGCAATCATTGAAAGTGCTGCCTCCATGGCAAACGCTGGAGCAAAGATAATCGCACTTCCTGAATTATGTATTACCGCTTACACCTGCAATGATCTGTTTTGGCAAACAACACTCCTTGATGAAGCAGAAGAGGCGCTCTGTCGTATCGCACAAGAAACCAGCGCCCTTGACGCTCTTATATTAGTAGGCATGCCTCTGCGCGTTTCAGGTAAGCTTCTTAATGTTGCCGCCGTTATTTCTCGTGGCGAAATTCTTGGTTTTGTACCCAAGAAAAACTTGCCAGCCTATAACGAATTTTACGAAACCCGCCACTTTACTCCAGGCACAGAAAACATGGGAACTATCACCTTCAACGGCTCGGAAGTCCCCATAGGAACAAATTTACTCTTTACCTGTTCAACCATGCCCGACGTGGTGGTAGCCGCAGAAATTTGCGAAGATTTATGGGTACCCAATCCACCAAGCACTTCTCATGCTTTGGCTGGCGCCACTATAATTTGCAACCTGTCTGCCAGCGATGAAATGGTGGGTAAACGCACCTATCGTGACAGCTTGGTTTCAGGGCAATCTGCTCGCCTTGTTTCAGCTTACGTTTACGCCACGGCAGGCGAAGGCGAATCTACCACCGATTTGGTATTCGGAGGACAAAACATCATTGCTGAAAATGGAGTAATTCTTGCTGAAACACCTGATTTGCAAGGAATAACCGAAAACGAATCGACAGGGATACTGACTACCATCGACGTCGCGCGCCTTGCTGCAGAACGTCGTCGTATGAGCACCTATCCCGCCAACGATTCAAGTTCCTATCGCACAATTTCCTTTGAATTAACCGTTAAAGAAACGGTTATCGCTCGCCACTTTGACGCAGATCCCTTCGTACCTGCAAACCCCGCCTTGCTTGATCACCGCTGCGAAGAGATTCTTTCCATCCAAGCTCTTGGCCTAAAGAAACGCCTTGCGCACACCCACGCGAATACTGCAGTAGTAGGTATTTCTGGTGGCCTAGATTCCACCTTGGCACTTCTGGTAACGGCACGAGCCTTCGACATGCTTGGACTTGATCGGGCAAACATCATTGCGGTTACCATGCCTGGATTCGGCACCACTGATCGCACCTATACTAATGCTTGTTCCATGGTGAAATCTCTTGGAGCAACACTTAGGGAAGTTTCTATCAGCGAAGCAGTACTGCAGCATTTCGCTGATATTAATCATGACCCTTCAGTTCACGATGTAACCTACGAGAACAGTCAAGCACGAGAACGCACCCAGATCTTGATGGATATCGCCAATCAAGAAAATGGTTTAGTTATTGGCACTGGCGATTTATCTGAGCTGGCTCTTGGCTGGGCAACCTACAACGGCGACCACATGTCTATGTATGCGGTAAATGCCTCAGTTCCAAAAACGCTTGTTCGCCACTTAGTTCGCTACTATGCTTCTACCTGCGAAGATAGCAAGCTTTCTCAGGTATTAACCGACGTGTTGAACACCCCAGTAAGTCCTGAACTTTTACCTCCGACCGATGGCGCTATCTCTCAAAAAACAGAAGACTTAGTTGGTCCCTACGAACTGCACGATTTCTTCTTGTATCAAATGCTTCGTTTTGGATTTACTCCGAGCAAAATATATCGCATAGCGCTGCTGGCATTTAAAGAACGCTACGATGCCGACACCATTAAAAAATGGCTTCGCACGTTCTATCGTCGTTTCTTCGCGCAACAGTTTAAGCGCTCTTGCTTGCCTGATGGACCAAAGGTTGGCAGCATTGCAGTGTCACCCCGTGGAGATTTACGCATGCCTTCAGATGCTTGCGTTACGGCATGGCTTGCTGAAGTTGATTCGCTCTAAACGAAGATCGCTACGTTCATGTCTGATAAGCGAAGCTTACATAGGAGACAATCCACACAAAGCTTACCAAAACGACAACTAAGAACTACTTATAATAGAACATTTGTTCTATTATTGTTATAAGCCAATGGGCGGATGACTGCCTACCTGAACGGGGGTAAGTCATGAATGATTTAATTCTTGCATTGGAATTGTTTTGTTTAGTGCTGTTGCTACTTTTGACACATAGGCTCATAAAGTAGCGCAGCCGCCCCACGCAAAAGGAACGGCTGACTGCTTTTAGTGTGTTTCAAGCAGCCGTACCCGCTGCAACGGGTGACCGCTCATTGGCTATTGTAGCAAAACCGTAATGAGTTTCACTAAAAGTTCTTATCGAGGTTTTCTTAACATCTGCTTCTTATGACTTACTGAAACAAACATCGCTTGTAAAAGAATAGTAACGTTTGTACACTAGCGGATTTCGTAGCGTCCTGGTTTGCGCTTGATATCGCGAGGCTCCATGGCAGGATAGCCAAGAATAATGCCTCCGATTAGTTTTCCATGATCAGGCGCAAACTTTTCATGCAAAGCATCACCTGCCTGGCAAACTGCCTCTACCCAACAAGACGCAATACCTTCAGCGTGCGCCATCAGTACCGAATTTTGCATTGCAGCAGCAACACTTTCAACACAGCTAGGCAGCATACCATCGCTATATTCAGGCTTGTTCAAAAACGCCAGCAATACCGTACGCGCCCCACCAAGTGCAGAAAGAAATTCCAGCGTTTCTTCGACAACTTCTGGATTGTTCTTAAAACGCTCTTCTAATTTTTTACGCTCAGAAAACGCTGTCGTTCCCATTTCCGCAATGAGATAGGAAAGATCTTCATCGTTCGTAAGAGCTACAAAATACCACGGCTGCAGGTTCTGACCCGATGGTGCCCACATTGCAGCTTCGATGATCTTCTCAAGCTTTTCCCTTGGTACTGGTTCGTCAGTAAATTTACGAACGCTACGACGAGTTTTAATTGCTTCCATCAATTCCATGTAGCTTCCCCTTCCTATTCTTTCCCCTTTTGATTTCATTATCTTTGTTGTTCAAATGAAATATTTAGCAATGACGCACCCTTTTTATCGGTTGTTTTCATAGCAGCTGATGAACAAACTTTAAAAAAGAAGTGCTAGCAGCAACAATTCATAACTATCTGGATCGATTCAACTAGCACCTTATTTCTATTTGCTATGAAGTTAATTTCCTCTCAATAAACGCTATCTTTTACCCCTATAATTACAAAAGAGCAAACGCGCGGAGGGGGAATTATGGAATATCGCGTGAATTGCCCAGCGTGCGATATTTGGGGAGAGGTCGTACCTTCTGGCAATGACTGCACAATTACTATTAACGGTGGTAAGGCGCATGTAGGCTGTGTTGCCTTAGCTATACCTCGCCCATCTCTTACTGGCGAAGGGATAAGCGCTACGGTATCCGTGCTAAACAGAACAGGACACATGGATGATGCAATTGCTTGTGCGGTAGCCAAGCGCATTGCCTCTGCCCGCAATTGCGCTGTTGCCTGTTCGTGCGGTATCCACGTAGATCAAGCCTCTGCTGAAACCATTACTCAAATTCGCAATGTTGTTCCCGCAATTGTTGAAGACATTTTGGCTCTTCTTGAACGAAAGGGACATACAAACCCAACTAATTAATTCAACACTGTAGCTGTGTTCACTACCAAATTATTGCCCTATTTTACGGTAAACATTCCCGTTATTTATCACTATAGAAACAATAGCACCATAGGTGCTTACCTACCATAAAGGAGGATTACATGAACAAGATTCACGACTTGCGCACCGCGCTTGACTTCCTTCGTGAAACCCCCGGACAAGTAGTAGAAACCGATGTAGAAGTTGATCCTGAAGCAGAATTATGCGGCGTGTACCGTTATGTAGGAGCAGGCGGAACCGTACCTCGTCCCACCAAAGAAGGCCCTGTTATGATTTTTAATAACATTAAGGGTCATCCTGATGCTCGTGTTGTAATTGGCCTTCTTGCAAGCCGCACGCGCGTTGCTCGCATGCTTAATGCCGATCCTCGTCGTTTAGGGTTCCTACTCAACGATGCAGTACTTAATCCCGTACCCCCTGTTGAGGTACCTGCCGAAGAGGCAGTTTGCCAGGAAGTAGTCCACCTGGCAACTGAAGAGGGCTTCGATGTCCGCAAACTAGTGCCAGCACCAACCAACACTCCTGAAGATGCTGGTCCTTACATCACTCTTGGCATGGCATACGCTTCCGATCCTGAAACCGGCGAATCGGACGTAACTATTCACCGCTTGTGCCTTCAGAGCAAGGATGAAATTTCTATCTACATGGTTCCGGGCTCTAGGCATATTGGCGCCTTCTATGAAAAGGCAGAAAAGCTTGGAAAGCCTCTGCCTATTTCTATCAGCATTGGCGTAGATCCTGCTATTGAACTTGCAACATGCTTCGAGCCTCCTACGACCCCAATCGGTTATGACGAACTCAATGTTGCAGGCGCTCTTCGCGGAGAGCCCGTACGTATGGCAAAGTGCCTAACTATCGACGAGCGCTGCATTGCTCATGCTGAATACGTTATTGAAGGCGAATTGCTCCCAGGAAAGCGTGTTGCAGAAGACCAGAACACGGGCACTGGCAAGGCAATGCCTGAATTCCCAGGCTACACAGGACCTGCCAATCCTTCGCTTCCTATCATCAAGGTCAAAGCAGTAACCACCCGCAAGAACCCCATTATGCAAACCTGCATCGGTCCTTCCGAGGAACATGTAAGCATGGCTGGCATTCCAACTGAAGCAAGTATTATCCAAATGGTAGAAAAGGCTGTTCCTGGTCGCCTTTTGAACTGCTACTGCGCAACTCCTGGTGGCGGAAAGTACTTGGCTGTTCTTCAAATCAAAAAGAGCTCTCCTGCCGACGAAGGTCGTCAACGTCAAATTGCTCTTCTCGCTTTCTCTGCTTTCAGCGAGCTAAAGCACATCTTCTTGGTTGATGAAGACGTAGACCCCTTCGATATGAACGACGTACTGTGGGCCATGAACACTCGTTTCCAAGGAGATGCCGACATTATCACCATTCCTGGTGTTCGCTGCCATCCACTTGATCCTTCAAATGATCCCAGCATGGATCCCAGCATTCGCGATCATGGCATTGCTTGCAAGACCATCTTCGACTGTACCGTACCTTATGATCAAAAAGATAGATTCCAGCGCTGCCAGTTTAAGGAAGTTGATCCAAAGCATTGGTTGCCTGACTTTGAGTTTTAAACGGCATGCAGAAGACCGTAGCTACGACTGAATAAAATACGTTATATTCGACTTTTATTCAGTTCATAACAAGCGAGGCATATATGTCGAGCAAGAATGCGTACATTTCGCACTTTTAAATAATCCGTCTAGTTCACGCACGCTAGACGGATTATTTTAGGTTGAAATGCTGACACAAAAGGAAAAATATGGACAGACTGATTGTAGGAATTACGGGCGCAAGCGGAACTGCACTTGCGTGTCATTTTATCCAACAACTAAAACGTTATACCGACTGCGAAATACACGTCGTAGCGTCTGACAGTGCTCGGCTTACAGCTAGTTATGAAGCACCCGAGTTGTTTGGGGAAGCGCTTGCTCTTGCTGACGTTATTCACGACAATGCAAGCATTGGCGAATCTATTGCAAGCGGCACCTTTAAAACGCGCGGAATGGTTATTGTTCCTTGCAGTATGAAAACAGTGGCCGGCATTGCAAGCGGCTACAGCGACAATCTGGTATTGCGCGCTGCCGACGTAGCCTTAAAAGAGCAACGTCCACTTGTGCTTGTAGCACGCGAGACTCCTATGAGCCCTATTCACCTGCGTAATTTGAGTACCTTGAGCGCTCTTCCGACGGTCTGCGTAATGCCGCCCATGATGACGTATTATCATCATCCTCAAACCATAGAAGATATGGAAGATCAACTTATTGGCAAGATCTTCGACCGGTTTGGATTAGATTATCCGCCCTTTGAACGCTGGAACGGATAACAAAAGGCCTGATACGCTCATGCCTCTATAAGTCTTCCGCGCAATGCGCGACCAAAAGCAAACCAAAAGCAAACTAGACAAGATTGCGTGCTTTCAAATTCGAAAGCACGCATTTTGTTTGAAAAACCTTAGTTTGCTCAAGAAGATTTAGCTTATTCGCAAGTACATATTTGTCTAGAAGGATATGGTTTGTTCGCAAACACATGCTATTCAAAATAACGCATGATGTCTGAAGGGTTGTAATACTCGAATGGACGAGTTTTTCAAAAATCAGAGGACACAACCCCTACACCCGTATCGTCCTATATGCCTATAACCCTATATGCCCCTATATCCCTACAACCTTCTGGCCGCGCAGAACGATGGCAATACAAAAACCCCGCGAGACGTGCACTCGCGGGGTTTCTTTTTGGTAATTGTCTTCACGGGTTAGTGAAGAGTTTCACCGTATTTCGTAGAGATTACGACGAGCAACTATGTTACTTTACTCTACAGACTGACCAGCCTTGATCGCTTCGAGACGAGCTGCAAGAGCTTCAAGCTGCTTGTTAGTCTCTTCGTCTTCAATGCGCTGCTGTTCCTTGTTGTAAGCATAGTCGTCGCGGATCTTGTCGTTGTCGCACATCAACAGGTAGAAGATTACACCAACTACGAAGCCGACGCCGCCGCCGCGAGCAAGAACGAAGCCAGCGATCATACCAGCCATGCCCTTGTCCATTTCGTCGCGGACGAGGTCGAATGCGATAACTGCGCACAGCCAACCCTGGATGCAGAGTACAACTACGAGCAATGCTGCGGAAGCTGCGAGAGATGCTTCATACAGAGGATATACAAACAGACCGAGAACGGTGAAGATCAGGTTCGTACCAGAACCATCATAGATGGAATCCATGCCCTGGCGACCAGACTGCTTATAGCGAGCATACGTAGCTACGCAGTAAGGAGCGGACAGAGGACCTGCGAGTGCAGGATAAGGTGCGAACAGACCGAGGAGTAAGTTACGGATACCGCAGATAACGTTGGTACGGTTAGGATCGAATTCGATGTATTCGTCGTCACGTACAGCCTTAAGACCAAGCTGCTGTACCGTTACGAAGTCGCCGTAAGCAATGATCCATGCCATAACTGCATAAGGAAGCGCAGATACCCAAACCATTGGATCAGCAGCAAAGCCGATGAACAATGGAGATACTACCTGGAACAATCCGATGAAGTCAGGAACACGGATGATTTCGCCAGAGAAGTTGAACTGGAATTCACCAGCGGCACCACCAAGTACGAGCAGTGCGAGAACAGCCCAGAGGAAGCTGTAGTTACCAAGGATAGCTACAAAGCGGTTGGTTTCCATGTACTTACGTACACGACGTGAGAACATGAGCATGAATACGATAACCAAACCACCAACACAACCGATGGTTACAGTGTCAACAGCGCCGCCAGCACCAAGGCGAGCGTAAATTGCGTTAACACCAGCACCGAGTACGATACCTGCTTTTACTGCAGGAGGTACCATGGTGTTCAGCTTCTTGGACAAACCGGTAAAGCCCAAGATGATAAACATCGCTGCCAGTTCGAGTTCGATTGCTGTCAGCATCTGAATTCTTGCGACACCAGGTTCTAGCGATTCCAAGAACACAACGATAATGGACATTGCAGGGGTAATCCAACCACAAATGGAAGGTTCACCAAGTACCCAGTTCAAGGTATAACAAGCCGTCTCAAATACAACCAATGCCCAAGCTACTTGTGGGTCAAGACCCAAGGTGGTGATCAGAACAGCCAATGCACCATAAGAGGTACAAGCGTTCATCAAACCGGTTACGATTTCAGGAGGCGAAATCCTGAAGTGAATGAATGGTAAACGAATTCGGAACAGACCGACCCTCCAACAAGGCTGAATACCGCCGAATTCGCGCTTTAGCAAAGCCATTGCTAAGCCCCTCTCTCCTCGCGTGTAAACACGTTACACGAAACGATCGATCATCTTTTAATCACTAGATCAACCAAAAAGCGTGTGCACGTTTACTTTTTGGGTTCTCTTTTAAAAAGAGTTCTTGAGGAGAGTTTTGCTTCACTTTACCTTTACTTGCACGCCATAAAGATCAAGCCAAACGGAAATCCCCTGAACTCCTATTTCGTAAAAGATGATCCCTTTTGCTTGTGCCTCTTCGCCTTATTGGCATGACCCCCCTTGGGCATACCACTAAGAGTGCGCGAAAAGCCACACACCGATTATCTGACACCATCAAGTTATAGACTAATTCGCAATGAACACGTTATAAATAGCTAAACGAAATGATATTTTTTGAAGAAATGAATTTTTGTTGATTTATAGATGTAGGTTTTATATTCGCTTTATTACTGTTTGGAAACACTGATTTTCTGGCTAATTTTGACCATTTTGAGCACAGCAATAAACTCTCATGTTTCTTTTTCATATAGATATACACTATTTTCATAGAAGTCATCTATGATCCCGCCGATTATCCGCTGCATTCTGCCGTTTTCTGACTAGGCTTTTCCTTGACGAACGCGTTCATCTCACGTAACTTCTACCTTATTGCTTTGTGTGTGGGAGGGTTTTTGGTTTTCCTGAAGAAGAGCTTTACGGATGGCTTATCTTCTTCAGGAAAACCAATTCTTTTTCACCTAAGACGACAAATCGCATCTGTCCATTAATTAGTTAGAAAGGGAGTAGTACGAAATGATCGCCTTGACCACTGCGCAAATCATCTCAATCGTCATTTTCCTGATCGTCATGATCCTTATCATTTCTGAAAAGGTTCATCGTACGACCGCGGCGCTTGCAGGTGCAGTTGCGCTTATTCTCGCCGGTATCATTACGTTTGATACAGGCGTGAGCCATATCGACTTTGGCACTTTAGGTGTTTTGGTTGGTATGATGATTTTTGTTGCTGTAGTAAAGAATTCAGGCATATTCGAATACTTAGCCATCCGCGCAGCAAAAGTCGCTAAGGGCAACCCTTGGTTGATTATGGTGTTGTTCTGTTTAATCACTGCTGTTCTATCTGCATTCTTAGACAACGTAACGACCGTTCTTTTGATCGGCCCTGTAACGTTCACGGTTTGCAAAATGCTCGAAATCAGCCCAGTGCCCTTCTTTATTGTTGAGATCATTGCTTCAAACGTCGGTGGTACCGCAACGCTTATTGGCGACCCACCAAACATCATGATTGGTTCTGCAACTGGCCTTACCTTCTTCGATTTCTTGATGTATGACGGCCCTGCAGTTCTTCTCATTCTGATTGCTGCAATGATTTGCTTCTACTTTATTTATGGTAGAAAGATGGGCGTTGCTGAAGATAAGCAGGCATCTATCATGACGCTTCATGCCCACGAAGCTATTAAGAGCAAGTCGCTCTTTACTAAGAGTGTTGTGATGACTCTTGTTACTGCAGTTGCTTTTGTTCTTCATGGTGCTGTGCACATTGAACCGAGCGTTGTAGCTTTAGCAGCAGCCGCTATTATGCTGCTTTTAAGCCGTGCTGAGGTTGAAGAAGTACTGCTAGATGTTGAATGGTCCACTATCGGCTTCTTCGCTGGCCTCTTCGTAGTTGTAGGCGGCTTGGCAGAAACAGGCGTTATCGAAATGCTTGCCAATGCCCTTATTGATGCAACTGGCGGCGATCTGTTCCTGACTATCATGATTATGGTATGGGCGTCCGCTATTATTTCGTCCTTCTTGGACAACATTCCATTGGTTGCAACTCTTATTCCTATTGTTCAAACCATGGAAGCAGCAGGCCTTGACGTTATGCCTTACTGGTGGGCAATTTCGCTTGGTGCTTGCATCGGTGGTATTGGTACGTTGATCGGTGCTTCTGCAAACGTTGTATTAGCTGGTATTTCTGGTAAGTACGGCTACCCCATTACGTTTATGGAATACACCAAGATCGGTTTCCCGCTAATGATCCTGTTTACCGCTATTGCTTGCGCTTACTTAGTAGTTCGCTTCTGCGTATTAGGGTGGATGTAGCTAGGTACACACTAAGGCAGGTACACGAATAAGGCTCTTGTTTTTATAGCGAGTTCAAAATAAAATCCCGTCTCACCTAGGTGGGACGGGATTTTTTATACCTTGTTATGAAAAGCTAAAAATTGAAAACTGCTTAGTCAACAATCTCTACCAGAGTAATCTCAAAGTTAAGATCTTTACCGGCCATTTCATGGTTAAGGTCAAACGTCACGTGCTCTTTAGTAACCTCTACTACCTTTGCAGGCAAAGGCTGTCCACCTGGTCCCTGCAGATAAACTGTCTGACCTACTGGAAGCTCTTCTGCACCAGGGACGTTTGAAGTAGGAATAGTTTGCACTAGTTCTGGATTAGGTTCGCCATAAGCCTCAGCTGCAGGCAAGTGAACCTTTTTGGTTTCCCCTACTTCCATTTCGTTTACCGCTTTGTCAAAGCCAGGAATCATCTGACCAGCCATGCAAACAAATTCCAAGGGCTCGCCACGTTCTACCGATGAATCAAATACGGTTCCATCATCAAAGGTGCCGACATAATGAGCGCGTACACGCTTACCTTCGTTGCTCATCTTGTTCCTTTCCAAAAATAAACAGTACTGGATAGTGTAACGGCTCTAGTCTTCAAGGCAAACAGGAAAGCAAAAAGTCACATCAATAGCAAAGAAGCCGCCAAGCGGTTTCAGACAATAAAAAGCTCCCGCTTCATAAGGAAGCGAGAGCTTATATGATACCGACTATTGGGAGTTTTTCTTCGCTTAATTGCTTCGTTTAAACAGGTCTTTTAGTTATTAGCCCTTCTAGACGCTTATACGAATACGCAGAAACGAAGTACCAAGTATACACAGCTGATTGCCGTGAAGACGAGCATCATTGGGAATGCAACCTTGGTGTATTCCATGAAGGTAATTGGGTAACCATAGGTCTTCGACATACCCGAAAGAACAACATTTGCCGAAGCACCAATAAGAGTACCAATACCACCAATGCAGGCACCGAGTGAAATTGCCCACCAATAAGGCATAACGTCAACACCGGTATTACCGATTGCCATAATGATAGGAATGAGCGTTGCAACCATAGGGATGTTGTCCAAGAAGGAAGAAATGATTGCCGATGCCCAAACCAGAACAATAATGGTAATCATTACATCGCCGCCAGTAATATCAATCAGGCCATTAGCGAGCATATCAATAACGCCCGTTTCTACCAAACCACCAACAACGATGAACAAACCTGCGAAGAAGCCGATAGTTGCCCATTCAACATCCAGCAATACCTTTTCGATTTCTGCAGCGCTGATAATAAGCATAACTGCTGCTGCAGTCAGAGCTACAACGCTAGGTTCAACACCAATGACGCTATGGAAAACAAATGCCAGAGCTACGATAACCGTCATTGCAACACTCTGATGGAAGAGGCGCTTGTTGGTAATAGCCTCATGAGCATGCAAGTGCATGACTGATTCCATTTCTTCTGAAGTTGCTGACATGTTCCTGCCGTAAAGAACATAGAACATACCAATAGCTGCAATCATGATGAAGAAGATAGCAGGACCGTTATAAACGATGAAGTCGAGCATGGAAAGACCAGCCTGCATACCAATCATGATGTTTGGTGGGTCACCAATCAAAGTAAGCGTACCACCAATGTTGGATGCCATAATCTCAACAATGAAGTAAGGCACCGGACTCATCTTCAACATCTTGCAAACTGTAAAGGTAACAGGACCTACCAGCAAAACCGTGGTTACATTATCCAAGAATGCTGAAAGAATTGCCGTGATGAAGCAGAACAACACCATGATGATCCATGGATTACCCTTTGCTGCTTTCGCGGTTTTAATGGCGATGTATTCGAAGATACCCGACTGTTTAACCACCGCAACAAAGATCATCATACCGACCAAAACACCGAGTGTGCCGAAGTCGATGTGCTCCATACCAACATCAAAAGTAACAATACCCGTCAGAATAAGCACAACGGCACCCGCAAGCGCGGCAGTAGTACGATGGATCTTCTCTGAGATGATAAATGCGAACACTACGATAAAGATCACAATAGAAATGATCTGCGGAGTAGTAAATTCTGGCATGCACATCCCTCCTATCCAAAATCCATTCCCTTTTTCTGTAAAAGAATTTAGCCTGGAGCATCTTAGCTTTATGCTCCCTGCATAAACCCAGCTTAAGCTTTATACAATCAGCAATTCGCGCTTCCTGCTTTAAGCTAAAGCGTGTGATCAAAATTCTTTCGCACAAAAAGCCTCTCCTGAATTCAACCTGTACGAAAAAGAAGGCCCATGGCCTTCTAGGTTGAATTCCCCTCCTAAAATAATAAAAATCAGATAAATAAGCGTCAAGAACGCGTTCACTAACTAACAGGTAAGACCGATTGATGTTTTTGTTGGTATACATAGCTAAAACAATATGAATTACCTAAAGTGAATTGATAATAAATAAAAAGCAAATAAAAAGGCGCATTTCACGAATGCGCCTTTTGAAATATACGAACCAAGGATTAACAAACCTCTGCTTTTAGTGCTTCTTCTTTCCGTACATAGTCATTTGAGAAACATTGAACAATTCACCATCAGATACACGATACTGCTCTACTTTCCACTGAGAAATACGCCCACCTGCACGGATAGGAGTTGCAACTGTCTCTACCGTATCGCCCGCTTTCACTGGAAGAAGATGGGTACTGCTTACCTCAACCCCGAGAAAGAAGAATTTATCATCCTCATAATGTTCGGTGCAGCATTCGCTTGCCGCATTTTCTGCCAGGGCAGCGCTGATGCCACCATGCAAAACGCCATGAGGCTGAAGCATATCTTCCGTTACCAGCATATGAGTAACATATTTATCAGGACTAGATTCAACAATTTCAATACCAAGAATATCTGCGAGGGCCATACGATTTCCTCCTTGTTAGTCGCTTAAATAGATATTGTAGCGTGTAACCAAACATTGTTTTATGCAAGATCGGCGTTTAAAGAAGGTGGTTTGATATTTTCTATGCTTCGTTTTTTGATAGTGAAGCTTCCTCTTCGTCTTCAGGACGAGGGTGGTTATCAAAATACCCCGTCTGACCTCGAACATTCCAGGCGCAAGCAGCAAACGCAAGGACTATGACAAGAGAAAGCGTTGTTGCGGGATCAATTTGGCCTTGAGAAACCGCACTCGCCGTTGACCAAGAACTCAACAGAGCATCTAAAACAACCAGCCAAAAGAAAACTGTTATTCGCTTTGGATTGTACGCACCCCACAACCCAAGAATTGCAACAATCAGATTAACCGCACCATTTGCAATCGTATAAGGACCCACACTGAGAGCAGGAACAAATTCTTGCAAATGAAAGATGTTCAAAAACGAAAGACTCAACAAACCAATACCTGCAGATAACTCAATCACTGCCCACACAATTAGAGCTACACAAAGCCAATGGGTTCGCACTTGCCAGATGGTATAAGGAGTCCCATCCGCTGATATGCGTTGTTTGCGCTGTTTTTTATCTTTTGCTTTTTTAATCAAACCTTATCAAACCTCAAAAGCACTACAAAAGAATGAAAAAAATAACCTTACTTGAGTCGGTGATTACTACTTATAACAGAAAGGTACCGACCTTTTCAGATCGGTACCTCCAAAGTAAACAAATCGACAACTAAACGAGCTGTTTCGATAAGAACGACAACTTAAACGAGCTGTTCTGGCAAGAGCAACAACCAAACAAGCTCTAGCAACAAAGCCCATTTTAGGACTTGTTTTCGCAGTACAGCTTAACCGCGAACCTCAGCGCCCGTTGCTCCACAAACCTTCTTAATAAGGCGAGCGTGCTGCTTATCAACTTCTTCAGTGGTAAGCGTACGATCAGCTGCGCGATATTCAAGCGCATAGGCCATAGACTTTTTGTCAGCACCCAAACGTTCTTTATCGCGATATACGTCAAAGAGCTGAGCCTTATCGAGCAACTTGCCACCTGCAGAAGAAATGCAACGAGAAAGCTGTTCGTGCGTTACTGATTCATCAACCACAAAGGCAACGTCCATGGTAACCGCAGGGAACACTGGAACATCCACGTAATCACGAGCTGGACGAGCACACTTAATAAGTGCATCCAAATCAAGCTCGAATGCCACTACGGGAGCCTGAACATCATAGGCATCACAAGCAAGCGGATGAATCTCGCCAATCCAACCAAGTACCGTGCCACCATCAAGCACCTGAGCTGCACGACCAGGCTGCAAATGAGGAGCCTCTTCAGCACTCAGCGCCTTAAAGCGAGGTTTAGCGAGAGCCAATTCACGCATCAAGCTTTCAATAACACCTTTGCCATCAAAGAAGTCAAACGCGACAGAAGCTTGATTCCATGAAGGATCGCTCATGGCACCTGCCATTACTACTGCCAAACGATTGCGTTCTTTAGGGCTCTTTCTTCCTTCAGCACCAAAGAAAACAACACCTGTTTCATAAAGCTGAATGTTATGAACACCGCGGCTCTGGTTGTAAGCAACACTGCGCATAAGACCTGGAATGATAGACTGACGCATAACCGATTGTTCAGCATTAAGCGGGTTCAGCAACTCAACAGGGATACCCATACCCTCGGTTGGCATACGAAGCTGTTCGAGTTCATGAGGATCTGCAAATGAATAGGTCATGGTTTCATTCAAACCACACGCACGCAACGTATTGTTGATCTTATCCATGGTGCGCTGAGCTTCCGTTTTAATGCCCACACGACCTGGGCCACCTGGCAAAGTGGAAGGAATGCGATCCATGCCATAGAGACGCAGCACTTCTTCATATAAGTCAATTTCGCGCTCGAGGTCGGGACGGAACGTAGGAGGAACAACCGTGAGTGTTTGCTCATCTTTTTCGCTTACCGCACATCCAAGACGCTGTAGCATATCAACAATGAAATCACGTGGAATGGTTTCACCCATCATGCCCTGGAAGCGAGGAATACGGAATTCCAATGCCTCTGGTTCGGTCTTGGTGTTGTATACATCAATCAAACCTGGAACAACCGTACCGCCCGAAACCTCTGCCAGCAACTGCGCTGCCGCAGCAGACATGCGATCGATTTCTACATCATCTACACGACGCTCGTAACGCATTGAAGATTCAGAGATCAAACCAAGATTACGAGAGGTACGAGAAGTACGTCCTGGCTCAAATGTTGCTGCTTCAAGCAAAATAGTGGTGGTTTCATCTGTTACTTCGGTATCCAAACCACCCATAACGCCCGCAAGACCAACTGCCTTTTCTGGTGTTGCAATTACCGTCATATCGGTAGTTAATTCGCGCTCTTCACCATCAAGGGTAAGAAGCTTTTCGCCTTCTTTTGCAGCACGAACTACCACGTTAGCCTTGCCCGTTTCGTCAACCAATTTGTCGTAGTCAAACGCATGAAGAGGCTGACCGAACAAGAACAAAATATAGTTAGTTACATCTACTACATTATTAATAGAACGAGCACCAGCTGCCGTTACGCGCTCTGCCAACCAGTCAGGGCTTGGACCAACCTGTACATTTTTAATAACGCGTGCCGTATAGCGAGGGCAACGATCGGTATCTTCTACCGTTACCGTAGCTAATTGCTCAATAGAAGGTAAGTCTGCCCCTTCCTGGAGCGCAGCCTCCATTTCGTCGAGAGGATTTTTAGCATCCACGGCATACATAGCACCTACTTCGCG
>OGYW01001316.1_pt1 | contig 22211 bp, 19 predicted proteins | sample 1576621 | NCBI WGS metagenome assembly OGYW01 (sample SAMEA3541528, study PRJEB24748) | human gut metagenome | biome: human gut; feature: human-associated habitat; material: faeces | place: China | collected 2012 | reverse complement strand
TTCGATACCGGATAAGGAGATAGATTTGATATCGTCCTTATAGTAGCCATAGCGTTCATACATATCTACCATGGCATCCCAGAGATTCATACCCTTGGATTTATAATAAGCAGCTGCTTCACAAAGGGCCATTGTGGCTACAATCGCATCCTTATCACGGGCATGTGTGCCGATCAGACAGCCATAGCTTTCTTCAAAACCAAAAATGAAATCTTCACTACGATTGTCTTGTTCAAGTTCCGCGATAACGCCACCAATGTATTTAAAGCCTGTAAGAACACGACGAACCTCTACCCCGTAATGTTCAGCAATAGGATCTACCATGCTAGAAGAAACAATAGTGGTAACCGCTACAGGATTTGCCGGCATGTTACCTGCCGCTACACGACTGCGACAAATGAAATCTAACAGGAGAACTCCTACTTCATTACCGCTTAGTAGTTTGTAGTCATCACCATCTTTAACTGCAATTCCAACACGGTCCGCATCAGGGTCAGTTGCAAGGAGTAAGTCTGGATGAACCTGCTCGCACAAGGCAATGCCACGTTCTAGTGCGTCACGATTTTCAGGATTAGGATAAGGGCAGGTGGGGAAATTACCGTCAGGTTGTGCTTGCTCTTCCACAACATGAATATCACTTACTCCAATACGTTGCAAAATGCGAGTAACGCATTCTAAGCCCGTTCCATTGAGTGGCGTATACACAACGCGCAAAGGATCGTCGTCATTTTGAGGAACATGCTGTTCATATACGGCATCAAGGAAAGCATCTAGAACTTCTTCGCCAATCATCTGAACAAGGCCCTGCTCCTTAGCTTGTTCAAAAGACATAGTTTTTACGTCGTTGAAAATATCTACATCACCAATACATTCAGTAATAGCATCTGCCATATCCGATGCAATCTGACATCCATCAGGACCATAGGCTTTATATCCATTGTACTGGCTAGGATTATGGCTAGCAGTTACATTAATGCCCATTGCACAATTCAAATAACGAGTTGCAAAAGACAAGGCAGGAGTAGGCTCCAAACGAGGATACACGTATGATGTAATTCCATTAGCAGCCAAAACACTCGCTGCAGTATGAGCGAACAATTCCGAATTAATACGCGAATCGTAACAAATAGCTACCGTACCAGGTTCTCCTTCACCTGCTTGGTTAGTAATATAATTCGCAATACCCTGAGTGGCTTGACCTACCGTATAAGTATTCATGCGGTTGGTGCCTGCGCCAAGTACACCACGCAAGCCTGCAGTATCGAATTCGAGACTGCGATAAAACGCATCTTCAATAGCCGTATCATCCTGTGCCATTGAATCCAAATCGGAACGTAATTCTGGATCAGTTACCTTCTCACACCAAAGATCGTATACAGAACGACAATCCATGTGTCAGCCTCTCCTTAAACGGTAGTTACTTACTAATCAGTAGCGACTTAAACGATAGTTACTTACAAAAGAGTTACGTATGCCCACATTAGCATTTTAAACATACCTACTATCGTAAGCATTATGTGTTTGCGAACTAGAAAGCAGTATAGCAAGGCAAGGCTGATAAAGGCGAAAATCTATAGGCAGTACTAGTAAAAAACTCTATTTACAATAATCTCTTTTCAGAAAAATCCCGGTGCAAAACTCACAAAATGAATCAAAAGATTCGTCAGTAAATCTAAGAAGACCTATTTCGAAAAGCTTTATTAAGGTGCAAGATTTTTTCTTCGGGCATATTCAATAAAGCAACCGCTATCAAAATAGCTACAATTCCTAAGCCGTTTGTAAAGGTAAGCACATCCCCAAACACTGAAATGCCAATCAGAAGAGAAACCATTGGTTCAATAAAAGCCATGATGGATGCTTTTCCGGTTTCCATATGTGCAAGGCCAACGGTATAACAAGCAAAAGGGGTTACGGTAGAAACCAAGGCTAATGCAATCATTACCAGCAATGCAGCAGAAGAATCGCTGGCTAAAGCAACAATAGCCTGCGGCTCAGAAAAAGGAATTAGGGTCAGCGAAGCAAAAAGAAAAGTGTAAAACATAACCGTTGGAGCTTCGTATCGTTTTAGTGCAACTCGGGCAAAAATTGAATAAAGCGCATATCCAATACCCGAAGCAAGACCAACAAGAATACCAAACCCCGAAAGTGACGATTCTCCCGATCCAACACCCACCACAAGTAGGCAACCAACAAAAGCAAGAACGAGCGCGCTGCCGCGTTGACGCGTTAGCTTTTCTTTAAAAAACACAGCAGATAACAGCACAACAAAACAAGGAGCGGTATACAGAAGAATTGCCGCAAAAGAAAGTCCGCACAAATCTATGCAAGCAAAATAGCAAACGTTAAAAAAAGCTATGCTTAGAATTCCGGTACCTAAAAACATCCAAATGTCTTTAAGTCTTATCACAAAAGCACTTCGTTTACGCACAAGCAAGAATAACCCTATGGCTCCCGCTGCAATAACGCACCGAACTACCGTTATTTGTTCAGGACGCAAACCAGTAGACGATAAATACGTAGAAAACAAGCCGATTACACCCCAGCAAACACCTGCTATAGCAACAAGCATCGGAGCAAAAACTCGCCAATCAATTTTTATCGAGAGATGCATTGACTTATCTTTCCATTCAACCGTCGTGGAATGATCCAATATAAAAGAATTCCTCATCGTACCTACAGTACACGATGAGGAATTACGTAGTTACCAGGAATCCGCTCTCTGCCCTGCATCACCCTGATACATCACGTGTTTGAAACATAGTTTATGCACAAAGCAGCACACGTAAAGCAAAATACACTACCGACAAAGATACATTTGCCCACATAGGTAAAGCCACTTGCCTAAGCGTTTTCACGCTAAGCTTGATGACTGCTTTGAGTTGCCCCATAAAGCTACGTTCTAACGTGGTAGTTATGTTATATAAGGAATTGATTGATTAGTAAAACCATAATATATTAACTATGTGTTAAGTTTTACTTAAAAGCAATCTTCTCAAGTAAAAACCGCAAGCAAACCATTGCTAATAATCATAAGAATTCGTTCAAATCCTCGTACAACAGTATCAATAGAGAAAGATAGAAATGGAAACATCACGTTATCGCGCTTTTATAAAAGCAGTAGATCTGGGAAGCTTTTCCAAAGCAGCAAAAGAACTTGCCTATACTCCCTCAGGAGTAAGCCAGCTAATCTCTGCCTTAGAAAAAGACGTTGGCTTTTCTGTTCTTGAGCGTACACGTAGTGGCGTTAAACCAACGGAAAATGGCAAGCGCATATTGCCTATAGCACGTGCAATTATCCAAGAAGAAGACCGACTTTTCCAAATGAGTGCAGAACTTAAAGGACTTTCCGTTGGTAGCGTAACGATTGGCTCCTACCCCAGCGTTGCATCTCATTGGCTACCAAAAGTACTCAAAGCATTTCGCGAACAATTCCCCAATATTGAAATTCGTGTCATGGAAGGCATTCATCAAGAAATATCCGAATGGCTTGATAACAAAGAGGTTGATTTTGGATTCATGAGCTATGATCCACGTACAACTTATGATTGGATCCCACTGGCTCATGACCCCATGATTGCAGTTTTACCCGCTAATCATCCGCTTGCCAATGAAAAATGTTATTCATTAGAAGAATGCAGTAACGAAGATTTCATTATGCCTGGTAAAGGCCAAGACATCGACACTCTAGGCGTTCTATCCCGCCATGACCTTCATCCAAGAATAGCTTATGAAACTATTGAAACCGCGGCCACTCTTGGCATGATTGAAGCGGGAATGGGTATAACCATTACTAATAGCCTCTCAACAGAAAAATACGACTTTAAGGTAAGTAAAGTTCCTATTGAACCTTCCGAGGCAATCCTGGTAGGAATTGCTATACCTGATAAGAACACCTGCGCTCCAGCAGCACGTCATTTTATTGAATTCGCTACTAAACGCCTGCAACAAAGTGATGTTCTGGAACTACAATAAAGCTTTACCAATTGAATACGCTTTGTATTTCTGCCAACCAGCGGAAAGGCTTTATAAACAAAGCAGAAGCTAATACCTAGCGAAAAACACAAGCATTGCTTAGTAGACAAGAATGGTTGATGAAAAAAGAAACTTACGAACATATGATTAATACTGTTTCTGCGAAACCTATGCTCGCTAAAGGGATACCGCTATTCAACAGCATAATCACCAAAGCAATCTATGTTGCTTATCCTTGTTTGCTTATCTATTTATTTTTTTGGAGCCCCAGTCTTAAATTCACATTGGAATATTTTTTGTATTCAGATTTTTTTGACGCTTTAGTAGTTCCTCTTGTATGTTTTGTTCTGCTTACGCTGCTGCGAAAAGCAATCAATGCGCCACGTCCCTATGAAGTTTTCGAAACACAGCCCCTTATACCCAAGAACACTAAAGGGAAGTCTTTTCCCAGCAGGCACGTTTTTTCAATCTTTGTAATAGCAATAACTTTTTGGTTTAAGTGTCCCTTCTCACAAATTGCAGTTTGTATATTTGTCCTAGGAGTAATGCTTGCCGTTCTAAGGGTACTATCCGGTGTTCACTTCACCAAAGACGTGGTAGCGGGAGCCTTACTAGGTATCTTTTTGGCTGAATTAGGGTTCTATCTTCTCTAACGAGTTAAAAGCTTGGGTTATATTCTTAGTAAAAAACCAATCTATATCTGTAAAAATTGCCTTTTAAACGCATTCAGCTCTCTAGGAATAGTTAGTCACACATACCTAAAAAGTGCAAATTGTTTTTATACTTCCTACCTATAAAGGAAACAGCATCATAATTGCAATAATGATAGGTAAATACACAAACGAAAGTACTGCAGAAATTACTGTATGTTCAGAAGCCAACAATGCATCACCTTTATGACTAGCAATGAAAGCTGGAACCATAGCTCCTGTTGGCATAGCAAATTCCAGTACCGCTATTGAAACAATCAGATTATCAGTAATGAAAATCGAAAGCACGTAGAACAACGCCACCGAGCCGAGGAAAAAGCGAATAAAACCAAAAAGAAATACACGCCATTGGGAAAGTGATTCTTTTACGTGCATCCGTGAAACATAAAAACCGATCACCATCATAGAAATAGGTGCCGTTAATCCGCCAACCATATCTAGAGCACTGCCTAACACATACGGTACAGGAATACGGAAAAACAGCAACGCCAATGCAAGTAACGCAGCAACTAATGCCGGATTAATAAAGCTTTTCCAGCTGAGTGAAACCCGAGAAAGAGCATTACTTAGTGAAAATTTCTTTTGATTATCCGCTGAAACCTGTCCCCTACTTTCACGGAGTTGCTGGTCAACAACAAGCATGGCTATGCCTACGCTGAACAAAAATACGTTGATAATTGCAACTATTAAACTGGTCAAGATGATGGTGGAATCGCCTAAAACCGCCGCTATAACAGGAACTCCAATAAAGGCGGTTTGGGTACAGATTCCCGAAAAAATAAAACATACAAAAGTATCGCTATTCACCCTTAGCAAGAATGCAGCAATAACAGAAATTAAAACCATCGCCAAGAAAAGTAGTATACCTAACCCACACACAAGAGGAATTTGATTGGCGATTTGATTGAATTCAACCGACGAGGTTGAAGCAATAATCATGCAGGGAAGCGTAACGTTAATTAGAAGGGCGACAAGTTTATTTGAGGTGTGTTCATCGATAAAGTTCAGCTTAGACAAAACAAAGCCAAGCACCACTATAAGCGCAAGAATCAAAATCTGCGAAATGCCCGCGCTTATCCCTTCCACAATATACCCCTCAATGTAATTAATCCACCGTAGTAACTACTCCAGTATTTTGACAAAGCTCAACCATCCAAACAAGAATAAACTAGCGATAAACGCATTCGTAATTTGGTCAAGGCAAACACGTTCGTCCATCTTTACATATGGGATAATCCTCACAACAACAAGGGAAAATGAAAGCCAATATGGTACGCTATCGACAGCTAAAATACCCACGTGAGGAGCACTTCATGTCCTACAAAATTGTTACTGATTCTTCCTGCAATTTACCAGAAACACTCATTGAGGAATTAGAACTTGAAGTTCTACCTTTAGTTTTTATGGCAGATGGCAAAGAATATCAAAGCTATCTTAAAGGCCAGGTTACTGACTTAAAACAGTTTTATACCATGATGCGTGAAGGAAAGATTTTTACCACTTCCCTTCCCAATTTGTCAGACGCACAAGAAGTCTTTGAAAACATTTTCAAACGAGGTGAGGATATTTTATACCTTGGCTTTTCTAGCGGTCTTTCTGGAACCTATGAGGGCATGCGCAATATCGGAAAAGACCTAGCAGAACAATACCCAGAGCGCACCTTCGCCTCAGTTGATACTCTTGCCGCTTCTGTTGGTCAGGGACTTATTGTGTACTATGCAGCAAAAATGCGCCAAGAAGGAAAAGCCCTTGAAGAAGTTGAACAATGGGTACGTGACAATCGCTTACATCTTGCTCATTGGTTTACTGTTGATGATCTAATGTTCTTGTTCCGTGGTGGTCGCGTTTCTCGTACCGCCGCCTTTGCTGGCAGCTTACTCAACATTAAACCCGTTCTTCATGTGGATAACGATGGTCTCCTGATTCCTATGGAAAAAACCCGTGGTCGCAAAAAGAGCATTCAAGCATTGGTAAAACATATGGAAGATACCATTACTGAACCTATTGCAGAGCAGGTAATTGGCATTTCTCATGGTGATTGCTTTGAGGATGTCAAATACTTACAAAAACTCATTACTGAAAAATTTGGCGTAGAAAACTACCTGGTGAATTACGTTGATCCCGTAATTGGTGCTCATTCAGGTCCTGGCACATTAGCACTCTTCTTCTTAGCAAGTGAGCGTTAATACGTAAAGCGACATATAACAGAGCAGAGCAAGCAATTTCTTCATTGCAGATGCCATCATGAGGAACTTCATTTCAAATCGGGGCTAGCAAGATAAATGAGAACAAAGCGAAATTGATTTCGCATGATTTTGTCGTCATTCTAAATGCATCACACGCATCCCTTGTTACCCCTCGAATGAAACAACCTTGCAACGGAATGAATAGGAAATAGGACAAGTCTTTTTCAAAAAACATATGAATTACTCTAGATGGTCACATGTCGAAAAATAACCAAACAATATGCGATAGAATTCCAAAAGAATATTCAGCAGAATAGCAAAGCTTTTGAAAACTGAATCTCGTCTTAGAATATGGGATTGTCTTAAGAATTACGCCTCAGTGATAATGTCACGCAAAGCAGAAATAAACTTTTCGTTATCTTCGTGACTGCGAATAGATACCAAGAAATAGCGCTTGCCTTCTATACCAGGAACACCCGCTAAGTCACGTACCGTAAAGCCTGCTTTTTGAAGACGCACAATAAGATCTGCTGCGCTAGAAATACCAAAATCGCGTGCTGCACGTTCTTCAAGAGCGCACATAACAAAGTTAGCCTCTGAAGGAAATACTTTAATGCCAGGCGTTAAGCTAAGCATGCACTGCATCCAGGGAATTTCTTTTTCTAAAAGCTGAACCGTATCTTCAAGATACTGACCAGTATGAGGAAATTCACGTGCCACAACTTCATTAAACATAGAAATGTCGGAACCGTCCGTAAATTGCTTAATATGAGCAATAGCAGACTCATTGCCAACAACATATCCCATCGGAATACCAGGCATACCCAATTCATGAGACAAACTACGTACAACAAATAAATTGCGATACTGACGCGTTAATTCAACGAATGATTCGCCGCCAAGAGTAAGACTAATATTTGATTCATCAACAATTACCCAGTTACAAACTTCCAAATAGCGCTTCAGCGTTTTTTCAGAAAGCAAACGCGCGCAAGGAAAACTAGGATTAGCCAAAACAGCAGCATCAAACTTAAAGCCGTTAGAAAAAGCAGACTGGGGCTCAATTGCAGACAGCGAATAAGGATTAATCAGCTTCACAGGATTGTGCCCCACATTCGCAATAGCAAGAAAATAACCCGTTGGGGCTGGAGTAGGAATACCAACATTACAAGGCCTATATGCCTGAGCAATAGAACCAATTAAAGAGGTAACGCTAGTGCCTGCCATAATACTTTCAGGAGACATTTCAAAATAACGCCCGATAACACGACTTAAATGTTGGCCGTCGCTATTAGGTAAAAACGACAAGTCCCCTTCAGAAATCGCAGAAGCAATTGCCTCTTTAACGCAGCTAGGAGTACCTAGTGGATTAGCAATACAAGAAAAATCAACCCAGTCAATTTCAGCACGGATATCATAGGGCAAAGTTTCTTGGCGTTGCGGAGCAACTGATGCCTCATTCACAAGCTCTGTTAAAGCTTCAAATGCCTTCACTTTGCCTCATATCCTTACATTAAAAATCGAAGTGGTGTTTAAGTCTGGGTGATCTACCCTAACACAAACAAAGGCGCTCGTGGGGATGTTAGACTATGTTTCATGGAAAAGAATAAGGGAAATACCACCGAAAACAGTACTATTAACTCATCTAATTCCACCACTGACATGGGGTTATATGAAACTGTACCCCAATCTTCCTCTTTTGATGAAATCAGTATTTTTGATACCAATTCCTTACGTCCTTGGGTTGGATCCGCCATTATTTTGATGGATTTAGATGCGTTTTTTGCATCAGTAGAACAGCTTGATCATCCCGAATGGAAAGGCAAGCCTGTTATTGTTGGTGGAAGCCCCCATAAACGCGGCGTAGTATCTACCGCATCCTATGAAGCTCGCAAATATGGAGTGCATTCTGCAATGCCTTCTTCTACTGCTGCTCGCCTCTGCCCTAACGCTATTTGGACTCCTGGAAACTTTCACCGCTATCGCGAAATGTCCAAACAGGTTATGAATATTCTTCTTGATGAATCGCCCCAATTAATGCAAGTAAGTATTGACGAAGCGTTTCTTGATATAACACCTACTCGCACGAATAAAGAACATCCCGCATTAATTGCCCAAAGAATCCAACAGCGCGTTGCAAAACTTGGTATTACTTGCTCTATTGGACTTGGCTCTTCTAAATCAGTAGCGAAAATTGCCTCGAATCAAAACAAACCACGAGGCTTAACGGTGGTATATCCCGAAGATTCAGAATCATTTTTAGCTCCCCTACCTATAAAAGTAATGAGTGGCATTGGGCCTGTAGCTCAAAAGAAACTTCAGTCGTATCACATTAAGACGTTAGGAGATTTAGTAACGGCTGATCCCGCCTTGCTTCGGCAAGTGTTTGGTAAGAACACTGAACTTATGATTGATCGAGCTCGCGGTATAGATACCGCTGTTAACGCAGAGCCAGATCCTGTGAAATCGGTTTCGAACGAAATAAGCTTCGCCACAAGTCTGACTGATAAAAAGGAAATTCAAGCACGTATTGCCACCATGGCCCATAAAGTAGGTAGGAGGTTACGTCGAAAAGAACTTGAAGGTAGCACCCTTCATTTGAAAATTCGTCGTGAAGACCTAACCATTAGAACCTGCCAAAGAAAAATTCCCAATTTAGGCACTAATGAACTTACCTGGCTACCAATTCTCTACGAAATGTTTGAAGAACTTTGGACTCCAGGAGAAAAGCTTCGCTTAGTAGGTGTGGGTATTAGTGGCTTCGAGGCTGAACCTATACAGACATCCCTCTTCGATACACTTGAATCTGACACGACATTAGGAGAAACACCGCAAAACAATAAAGCCAAACAGATGTCGTTACCAAATTCAAATAGGCGCTCAAGTAACCGAATGCCTAAACAGAGCGCCTTGATTAGCCATGCAAAAGAAAACTCAAAGCTACTAGAAGCTAATGACTTGATAGCACAACGCTTTGGAGAAGGTGCTGTACGCTTTGGACACGAAATGCGCACCTACAACGACACAACGGGCAGTTCCGCTAAAAACCCTGAAGATTACAAGGACTACTAGAGTACGCAGAAACTGCCTATTTAGATTATTCAGTTGCTTTAGGTTCCTATGTCGCTTTAAAGGAAATCAACAGTCAGAAAAGCAGTTAACCTTTCTTTAGTTAAATTTGAAGATTTTCTGAGCAATATGGTAGCCCGTTATGCCTACCATACGTCCAACATCACTAGGAATATTTGTTGCTAGATTCAATACTGAATGACGCACATCGTGATAAAGACTTTCGTCTTTAGCACGCAAATACGCCCAAATATCGGCACGCTTTGCTTCGTTTTCCTCAGTCTTTTCCATACGTAAGAATACTGAACAAATACACATCATCATTGAAAGATAATTTTTCAGGTAATTACGAAGGCGTTTGTTTTCTATTGCCATAACATCAACCGAATCAATCATTACTTTTGTAATTCGGATCTGCTGATCAATGCGAGAAAGCATTACTTTTTCATTTACCGACTGATCTTCACGACCAATAAAGTAGCGATACATATCCACATCAAAGTAACGCATGGTTTTAACATGTGGCAGCGGTACATATACAAAAATGTTATCAACATAAAAGCAGTGTTCTGGAAGCTTTAAATCCATATCACGTAGCATTTGAGTTCGATAAATAACCGAATGCATTAACAAATACTGTGATGGATTGAAACGGCCTACTTGAGACCAGGTAAATTCTTTGTCTGTTGGAAACACATTCGTATAACGAATGGTGGTATGAGTTCCCTCATACACCTTTTCGTATACGTAATTTACAATAACAAGGTCAGTTGCAGTCGCTGATGCACCCTGCTGCTGTGCCTGTTCAACTAAGGCTTTTTGTTCACGCAAATAAGGCATGATAGTATCCATAGCTTCTTTATCTAGCCAGTCATCGGAGTCAACCACCTTATAATACAAGCCTTCAGCAGCAGCAAGACCAGCATTTACGCCCGATCCGTGACCACCGTTTTCTTTATGAATAGCACGAACAATACCGGGATGCTGTTCTACTAACCTATCGCAAATTGCTGGAGTGTCATCCTTCGTGGAGCCATCGTCGACCAAAATTATTTCAATATCATCTCCGCAAGGAAGCAGAGATTCAACGCATTTCTCCATGTAGTCTGCCGAGTTATAGCACGGCACTGCAAAGGAGATTGTTTTCATGAAGGATTCCACCTAACCTTTCCGTTCACGCCGTAAGAGGTTTCCCTTAAAGGCACATTATACCCACGTAGCACGCTGAACGCTAAAATGAATATGAAAAGTAGCATTTATAGCGAAAGGATTGCCTATGGCTACGCTTATTGAGTCAATGATTGAACGTGCTAAGTCTAACAAGAAGACTATTGTTTTACCTGAAGGTAATGATGATCGCATTCTAGCTGCAGCTGAAACTGCTTTAGCTGAAGGAATTGCAAACATCGTAATTCTTGGCAATGAAGCAGACATCAAAGCTAAAGAATTCAAATTGGATAATGCTCAGATTATTAACCCTGCAGAATCTGACAAAGTTGAAGAATTCGCTTCTCTTCTCTACGAACTTCGTAAAAAGAAGGGCATGACTGAAGAAGAAGCCCATGAGCTTGTTACTACCGATCCAATTTATTTCGCAGTAATGATGCTCAAGACTGGCATGTGCGATGGCTTAGTTGGTGGCGCAGGATGCGCAACTGTCAAGATTCTTTCACCTGCATTGAAAGTATTAAAGACCGCCCCAGGCGCTCCTATGGTTAGTTCCTTGTTCTTGATGGATGTCCCTAATTGCGAGTTAGGTGAAAACGGCATCTTCGCTTTTGCAGACTGCGCATTGGAAGTTCAGCCAACCGCAGAAAAGCTAGCTCATATTGCAAACCTTACCAACGATTCCTTCAAGCGTTTATTAGGCAAAGAAGCTCGCATTGCTTTACTTTCCCACTCTTCTTATGGCAGCGCTAAAAATGACGATGCCACTAAAGTGGTTGAAGCAATGAACTACATCAAGGAAAACTATCCAGATCTGAACGCCGACGGCGAACTTCAACTTGATGCTGCCATCGTTCCAGAAATTGGTCAATCTAAGGCCCCAGGCTCCCCTGTTGCAGGAAAGGCGAATGTTCTTATTTTCCCTGACTTAGATGCCGCAAATATTGGCTACAAGTTAGTCCAGCGCTTGGCTCACGCACAGGCATATGGTCCTATCTTACAAGGCATTGCTGCACCTGTAAACGATCTTTCACGTGGCTGCACTGCTGAAGATGTAGTGGGCGTTATTGCTATTACCTGTGTTCAGGCACAAACGATGTAAGTTCAACACATTTGAGCATTTATTTAGCACCTATTAAGCACGTTTTTAGCACGTATAGCACAAACAAGGATTGCAACCTAAACCGTAGTTTTGCTACATCGTCAGAACCGCTCGGAATTATTAATAATTTCGAGCGCTAACCCTGTTGTAGCATTTTGTTACATCGTCAGAATCAGTCGGAATGAGCGGGCTGTCTTTTATTGAAAGGCAGCCTCTTTTTAAGTTCTAAGCGAGCGATTCATGGAATTACTTGAACTAATTCTTTTCTTACTTGTAGCCGTTGTTGCTTCAAGCATGCTTGATCAAATTGTTCGTGGGGTTTCTCTTCCCCTTGTTCAAATTGGTTTAGGCATAATTATTGCGCTCGTTTTACCTATTCCTGATGACATAACCATCGACGCAGAACTGCTCCTTATTTTGTTTATTGCTCCATTACACTTCAATGAAACCCGCCATGTTGACTCAGGAGAACTCTACAAGAATCGTCTAGGTATAGCTTCACTGGTAACAGGTCTTGTTCTGCTTACCATGATTACTCTTGGGTTTTCTTTACATGCACTAATCCCTGCCATACCACTTGCTGCAGCACTTGCTTTCGGAGCCGCTATGGGATCTACCGACGCTTCAGCAGTAACTTCTCTTGCAAAAGAAATGCGCTTTGGAAGGCGCCACGAATCGCTCCTTAACGGAGAAGCACTGTTTAACGATGTGACCGGCACCATTGGTTTCCAATGTGCCATTGCCGTTGTGGTATCAGGAGCATTTTCACTAAGTCATGCCGGGCAAGAATTTGTTCTTGAGCTCTTCGGTGGAATGGCGGTAGGTATAATTCTAGGATTCCTTTTTTGGGCGCTTATGTCTGGCATGCGTCGCTTTGGATTAGAAAATCCTACGGTTCATGTAGTGTTAGAGCTGTTAACTCCATTTATTATCTATTTGATATGCGAGCAAATTCACGTTGGGGGTGTTATCGCAGTTGTGCTTGCTGGTCTTACTATTTCCTTACTCCCACATAAAATTAGCCCAACTGCCTCTCATCAAAAAATCCAAGCTACCAGCGTTTGGAAAACGTTAGAGTTCGTGCTTAATGGCGTAATCTTTGTTGTTCTTGGCTTACAGATACCTCAAGTACTTATTCCTGCCTTACAAGGAGATGCCGTAACTGCTTGGCTACTTATTTCAGCGGTTCTGATATTAACGGTGGTATTGGAATTCGTTCGCTTTATTTGGATTCTAGGTTTAGACGCTGTTAACGCCTGGCGCACAAAGCGTCCTGTAAAGATTTGCTTTTCTAAACGCAACTTAAAAGGAACACTTGGTATGGCATTTGCAGGACCTAAGGGCGGCGTTACCTTAGCGCTGATGCTCACCATTCCCTATACCATATCTTCAGGAGAGGCCTTCCCTCTACGAGAAGAGCTCTTGTTCTTAACCTCAGGAGTAATTCTGTGCACCATGCTGCTTGCGAATTTTGCAGTTCGAAGCTTAGTACCTCGAAAGCCTTCAGAAAAACGTTCGAAGCAATACGCTGATGCTGAAATTTCTATTCTTATTCAGGTAATTAATTCTATCCAAGAAGATGCGCATCTAACTGGGTCTAATACCGGAGAGTCCGCCTTAAAAGCTATGAACTTTGCTGCGAATAATTATGACGAATCCGATGAAAGCAGTTCAGAGATTAAGCTTCCCGACAACGTTGACGAACCTGCAACAGCCATCGCTATGAAACGTTACGCAGATCGCATCCGTCCCTTTATCCCTCAAGCAAGCACCAATATAGCAGAAGAAGGCAAACTGCTTGCTGATAGGTGCGATGAACTCTACGACAAGGTAAATGCCTTCGAAGAAGAACTTACGAATATCGACAACGATGATCGTTATGATGCCGAAGGTTTCGAAAAACACATTTTAGCGCTACGCCGTATGAAAGATGCGCTTGATGACATCCAAGACCGTGCACTGTCGCGCGAACTTGAATTCATCAAGGCGGCGAATAGAGCAGGAACTTTGTCGGATGAACACGCGCGTAAGCTACGCAACGATGTATACGTCCAACAAATGACCCTAGATTAATATGAATTTAAGCTTCTTTAGATACTGGCACGATCTGTGTCTTAGCACGAACAATATCATAGGTGTCACGCGCAATCATGTATTCCTCGTCAGTAGGAATAACAATAACAGGAACTTCAGATTTGTCTGATGAAATGATGCGCTCAAAGCCACGCTGCTTGTTCTTAGCAGAATCCAAAATAATTCCTAAAGGCTGCAAGCCAGAGAAAATCATACGACGCATTTTGTCACAATTTTCTCCAACGCCAGCAGTCAAAACAATAGCGTCGGCGCCACCGAGCATGAAGAAATACTGACCGATATATTTTTTAACACGAGAAGAATACATTTCGTAGGCAAGCATTGCTCGCTCATCGCCAGCTTCAGATGCCTCCCGTACGCTTCTGAGGTCATTACTAATGCCAGAAATACCCAATAAGCCTGATTTCTTATTCATGATGTCATTCATTTCACCAGGAGTAAGCTCAAGCTTTTCCATCAAGTACGTAACAATTGCAGGGTCAATAGAGCCGCAACGGGTACCCATCATCAAGCCATCAAGAGGAGTGAATCCCATAGAAGTATCAATAGGGCTACCATGATCGATTGCAGAAATAGAACAGCCATTACCTAAATGGCAGGTAATTAGGCGCAAATCTGTTAATGGTTCGCCCAACATATACGCTGCACGTTCCGCAATGTAGCGATGAGAGGTACCGTGAGCACCATACTTACGTACGCTATATTTCTCATAATATTCATAAGGGAGTGGGTACATATAAGCCGATGGCGGCAGCGTTTGGAAAAATGAAGTGTCAAACACAGCAACCATAGGAGTGTCAGGCATCAATTTACGACAAGCATAAATACCTGCAAGTGCTGCTTTATTATGCAAAGGAGCCAATTCAGCAAGCTCGTCAATTTTAGAAATTACATCTTCATCAATAAGTGCTGATTTCTGGAAATATTCACCGCCATGAACAACACGATGACCTACAGCAGCAATTTCACTCATATCATGAATAACCGCATTAGAACCTTGGGTGAGCACGTCCAAAACAACCTGCACAGCAGCAGTATGATCTGGCAGAGGAAGCTCATAAACAAACTCGTTATCATCAATGCCGTGCTTATGAGAAGATTCTTCACTTCCTACACGTTCGCATAGACCCTTGGCTACAACCTTATGAGTGGTTACATTGACCAATTGGTACTTTAACGATGAAGACCCAGCATTTATAACAAGGATGTTCAAATCAATCCCTCCTACTAAAATATCGTTACACTATTGTACGAAATAACGATGCCTGTCCGCTGATAGGACAGGCATTTTTCCGGTAGCTGGCGAACGGCAGACTAACTGTGTTCAAAGGATATAAATCTGGGATAAACGGTTTTGAATTGCGAAGATATTGCGAAGAGAGCCTCTTATGCCTTGGATAAGGTTGAATCAGTTACCGCATCATCAACCGATAAATCAAGTTCGCCCATTAATACATCAACTTTTTGCTGAGCAGAAGTAAGGCTATCCTTTAAAAAACGAAGCAAGGCAATGCCGCGCTCGTACTTCACCAAGCTATCTTCAAGTTCTAATGTGTTGCTTTCAAGCGCTTCAACAATACCATTAAGTTCCGTCATTGCTTCACGAAACGTAAGTCCCACAACAGGCTGAACAGATTGGTTTTGACTATTTTGTACGGTTTCTTCATTCATGAGATTCCTCCATAGATATAACTTCACTTAATTCAGAAATTCCCTCATCTTCAATTTGGCATGCCAATACACCGTCTAAAAGCTGAACAGTAATATGATCTTGTGGCTTAACCTGGGTAACACTTTTAATAATTGTTCCTTGATTATCTCGCGTAATAGACCAACCACGTTCCAATATTTTCAGCGGTGATAAGTCATTCAAACGCGAAGTAATCACTGCCGCTTGAGACTGATAAGGAACTACAAGGGATTTACCAATACGCACAAAAGCAGAAGCTGCTAAATCCAAAGAATGATTCTGTTTTTGTGTAAAAGTTTTACCCAAACGCTCCATGGTTTCTTGCATCAAGTCAACCGTTTGCATTTCTGAGGCATACAACGTCGTAGGATGTTTACATAAAGGACGCGAACCAATAGATCCTAGAAAAGCCGCAGAGGTGTTTAAACGCTGAGTCAATGATCCCGACAAACGCAACGCCTGGTTTTGCAGAAGCTCTTGTAACTCCCCTGCTTGAGGAGATACCGCTTGTGCTGCTCCTGTAGGCGTAGAAGCACGTAGATCAGCAACCATATCAGCGATAGTAGTGTCAGGCTCATGACCAATGCCAGTTACCACAGGCTTAGAACATGAAGCTATGGTGCGCGCTAACCCTTCATCGTTGAAAGGCATAAAGTTTTCAAAGGATCCACCACCACGAACAAGCAAAATAACTTCTACATCAGTTGCAGCAACACTCGTAAGTGCCATAGATAATTGCTGCGCGGCATTTGCTCCTTCAACAGGAACTCCAGCAAACACAACACGCGCTAAAGGATAACGTCTGCGCAACGTTCGCAAAACATCATGAACTACCGCACCACGAGGAGAAGTAACCAAACCAATACTTTGTGGAAGTTGTGGTATTGGACGCTTTCGCGAAACGTCCATAAGCCCTTCTTTTCTAAGCTTTTCTGCAAGTTGGGCCACACGTGCACGTAAATCGCCTTCGCCCGCTAAAACCAATCGCGCGACATCAAAGCTCATTCGCCCCGTAGGAGCATATACGTTAAAACTACCAGTAACTTGAACTTTTACGCCAAGATGGAGGTCTATCCCACTTGCTTGAAAGCGATTTTTCCACATCATGCAAGGAAGCGATGCATCTTCATCTTTAATAGTGAAATAAACTGCCTTATACCCAGGCTTGTTGTTTAATTCGCTAACTTCACCTTCGATGATAAAAGTGTGCTCATGCAAAATTGAATTGGTAAGACGAACAGCAGCGGATACCGATAAAACCTTTTTCTTAGTTGAATCAGGTTGAGACGAATCCATTACTTACTCCTCGCGAGAACCAAGCAAATACAAAAGCTGAAGCACAGAAACAAGTGCTGCCGCAACGTAGGTAAGAGCACAAGCACGAAGAACACTCCATGCACCAGCACGTTCGCCACCTGGCAAGCCAGTTGTTTCCATATACGTCATAGCACGATGACTTGCATTAAATTCTACTGGCAAAGTGACCAACTGGAACAATACCGCAAAGGCATAAAAGATAATTGCCAGATCAACCAAACCAGCAATATTCAAGAAAATGCCAATAAGCAACAAGAAAATCCAGGTGTTAGAAGCAAAATTAACTACAGGAACCATAGCGCCACGAATTTTAATAGGCACATAGCCCTGAGCATACTGGCAAGCATGACCTACTTCATGGCATGCAGTAGCGGTAGCAGTAATGGAAGATCCATAGTAAGCCTGGGGATCTAACGTAATGGAATTGTCTTTTGGATTAAAGAAATTGTCGCCATGATTTCCCAAACGAACCTGCACATCGTAAATGCCGTAGTACTGCAACATTCCAACTGCAACTTGATAACCTGTCATTCCGTTTGATATTGGCACATACGAGTACTTCTTAATTTGACGATTTACATACGCCTGAGCACCAAAACCAATAGCAAGTGTAACGACAATTAAAAAAAGGTAAGACATGTATTCTCCTATATAGAAAGCTAATTGTTCCCAACTAATTTGTTCTCTACTAGATTACCTGGTGTTGTGCGATATTTCATTCAGGAAGTATAATTTTCAAATTTCCGTCAATGAGTTGTAGTAAAAACTTCCCTTCAAGAAAGTCTGATAGTTCTTTTCCCACTACGTGATAGCGCCATCCTTTAAGCAGTTCGCAATCTTCATCATGCCCACGAGCTAGCTTCATTAATTCAGCATGAGGAGCTAAAGTCTGCGGGGCAATTTTATTTTCACGAGCACGCAAACGAACAATTGCATTCATTAAATCAACAGCAATGTCAACATTTGCTTCACTTCGCTGATTTGTTTTAGTTTGAGGGAGATCTTCTTCGGGGCAGGTTAACCCCTTATTAATAAGCTGCAAAACATGACGAGCATCTCCTGACTTAAGCGATTCCTTCAGACCACGAACCATGTATAATTCATCAAGCGAGCGTGGCTCGCGCCTACATGCCTCTACAATCTGTTCATCGGAAACCACCCATTTTCGGGGTATATTCAATTTTTGTGCGCGTTCTTCACGCCAAGCAGCAAATTCCCGAGCTGCCGCCATTTGTCGTTGAGAAAGCTGATTGACGCGCTTTAGCTTACGATACCGATTTCGAGGATCGACTTCATACTTTTTAGGATTTGAGATTTCAGCAAACGCATCATTCAACCAAGACAGGCGACCTTTTTCGTTAAGTTCTTCTATCATGTCATGATAAATGCGCGGCAAATATGTAACATCATCAGCAGCATATTCAACCTGGGAAGGGCTTAAAGGCCTACGAGACCAATCAGTAAACGAATCCTTTTTAGGAAGCGTTACCTGACAAAACGACTGCACTAGTGCAGCGTATGAAGCCTGTTGCGATTTACCGAGCAACGCCGCTGCCACCTGAGTGTCAAAAACAGGATCGGGCACGACTCCTGTTTCATGGTACAAAATTTCTATATCCTGTGAGGATGCGTGAAATATTTTCACGACACTTTGATTAGTTAAAACAGGAGCCATGACCGATAAATCTTCAATAGTGAATGGATCGATAATGGCAGTACAGCCCTCAACAGCTACCTGAATCAAACAAAGCTTTGCATAGTAGGTTTTCTCACGCAAAAACTCGGTATCAATTGCCATATAAGAACTATTTTCACATAACGCCAAAAAATCTTTTAATTGTGCGTCGTTTTCAACGAGCATTCATACACCCCTTATGTGGGATCAATCATTAGTGCATTTATTAAAGTACGCATAAGTTTGCGCAGACATACCGTATCTCACGATATAGTATGTATAGCATACTAACAAAAAGGGGTTGGATTGAAAGTACTTGTCATACATAACTTACGTTCTGGGCTTCGCAACGGAGCAATTTATGACTTTATTCGAATGTACGCTGAAGACGGAGATTCTTTTACAGTTCGCACCTTTGGCTCTCAAACACCACTAGCCTCTTTATTAACTGATGCTGCAGAATTTGACTTTGTTGTTGCAAGCGGTGGTGACGGAACGATATCTTCGGTTGCATACGAGCTTCGCGATACCGATATCCAATTCTGCCTTTCCCTTCTGGCACTGCCAACCTGCTTGCCATGAACCTTTTTGAACCAAACGAACCTCACGCTTTATGCAAAGTTACCGATGAAGCACTAACCCTAAACTTTGATTTAGGAGAGCTTGAAACAAATGAGGGTATAAAGCGCGGCTTTTCTATGATGGCTGGATGCGGCTATGATGAACTAATCATGCGCACCGCTACACAGCACAAACGCCTATTAGGTGATGTTGCTTACTTTGAAGCAGCATTTCAGAATCCCACACCTCAAGTTTCGGAATTCACTCTTACCATCGATGGAGAAACTATTACTTCAAGTGGCATCGGTGTTGTAGTTGCCAATTTTTCCAAAATGCAATTCGAAGTTATGGTCTCTGACGAAAACTTACCACGCGATGGAATGCTTGATGTCGTAATTCTAAAGACAGAAAATGCATTCCAACTTCTTCCTGTTGTTATGGCTAAAGTGTTTGACCATTCAGGAGCTTTAGCTAAGAAAGTTGGTGGTCTTGAACTTTACCGTGGCAAAGAAATTCGCATAGAAGCCAACCCTAATATGCAAGTGCAATACGATGGTGAGCCAACGGATTTGCAAACTCCCCTTACTATTCGCTGTTTACCTCAAGCAACCCGCTTTATCGTATCTCAGGAATGCTTGAAGCATTTCAGCCCAGAAGATAGCCAGCTTACGTAATGATATCTATCTACTGAATATATTGAAGATTTATCAACACGTTTTGGCTCCTAAGCCAAAATCCAACGTAACCAGCCAGGCCATCCACTAAAGCAGCGGATGGCCTGTTTTGCTAATAGCTTAATTGCTTAATGGCAACCCACTAAGAAATGGTTGAACAATTACCATACCTAAGCTTGGTTGCCATTACCTTTTGGATGACTTGGCAACATCTTTACCACTGTCATTTTGATTGGCTTCATTTTCGGCAAGTGCTTTTGCATCTTCAGCAGCAAGTTCAGCATCAAGAATTGCCTGAGCAAGTTCAAGGGTATCGGTACGCTGCGGATCAAAGCCTTTAGCACGCATCATTTCTAAATTCTTCTTGGCAGTCCATTCACGGAAGTTTTTGGTGTAGCGCATCTGAATGAGTTCCAAAACAATAGCGAATACCATTGCAAAGTAAACCATGAGTTTTTCGCCATGCATTCCTAGCACTTCAATACCAGAATTGATATGGACACTATCCAGAACTAACAACACACCGATAGTAACAATAAATACCAACGCTAAGATCTTCATTTCAGTATGAGCATTAATGAAGTCTGAAATGCTGTCGATAAAGATGATCATGATGAAAATGGCAACCATTACGGCAATGATCATAATTATGAGATGCTCTGCTAAGCCAACTGCAGTAATTACAGAGTCGATAGAGAAAACCAGGTCCATTACCATGATAGTAGCAACCGCCGCAGGAAGCGTAAGTCCGCGACGAGATTCAGTTGAATCACCTTGGTCTTCTTTTTCTTCAACCAAACCTAAAACATCACGAACCTCAACAAAACCCTTATAGATAAGATAAATACCACCAAAAAGCAGAACCAAGTCTCTGATAGAAAAACCTAATTCACGCTCACCAATATACACTCCGGGAATTGTGAAAAGCGGATCGGTCATATGAACTAAGAAAGAAGCAAAGCTTAAAAATACGACACGCATTACTAGCGCGCCAAGCAAACCCAAGCGACGACCAATATGCTGTTTTTCTGCAGGCAGTCGGTCGGTGGTAATAGAAATAAATACAAGATTATCGACACCCAGCACAATTTCTAAGAAAAGAAGCGTTACTAAGCTAATCCACGCTTCTGGTGTTGCGAATATCGAAAGATCCATCGAAAGTTGCCCTTTCCATTTTATTTACCAACAAAAAGACTCACGGCAAAAAGGGCATTAGCCCCTTCCACCGTGAGTCTTGTCGATTAAGACACGCCAGGCTTTTTTTAGGCCATGATGTTGACGCATCACATGTTTCAAATGTCAACTACTCCCTCACCGAGTGCAAACATAATACCATGAACAATGACTATGCAATCTCATAAGTTTGACGATTATCAATTCCCCACATAGTTGTTGTGCGAGGCGTGATGCTAACTTGTGAGTCAGCTTGCTCGTCCAAAAGAACCACGTCCATGGTATACGTACCAAAATTCATACCATTAAAGGTAGTACGCTGACCTACTACAATTTGGTTTTCCTTAACAGGCTCTGGGTCATTTGAAGGGTCCGCATCGGCAAGTAAAGCGACCACATCGCCTTCATACAGCAAAACCTTACACTCTTGACCAGTAAATTGACCACTCGTAGATATAACCGAAACATTAAGATAACCTGCAATTGAAGGCGCAATCAAAATAACGCAAGCAGCAATACCTACAATAATGGCAATGATCTGCTTAAGGCGCTTTTTGTGGGATTTAGGAGTCTTTTCGGCTATAGCTGGCTCATTGGGTTTATCGGCTTCGTCGGTTATCTCTGTTTTATCAACTTTTTCTACTTTATCAGGCTCATCCGCCTTTATTTCCTGTGTCTGCTCTTGAGCATCAAGCGGAGTTTGTTCTTTATCGGACACAGCAATCCCCTTCTTTTTGTGTGCAATGGAGCATATTGTAGCAAAGAAGACCATACAAATTTCAAACGTAGCAAAATTCCCTCTTGCGCAAATTACTCAAACC
>OGYW01001314.1_pt1 | contig 22253 bp, 12 predicted proteins | sample 1576621 | NCBI WGS metagenome assembly OGYW01 (sample SAMEA3541528, study PRJEB24748) | human gut metagenome | biome: human gut; feature: human-associated habitat; material: faeces | place: China | collected 2012 | reverse complement strand
CTACAAACGCATGAACGTATCCTTCAATGTGAAGAAAGACAGCGAAGATGCAGTACGTTACATCACCGTTATCTGTCCGATAAAGAACAGCGCAGACGCCCCCAAATTGTCTGCCAAGTTCAAAAACAAGACATTCAATGAAAACGGACTGGAAGTAGAGGTGAAAGTAAACGGCAAGAAACAGTCTTTAAATTACAAATTATAATATAAAAGCAACATGACGAAAGGGAGTGCCCAAAAATGAAAAGCAAAGCGATAGCGATTTTAGTTTTTGAGCAGTCCCTTTCTTCATAATGAAAAGCGATACATCCCGGTTATGAAAAACAATCTTTCCAATGTACTTCTTCCGTTAGCCACATTAAGCCTCGCTTCCTGTGCCGGCCAGCAAAAAGAAGAACCCAAGCGTCCGAACATAATTTTCATGATGACGGACGACCATACCACACAAGCCATGTCCTGCTATGGCGGCAATCTCCTGCAAACTCCCAACATGGATCGTATAGCCAACGAAGGTATCCGTATGGATAACTGCTACGCGGTCAATGCCCTTTCCGGCCCGTCACGCGCCTGCGTCCTTACCGGTAAGTTCAGCCACGAAAACGGCTTTACGGATAATGCAAGCACCTTCAACGGCGACCAGCAGACATTTCCGAAACTGCTCCAGCAAGCCGGCTACCAGACGGCTATGATCGGCAAATGGCACCTTATCAGCGAACCGCAGGGCTTCGACCACTGGAGTATCCTGAGCGGCCAGCACGAACAGGGCGATTATTACGACCCCGATTTCTGGGAAGACGGCAAACATATCGTAGAGAAAGGCTATGCCACGGACATCATCACAGACAAGGCCATCAAATTCCTCGAAGGCAGGGACAAGAACAAACCGTTCTGCATGATGTATCATCAGAAAGCGCCTCACCGCAACTGGATGCCGGCTCCGCGCCACTTGGGCATCTTCAACAATACCACATTCCCGGAACCCGCCAGCCTGTTCGACGACTACGAGGGACGCGGCAGAGCAGCCCGCGAACAGGACATGTCCATCGAACATACCCTGACCAACGACTGGGATTTGAAGTTGCTGACTCGTGAAGAAATGCTGAAGGATACCACCAACCGCCTTTACAGCGTGTACAAGCGCATGCCTGCCGCCGTACAGGACAAATGGGACTCCGTATATGCGCAGCGCATTGCCGAATACCGCAAGGGCGACCTGAAAGGTAAGGCGTTAATCAGTTGGAAATACCAGCAATACATGCGCGACTACCTGGCTACCGTACTGTCTGTGGACGAAAATATCGGCCGCCTTCTGAACTATCTTGAAAAGACCGGAGAGCTGGACAATACAATCATCGTCTACACTTCCGACCAGGGCTTCTTCCTCGGCGAACACGGCTGGTTCGACAAGCGCTTCATGTACGAGGAATGCCAGCGCATGCCGCTTATCATCCGCTACCCCAAAGCTATCAAGGCGGGAAGCACAAGCAATGCAATCTGCATGAATGTGGACTTCGCTCCCACCTTCCTCGACTTTGCCGGTGTGGAAATCCCGTCGGACATTCAGGGAACTTCCTTGAAACCGGTGTTGGAGAACGAAGGCAAGACACCCGCCGACTGGCGCAAGGCTGCCTACTACCACTATTATGAATACCCTGCCGAGCATTCGGTAAAACGTCATTACGGCATCCGTACACAGGACTTCAAACTGATTCATTTCTACAACGACATCGACGAATGGGAAATGTACGACCTGAAAGCCGACCCGCGCGAAATGAACAACGTGTTCGGCAAGCCTGAATACGCCGAAAAGCAGAAAGAGCTGATGCAACTGCTGCAGGAGACTCAAAAACAGTATAAAGACAACGACCCCGACGAAAAAGTAAACGAGCTTTTCAAGGGCGACAGAAGATTAATGAAAAACAGATAAAACCATTAAATTTATTATCATGGATAGAAGAAGTTTTTTAAAAAACACAGGCTGGTCTTTTCTCGGACTGGCAGCTTCGGGAAGCCTGCTCGGCTCTTGCGTGGCAGGAAGCAAAGAAGCAAAGAAGATTATGCCGTCGGCAAGCAACCTGAAAGTATTCTGGGGCGACTTGCACAACCACTGCAACCTCACTTACGGACACGGCGATATGCGCGATGCTTTCGAGGCGGCCAAAGGCCAGTTGGACTTTGTCAGCGTAACGCCCCATGCCATGTGGCCGGACATTCCGGGTGCAAACGACCCTCGTCTGAAATGGGTAATCGACTACCATACCGGAGCTTTCAAGCGGCTGCGCGAAGGCGGCTATGAGAAGTACGTAAAGATGAGCAACGAATACAACAAGGAAGGCGAATTCCTTACCTTCATCGGATACGAGGCCCACAGCATGGAGCACGGCGACCACGTGGCGTTGAACTACGACCTAGATGCGCCGCTCGTGGAATGTACCTCTATCGAAGACTGGAAAGAGAAAGCCAAAGGACATAAAGTATTCGTCACCCCGCACCACATGGGCTATCAGGGCGGTTATCGCGGTTACAACTGGAAATGCTTCACCGAAGGAGACATCACTCCGTTCGTCGAGATGTATTCCCGTCACGGCCTGGCGGAAAGCGACCAGGGCGACTACCCGTACCTGCACGATATGGGTCCCCGCCAATGGGAAGGAACCATCCAGTATGGTCTGGAACAAGGACATAAATTCGGTATCATGGCTTCCACCGACCAGCACTCCGGCTATCCGGGCAGCTACGGCGACGGCCGCATCGGTGTCCTGGCTCCGTCACTGACCCGCGACGCCATCTGGGAAGCTCTCCGCACCCGCCACGTATGTGCCGCCACCGGTGATAAAATCATCATCGACTTCCGCCTCAACGACGCTTTCATGGGCGATGTAGTCCGTGGCAACAGCCGCCGCATCTACCTGAATGTAACCGGCGAAAGCTGCATTGATTATGTAGACGTTGTCAAGAACGGCCAGATACTGGCACGCATGAACGGCCCGTTGACTCCGGTTGCACCGGAAGGCGATACCGTCCGCTGCAAAGTAAAAGTGGATTTCGGCTGGAATCGCGAAGAACGCTATGTGCACTGGCAAGGTAAGCTGTCTGTCAACAAGGGCCGTATCGTAAACGTTACCCCCTGCTTCCGCGGCGCTGCCTTCACCTCTCCTCAGGAGGGCGAAACCGAATTCAAGACACATGTCAACCGCATCCTCTCCGTAGGCGAGAAGGAAACGGAACTGGACTTGTACAGCAGCAAGAACCCGAATACCACCACCGCAGCCATGCAGGCGGTAATCCTCGACCTGGAGATGCCGAAAGACGGCGTGCTCACCGCAGACTTCAACGGCAAGAAGTTCGAACACACACTGGGCGAACTGCTCGAAGGTTCACGTTCGCACTTCATGATAGGCTGGTTGAGCGAAGCCATTCTCTTTAACCGCGCCATGCCCGAAAGCTGCTTCACCGTAGAGCACTACATGGAAGACAAAGAGCCGCAGCGCGACACCGATTATTATTATGTACGCGTGCGCCAGCGCGACGGACAATGGGCATGGAGTTCTCCTATATGGGCTGAAAGAGTTTGACAATCATGAAAAAATACGCTATAGGAATTGACCTTGGCGGTACTTCCGTGAAATACGCCCTTATCGACAATGAAGGCGTATTTCACTTTCAAGGGAAGCTGCCGTCGAAAGCCGATGTATCTGCGGAAGCGGTAATCGGCCAGTTGGTAACCGCCTGCAAAGAGGCAATGGCTTCGGCCCTGCAACTCGGAGTGGCGGTGGAAGGAATAGGTATAGGCACTCCCGGCATTGTGGACGAAACCAACCGCATTGTGCTGGGCGGAGCCGAGAATATCAAAGGCTGGGAGAATCTGAATCTTGCCGACCGCATCGAAGCGGAAACGGGGCTGCCCGTGCAGATGGGCAACGATGCCAACCTGATGGGACTGGGAGAAACGATGTACGGAGCCGGACAAGGCGCACAGAATGTGGTGTTCCTGACCGTAGGAACCGGCATCGGCGGCGCGGTGGTCATCGGCGGCAAGCTGTTCAACGGCTTTGCCAACCGCGGCACCGAACTAGGCCATGTGCCCCTCATCGCCAACGGCGAACCCTGCGCATGCGGCTCTGTGGGCTGTCTGGAACATTACGCCTCCACTTCCGCACTGGTGCGCCGTTTCAGTAAGCGTGCCGCAGAAGCGGGCATCTCGTTTCCGGGCGAAGAAATCAACGGAGAGCTTATCGTACGCCTCTACAAAGAAGGAGACAAGCTGGCAACGGAGTGCCTGGACGAGCATTGCGATTTCCTGGGACACGGCATCGCCGGATTCATCAACATCTTCAGCCCGCAACGCATCGTAATAGGCGGCGGACTGTCCGAAGCCGGCGACTTCTATATCCGGAAAGTCAGCGAGCAGGCACACCGCTATGCCATAGCCGACTGTGCCGTGAACACTCAAATCATGGCTGCATCTTTAGGTAACAAGGCAGGAAGTATCGGCGCCGCGTCACTGGTCTTCTCACTAAACACGAAATAGTATGAAAAAGAATTTTGGAATGCTGGCGCTGATTATGGCGTTCTGGTTCACCATATCGTTTATCACCAATATCCTGGGACCGCTCATTCCGGACATTATCCATAACTTTAACCTGAGCGACCTGGCGATGGCGGGCTTCATCCCGACTTCTTTCTTCATCGCCTATGCCATCATGTCGGTTCCCGCCGGACTGATGATCGACCGTTTCGGCGAGAAACCGGTGCTGTTTCTGGGCTTCCTGATGCCGTTCATCGGCACTACGCTGTTTGCCTGCCTACACACCTACCCCATGCTGCTTGCCTCATCGTTCATCATCGGCTTGGGCATGGCTATGCTGCAAACGGTGCTAAACCCGTTGCAACGCGTTGTAGGCGGCGAAGAAAACTATGCTTTCGTGGCGGAAGTGGCCCAATTCGTATTCGGCATCGCTTCGTTCCTGAGTCCGCTGGTATATACGTACCTCATTCACGAACTCAATCCGGACATATACACGGAAGGCAGGAACTTCTTCATCGACCTGCTGGCAGGTATCACCCCGCCCGATCTGCCCTGGGTATCGCTTTACTGGGTATTCACGCTGCTGTTGCTGGTGATGCTGGTTGCCGTAGGGCTTTCCCGTTTCCCGAAAATCGAGTTGAAGGAAGATGAGAAAGGCGGTTCGAAAGACTCCTACCTGGCGCTGTTCAGGCAGAAATACGTATGGCTGTTCTTCCTCGGCATCTTCTGTTATGTAAGTACGGAACAGGGAACTTCCATCTTTATGAGTACGTTCCTCGAACAGTATCACGGAGTGAACCCGCAGGTGGAAGGTGCAAAGGCCGTAAGTTACTTCTGGGGACTGATGACTGCCGGCTGCCTCGTAGGCATGGTGCTGTTGAAGCTCATTGACAGCAAACGGCTGCTCCAGCTATCGGGCGGACTCACCGTCATCCTACTGCTCACCGCACTCTTCGGGAGCAAGGAAGCATCCATCATTGCCTTTCCTGCCATCGGTTTCAGCATTTCCATGATGTACTCCATCGTGTTCTCGCTGGCGCTGAATTCGGCATCGCAACACCACGGTTCGTTTGCCGGCATCCTGTGTTCGGCAATCGTGGGCGGAGCAGGCGGCCCGATGATTATCAGCATGCTTGCCGATGCCACTTCGCTGCGTACCGGAATGCTGATTATCCTCGTGTTTGTAGGCTACATCACATTCATCGGTTTCTGGGCGCACCCGCTGATTAACAACAAGACGGTAAGCCTGAAAGAGCTTTTCAGGAAGTAAAAGACAAGAACGGCACACAATAAAAAAGAGACCGCAACGGCTTGCTGCCGCATGCGGTCTCTTTACTTTACACAACCCTTTTTATATCTAAAATCTACATAACTGGTTCACTACTTTCCTTCCGCAGCATCCGGCCGGGTATTTATGGTACAGATGCTCACCCGGTTCCAGTCCGGTTCTTCAAACATATAACCCACTCCCTGACCTTCGGCAACAATCCGGTCTTTGGCGATTCTATATCTATTGACCAGCATATTGCGCACGGCTTCGGCACGCTGGCGGGCGATGCGTTCGTTCACCTCCGCACTGCCTTCGGGAGAGGCATACCCTTTGATAACGACTCCCGCTTCCTTATGATTTCTCAGATAAGTGGCGATGCGCTCCACATTGGGCAACTGTGAATTATCGATGCTGATTCTGCCCTGACGGAACGTAATCACCGACTCCAGCAGCTTCTTGCTGTTGTCGATAGTATCCTTCACCACTTCCGGTTTCCGGTTCCGGCAAGCTGCCAGTTCACTTTCCAAATCGGAAACTTTCCGGTTGGCATCCTGCAATACTTTGGCGGTATTGTCGGCCTCGGCACGAAGACGGTTGATTTGGGCATTCAGTTGGTTGACTTCCGCCTGGTCGTAAGGCCTTACTTCGGTGAAGTGATGGCTACCGTTGCTGCATCCGAAATGATAAGTCAGCCCGGCGCTGATTTCCCAGGCTGCACGGTTGGCATGGAAACGCACGGCTTCCGTACCCATAGCGTTCATATCATACACCAAAGCCGGTTTCACAGCCAATGTCCATGCCTTGCTTTCTCCCAGGTTGAAGTTGAAATTCAGTCCCAGTTTGCTGGACATACTGTTACGGTCTTCGCCCATACCGGAGTTTACATAATAATGCAGCCAGCCGATACCTGCCACGGCCTCAACCTCAAACAGACGGGGAGCACCGTTATACCCCGCAAACAGATTACCTAAGTTGACCAGCCCCAGCAGACTGACGTTTGACGCGTCAAAAGCCGTTTTGCTGCCCGTAGTGTTAAAGCTGCCCATAGCCTCCAGGCTCAGGCCGAAGGCAGGTGTCAGATACTTATCCACATGCACGCCCACTACCGGACGCATGTTCTTAAAGAACGAGTGATGCGTCAGCGGAGTCGTTCCCCCCGCATTGACACCTATCGCCCAGTTGTCGGCAAACTTGTTTCCGGTCAGCGCCGTTTGTCCGTCAGCATAGCCAACCGCAACACTCAACAATAATAAACTCGCTAAAATCTTCTTCATACAATTTTTCTGTTTTAAGTTAGTACATAAATTTATAATAAATAGATGTTGAAAGCCTGTTTACAGAGCTTCCCAGTACTTCATATTGGTAATTCTTTCCAGCAGCACTTTTCTGTCGCCCTCGCGTACACTGTTGCCAGCCGCAACCGGGATGATGCTTGCCCGTTTGCCTATACCGTGCCATTTCAGCATAGCTGCCGGAACGCCGCGTTCGAGCAATGCCTCATACACTCTTTTGGCACGGCGGTTGGAAAGGTCCGTATTATAAGCGCTGCTTCCCCTTGCATCGGTGTAGCCGGTAATCAGGAAGCGGGCGTCGGGATAGCTTTTCAGAAGCCCGGCCAGCCTGTCGAGCGTTTTTTCCGAAGCAGCCGTGAGCACATCCTTGTCAAACTCGAAGTAGATATTATCCAGCAGGTCGCACGCCATTGCTTCGACAGAGCCGGCTGTATCCGCCTGCTTCTCTACAATCCGCTCAACAATCTTTTCCACCTCAACAGGTTTCTCTATCTCCACATACTTCACTACCGGAGCCTGCTTTTTGCTCTTTCCGCCAATGCGCCAGATGACGCGGGCAGACACCTGCACAAAGTGAGGAAGATTCTTCTGCACCGGCAGGAGATATTCACCTTGCAGGCCAAGCCCGAAGGAATTGCTTAACCACGCATTTACACCTGCACCGAACGAAAGCGGAACAAAAGAGTTCTTATCCGATGAGCGCCCGTCGGGATTCCACACATCGGACGATTCCCAGTGCGCCTCTCCCGTGGGGTCGTCCACGAAATTGCCGCCATAGGCAGACGCGAAATTCTTATGCAGGTAGTTCACCCCCACTCTGAGGTAGGGTTCCACCCATTGGGACTCAAACAAGGGGGTAAAGCGGAACTGCATGCCCAGACCGCCCATATACAGCAGGTCGTGTTTCCGGTCATTGCCCGCAATCCGGTTCTTGTTTTTCGCCACGCCTACCGTACCTTGCAAATCCAGATAAAACCACCGGTTCAGTTCCCGTGCCACATACAGGTTTGCTCCTCCCATCAGGTGGTTGGCCTTCAGGTTGTACATATAATTATCCGGAGTACTCTGGAAACCGGTGACAGACACGCGGCTCCAGTTTATCAACGAACCGCCTGCACCTATTTCCCATGCTTTCTTGTCCTGGCCTCTTCCCGTCAGAGGAACTGACAGGAAGAAGAGGGAGACAAGATATAGTATTGTTTTTTTCTTCATATTCATATGTATTTATCTACCGTAAATCAATCAATCCATCCAGTCTGCCGGACACTCTTTTATCTCCAAAGGTATGCGCTTGGTTCTGTCGGCAAAGTCAACCAGGAAATACTGCTCACCTTCTTTCAGCAGGTAGTAAGCAAATCTGCTGCGATATTCGTAAGTCGCACTATATGTTATCTGATTGGTTCCTTTAGTTCTACTCCGAATATCCAGACCTATCCAATTACCCGGATAAGCGCTTGTCAGCATAAAGTGTTTGCCACCTTCCGAAAGCGGTACAGTACCGGTGTGCACAGTGCCTCCCGTTCCGTTAACAAACGTACGCATTTGGATGAATACAGCACGATTTTTTGCCAAATCTGAAGCAGGCAGCTTGCCTTCCGGAAATTTCCAGATACCGGTATCCGGGTCTTTCGTAAACCTATCTTGCCCTGACGGATAAGCATATGTTTTATAGAAATCAGGCAACTGGTCTGTATCGATTTCACCCCATAAAGTGGTTACTCCCTGTTTGATTTCCAAAAAGACAGCTCCTTCCTTGAAGCCCGGCGTCGGATATATTTCCGGAATATGAATCTTATCCTGCAAATATACGGTCTGGCCGTAATCATTATAAGAACCGCTGCCGTCACCGAAGTAAAGACCTGCGTAAAAATCGTTCCCATCCCATTCATCCGATAATAACCGCTGAACCGTATCATTCTTTGCCACATTAGCTTTCTCCGTAGGAGTCAACACTAAAGGACGCCGTATATCGATATATGTAGAGCCATAAGTATAAGTGCTATTCTTGCTTTTATCCAAATTTTCCTCATTTACAGGTTGATTTATATCTTTAATTTTAGCAGCTCTCATCATAGAAGAGTTGAGACTATTTGGATAATCGCTCCACTCTCCGTCTATCTGGCGTTCATATTTAAAAGATACATATGCATATCTGGTAGCATTTATATCAGACGAGGCGTTGCTCAAATATACCATACTCACCGTAGCCCTCACATTTATCCTATTCGGAACCAGCGTATTTTTAGCACTTGTTTCCTGCACTCCGCCAACCGTTACAGTTGCACTGCCTGTCCGGCGTGATAAAGGCTGGTTGTCCGGCAACTTATCCCATGCCACCTTGAACTGTCCGTTGTCATCCGTCGTGAAGGTTTCCGTAGCTCCTACTCCGGGCAATCCGCTTACCTGCACGCCTGCGGCTACTTTCTTTCCCGTTTTGTCATACACGGTAAAGAGCACCGAACCGTCCGTAGGAATCACATATTCCCGTAACTGGGAGTTCCAATAATCAGGAATGACATTATATTTTCCTACTTGTATTTCAATCACCGAAGACCTACCCGTCAGGAAATCCCAGAAGTCCGTCTGCTTGTTCCGGTCTGCCGGCCATTTCTGGTCGGGTTTATGAGGATTATCCACTTCACCGGATGCGATGTATTCTTTCCAAAGTTCATAGGCACTCTTTCCGTTCGCACCATTTGCGCCGTTTGTACCATCCTTACCGGCTTTACCGAAAGACGGCTTTCCGGTATCCGTACCATTGATATACCAGTTACCGTTCTCTCCAATGGCCACTTCCGGAGATTTCCCGTCGGCACCAACGGCTTTCTTACCCGTATCCGTACCGTCTACGAACCAGTTGCCGTTGCCACCAATGGTAATCGTGGGCGACACGCCGTCTTTTCCATTCGTACCCGTGGCCTTCTTACCGGTGTCCACACCATTGACAAACCAGTGGTCGTTAGCACCGATGGTTACGGTAGGCGGCACGGCATCTTTACCGTTCGCACCGTCCTTGCCCGCTTCTCCCTGCGCGGCAATGCCCGTATCCTCATTTCCAACAAACCAATGGCCGTTATCGCCGATATGCGGTGTCTGGCCGCTCTCGCCGGTAGCGCCTGTGAGGAAATACCAGAAATCCTGCACCGTATTATTGCCGGCAGGCCATTTGCTGCCGGGGTTGTGCGGATTATCCACACTGCCGTCGGCAATCATATCCTTCCACTGGTCAAAAGCGCTCTTTCCGTCTTTCCCGTCATTTCCTTTAAGATACTTGAAAAAGTCTGCAACTTCCGTCTGGTCTTTCGGCCAGTCTACCGTTCCGTCCGCTACTTTTTCTTTCCAAAACTCATAGGCCGAAAGCCCGGTATCACCTTTAGGCCCTTTGGGCATGGTGATGTCAACATCGGTACAGGCGGCCATCAACAGGCATACAACTATCCCGTACCATTGTACAAATTTAAATTTACTCATCTGTATTTCAATTGTTTAATTAGCTTATAGTTTGTATATACTGTTTATAAGATGCAAATGGCAAACGGATGTAAGTTTCGGGCAGCAAGAAGTCCTTTTATTTCGTCTGCAAAAATACATACACATTTACAACGCATCATTTCAGATAAAAGACAATTAATTTCCCTTTTCGGACAAAGTGCCCGAAAAAAGAATAAACAAGCGGTAAACATCTGTTTCACACCCATATATACTGAAACAGATGGCAGTTGTCCTTACTCTCCATGATGCCTTTCCGCTTCAATACCGAATACAAGTCCTCGCACGATTTCATGCCTATGCCGTGCAGCTTTGCCAACGCATTGAATCCGTTCTTCTTGACAAAGCGCAGAAGGTCTTCCAGCAGATAGATGTTATACTCCCTGAGCCTGCGCAGGATTCTCGGAGTTATCTCAAGCACTGCCAGAGGCGTCGACAGCATTTTCAGGTATTCAACGGGGATGCCCCGCTCCTTGAACGGTACGACAACCCTCACCGGAGTACGGTCGATGTTCCTTTTGGACAGAAGCGACCGGCAATTCCTGTATCTCACTCTAATCGCCTGAAGCTCCTGCCGTTCCTGCGCCATGGCATCCCAATCGTCCATAATCTCTTCTACCGACCTCTCATACATAGAGGCCAGTTCTTTTGCCGAAAGGCCGTATTTCTCCGCAAGTTCCTGCATGCCGTCTTTCCTTGTCAGCAGCGAGCAGAAAATATCCTGCTCCCTGGGGTCTTTTATCTGCATGGACATCTTCCTGACAAGCCGTTCAAAACTATGCATGCAGTGGTTTTTCTTCTCCATTAAATATTTCATAGTGTTACGATTGTTTTTTGATGTGGCTCTCCTCGCGCAGATGGGTCGGGGTTGTGCCGAACTGTTTCTTGCAGTAGCAGGTGAGGTGCGCGGAAGAGCTGAAACCGAACTCCCTGGCTATTTCCCGGAAAGCGATATCCGGGTTACAGATTTTCTCGTGGATAAGTTCGGCTTTCCGTTCCTGCATCCACTGATAGGGACTTTGATTGAAATAGTGCTGGAACTTCCGGTTGAAGGAGCGTTCCGAAACGCAGCACAGACTGGCAAACTCCTTGACGGTCTTTACCTTCCGGTAATTGTTCAGGATAAGGTCCTCGAACTTGCTCCCCATTCCGGAAGCGCCGGCAAAAAAGCCAGCCAGTTCGTTTTTGGCATAAAAGCCGCGCAGTATCAGAATGATTTCCTGCTGTTTAAGAATATGCATGTGCCTGCACAGCAGTCCCGTTTCCAGATAGAACAGCACCTGCCTCAAGGCATGAAGCAGCGGCTTACGGATGGGCAGGGTGTGGTCGTTGGTGACAATAGGTTTCTCATGAGAAATGGAATCGAAATACATCTTGTCGCACACCGTTATTTCCTTGTTCCAGAACAGCAGGAGGCATTCTGCCGGGGTGATGCCCGTCAAGCGGTTCTCTGCCCGCTGAGGTATGAGCACCATCCTGTTGGCATGCACGGAGATGGTATGCTCCCTGCCCAGCCCTACCTGCACCTCTCCTTTGAGCACGAACAGTACACAGAAGCAACCGTCATTATCAATCCGGCCTTCTTCGTGTGCAGTTAATTCGTACCGTGAAAATCCGCTTTCATACCTCAGTTGATAATTGAAGCAGGAACGATGCTCTGACAAATAAAATAATCTCATGATAGCTCTTTAATTTATACGCCATAATAACGCATCGCTTTTTTAGATTGTTTTTCACAAAAAAGACATTTATTTATAAATTTAAGACTATCCGTAAGGTTTCGCAGGGTTTTATAAGTATTTGAAAGGTGTATTGATTCCGCTCATTAGCAGCAAGATGGCTGCCAATAAAGTCAAAGCAAAAGATTATCCCGTTCCACCGTGGAGAAATTTTCATTCCACCGCGGTGGAATAAAAACTACTCCACGGCAGAACAAAACTTTCTCCACGGTGGAACGGATTGGTTCTTGCATGCTTTCTGCCTGATACTTATAGAGGAAACACTCGAAGATGCGCTTTGGAGGGAAAGATAATGGCTGTATTTATTATCCCCATAAATAGGGATTGTTCCATTGTGGAATACTTTGTATCTTTGCCACAAAACTAAACGGATGAAACAAGGGTACCTGAAAATAATGAGATGGTTTCTGCCTGTGCTATTTATATCGTACATGGCAGGTATCACACTCTTTACTCACTCGCATGTAGTGAATGGGGTGACCATTGTCCATTCGCACCCGTTTAAGAAAGACTCTCCCCATAGTCATACCACAGTCGAATTTCAATTGATTCATTTGCTGAGCCACGTGGCGACTACCGGAGCCGGCATCTTTTTTCTCTCTTTTCAGTTTATTGCTTATCTGCTCTATACCCTTTCGTGGCGTCCGGATAGGGCAGGATACTGTTCGTCCGTCGTGGGCGTGGTATCTTTGCGGGCACCTCCTGCCGGAAGATAAAACCTCTCTCTCACTGCATTATTTAGAAAAATTTATTTAGTAATTCTACTATCCAAAAATGAAAATGAAGAAATATATATTTTTCCTCGTTGGCCTGTGCTGTGCCCTGTTGCCTGCTATGGCCGACCAACCGGAGCTGCTGGAACTGAAAGCGTCTGATGCCAATATTATCGGTCATGTACTCGATAAAAAAACGGGTGAACACCTCTCTTATATAACAATCGCCCTGAAAGGAACTACCATTGGTACGGTGACGGATGTCACCGGACACTATTTCCTGAAAAACCTTCCCGAAGGGAATTTTGTGCTCGAAGCCAGTTCGGTGGGGTATAAAACCATCAGTCGCAATGTCAGTCTCAGGAAAGGAAAGACACTTGAAGAAAATTTTGAGTTGGAAGAAGATGCCGTGGCGCTTGACGGAGTGGTGGTGTCGGCCAATCGCAGCGTGACCAAACGGCGCCTGGCACCTACATTGGTCAATGTGGTAGATATGAAGATGTTTGAGAATACAAACTCTCCTACACTTTCGCAGGGGCTTAACTTCCAGCCCGGCGTCCGGGTCGAAACGAACTGTCAGAATTGCGGTTTCCAGCAGGTGCGCATCAACGGACTGGACGGTCCGTATACACAGATTCTTATCGATTCGCGTCCCATCTTCAGTGCCCTTTCCGGTGTTTACGGGTTGGAGCAGATTCCTGCCAATATGATCGAGCGCGTAGAGGTGATGCGAGGCGGAGGTTCTGCCCTGTTCGGTTCGTCCGCCATTGCCGGAACCATTAATATCATCACCAAGGAGCCACTGCGCAATTCGGGGCAGTTGGCACATACCCTTACTTCTATCGGCGGCAGCTCGTCTTTCGATAATAATACTTCGCTGAATGCATCGCTGGTGACCGATAATCATCGGGCGGGACTCTATGTGTTCGGGCAGAACCGTCATCGGGATGCGTACGATCATGATGGAGACGGTTATTCCGAAATGCCGAAACTTAAAAACCAGACAGTCGGCTTCCGTTCGTTCCTCAAGACAAGCACTTATTCTAAGTTGACATTCGAGTATCATCACTTACAGGAGTTCCGTCGTGGCGGAAACCTGCTGAACCGTCCGCCTCACGAGGCTGACATTGCCGAGCAGATTCAGCACTCTATCAACGGCGGCGGCTTGAAATTCGATTATTTTGCTCCGAATGAAAAACACCGTCTGACCGTTTATACCTCGGCACAGCATACGGACCGCGACAGTTATTATGGCAGCAAAAAAGACCAGAACGCCTATGGAAAGACAACGGACCTGACCTTTATCGGCGGTTCTCAATATGTGTACAGTTTCGGTAAATGCCTTTTCATGCCTGCCGACCTGACTGCGGGATTGGAGTATAACCGGGATAACCTGAAGGACGATATGTGGGGATACAACCGTTATACGAAGCAGACGGTAAATATCGGTAGTGCTTTTTTGCAGAATGAATGGAAAAACGAAAAATGGAGCATTCTGTTGGGCGGACGTCTGGATAAGCACAATCTAATCAACCATGTTATCTTTAGCCCTCGTGCCAATCTCCGTTTCAATCCTTCCGAGGACATTAATCTTCGCTTGAGTTATTCGTCGGGCTTCCGTGCCCCGCAGGCTTTCGACGAAGACCTGCATATTGAGAATGTAGGCGGAACGGTGTCGATGATTGAGCGTGCCAAGAATCTGAAAGAGGAAAAATCTCAGAGTTTCAGCGCCTCAGCCGATATGTATCACCGTTTCGGTGCTTTTCAGGTGAACTTCCTGGTTGAAGGTTTTTATACCAGACTGTCGGATGTATTTGTACTCGAGAACATCGGAGAGCGGGACGGCATTCTTATCAAAGAGCGGCGTAACGGTTCGGGTGCCAAAGTATTGGGACTATCGATGGAGGGAAAAATGGCTTATCTCTCTTTGTTCCAGTTACAGGCAGGAGTCACCTTGCAACAGAGCCGTTATGACGAACCGGAAAAGTGGAGCGAAACGGCACCGGCCGAGAAGAAGATTTTCCGTACACCGAATACCTATGGATACTTTACGGCAACGTATACGCCGATCAAGCCTCTCTCATTATCCCTGTCGGGCACGTACACCGGCTCGATGCTGGTGCAGCACATGGCCGGTTATATTGACAAGGATGTGGCGGTGAATACACGCGATTTCTTCGATATGGGAGTCAAGGTGGCCTATGATTTCAAACTTTATAAGTCGGTGGACCTGCAATTGAGTGCAGGTGTGCAGAATGTGTTCAATGCTTATCAGAACGATTTCGATCAGGGAGTGGAGCGTGACTCCGGATATATTTACGGTCCGGCTGCTCCGCGAAGCTATTTCGCCGGAATAAAGATCAGCTATTAACTCCATTACATTTGAATGGAAACCGATCTGCTGTTCGGTCGAAATGAAAAAGAGCGTAATGAACGGCGTTTACGCCTGCTCATTACGCTCCGAAGTTATAAAATACTATTTACTGGTTTGAGGATATTGGTTGGGAAATGAATTTAGTTATGGTCATTCTTAGTTCCGTAACCATGGATATACCAATCGGCTATGCTTAACTTTCCGTCATTATCCAATGTTACGTAGATGCGGGCATCACCACCCCAACTGGCACTATATTCATCCATAAACTCTTCAGTCGTTGTCTTTTCCGAATCACTAGCATCCAGAACAACAGTTACGGCTCCTACTGTAGGAGTTGCTTCCGGATCAAAAGTTTCAAAGAAAGAAAGGGTCTTTACAAAATCATCAATATCACCTGGTTGTGCTTCACCAGCCCATTTTACCATATATACCCGTTTTGTATTGTTACCTTTCGTTACCTTCAAGTCAGCAGTATACATTCCTTCATCAGTCGTTCCGGTTCCTTCAAGACTCAAAGTAAGTGCACCGTTACCTGTCCAGTCTGTTGTTGACGGAACTTCCTCTACTGCTTTAGTCTTGATACCGCTACTACCCTTACCTGCCTTGTCTACCAAGTCAATTATCTCACTCAACTTACCATCCTTATCAACAGTTACAGCACGTAAATAATAGGTAGAACCCGGAGAAGTAATATACAGACCGCCATTATTGTCTTCAGTCTTCAGCTTAGGCAAATCTGCCGTAGCATACTCATGCCAATGCACGTTTCTTGAATCTTCGTCTGCCATTATTGTTTTAAGGTCCAGAGAACCCGGTCCTGTACCCATATCCCACAATACGCGGACAAACTCTACTTTGTCATTGACACTGATATCCACAAGCAGTTTTTCCGGTGTAACCTGGTCGGGGAAAGTTACAGATGTAATCTCTCCGGTTCCATCGTAAACGGGAGTTCCCGTTGTAACGGACTTATAAACAACCTTGCCGATTTTTCCTTCTTTATCGATAGGAATAGCATATACGATGTATGAAGTATTCGGCACCATATCCTTGCTGGCAAACTCTTTGGAGAACGCTCCGGTATAAGCCAAAGGAACTTCGGCACCCAAGCGGACGATGCTGGCGCAGATTTCCTCCTCAGTCATGTTATCAAAGGATTACCGCCACTTGCAATCAAGCCTGCACTCGATTGTCCCACATGTATCCTGCTACAATTGGCATCTGCCGTAAAGGTAGCCTCAAAGCTTCTCATCTTTATCTTGTCTTTAGGAACATCGATGGATACCACTACCTGTCCGGTGATTTCCGGTTCGGGAATGGTAATCTCCTGTGTATAGACTTTGGAATTGCCTTCGGCATCCAGCGCATACACGGCGATAATCATTTTGATTTCGTCCACTTCCAGCGATCTCAGGATGATACCCTTGCTCTCGCTGATGTCTTTGTCTTTCAAGGCATATCTTGACAAAGTCCTCTCTGTGAAAGTGGCACTGACATCCGACCAGTTATAAGGCTGCATCGGATAGCTTTCGTCAGGATTCAAAGAAGTCTCGGCATTTTCAATAAAGGTAGCCTCCTTATAAATCTCTACGTATTCCTCCGCTCCGGTTTCGAGGTTTGTCCCCATATAGCCTTTCGGAGTCGCCCCGATTACATACTTGGCACATTTGGCGCTCTTCTTCACCACTACATCCATAGAGAAAGCGGAAAGGTTCTTGACTTCAAACTCCACCAGCTCGGTCATGACGTCCTCGCTCTTGAATGTGAATTCCTTTGAAACCTCCTTGCTCTTGCCCGTTTCATTCTCGGCATAAGCAGTCAGCGTATAAGTCACATCCATATCAATGGGAATTTCCAGCTTAGCTTCTTCCTTACCGGTAACAGCTGTATACGCGGCAGCGCTCTGCCCCTTGGGTTCGCATTTCCAATACCACTTTTCCGTTTCTTCGGAAGGTGTAACGGTTACTACAGCCTTGGCGTTGTCGGCGCTAAGGGCGGGTTCACTCACTGCGATGGTCGGTAAAGCAGGTTTGCCGGGTGTCGGATCGTCTTTGTCGTCCGAGCAACTTGCCCATACGCAAGCAGCCATTGCCAGTATGGGAAGCATCGTCTTAAAAATGTTTTTCATACATCATTAAATAATTAATTAATAAATAAAGAGAAATAATACAGTCGAAAACAGGGGGATAATAAGGGAAAAAAACAAAAGAGAGAAAGGGGTTATCACACTGTTATCTTTTTGCAAAATTATAAATAATTTATAAAAACAACATAGAATATATATTTTTTTTCAGAACTTTCTTTATATTTGTTGCAAATTTATCCAAAGAAAGTTTTAAACAGAGGGCTTTTTGTAAATAAAAAATTAACATTATTACAGCATCATTAAAAACAGAAAAGCTACAAGGAACCCCGATGTTATCCTTTAATTGGACTAATATTACAGAAAAACGAAAGCAAACAAAACTGTAAAAAAAATAAAAGGACGGCAATATACACCTGGAAAATGTCTCTTTCCGCTCCAAACTAAAAAACAGAAACATTAAGTATTAATCAAACCATTAAAAGAACAAAAATGAGAAAAGCAATTCTCTTGTTTGTGCTTTTAACACTGTTCGGAATCCCGTACCTGCTGGCACAGGGAGGATTCCGGATAACAGGACAAATCTTATCGGCGGAAGACAACCTCCCGGTAATCGGAGTATCTGTAGTTGAAAAAGGCACAGCAAACGGTGTAATTACCGATATTGACGGTAATTACAGTATCACGGTAAGCAAGTCTCCCGCCACCTTGCAGTATTCGTACGTAGGTATGAAAACAGTGGAAAAACTGTTTACGGCGGCAACCCGTTACAATGTAATTATGGAACCGAATACCGAAATGGTAGACGAAGTGGTAGTGGTAGCCTACGGCGTACGCAAGAAAGGAACCATAGCAGGTTCCGTATCTACCGTAAAAGCGGAAAAGATGGAAAATGTACCGGCAGCCGGGTTCGACCAGGCTTTGCAGGGACAGACTCCGGGCCTGTCGGTCATCTCCAACTCGGGAGAACCCAGCAAGGCAGCCGTATTCCAAATCCGTGGTACAAACTCCATCAATTCGGGCACATCACCGCTGTTTATCCTGGACGGCGTGCCCATTGCCAGCTCAGACTTCAACGCCATCAGCCCGGGCGACATCGAATCGATTTCCGTACTGAAAGATGCTTCCTCAACCTCCATCTACGGCGCACGCGCCGCCAACGGCGTAGTGGTAATCACCACCAAACGCGGCCTCTCCATAGACAAAGCCAAGGTAACGCTACGCGCGCAATACGGCTTCTCCCAACTGGCATCCGACGGCAAATGGACCATGATGAACACCCCCGAACGCATACAGTTCGAGAAAGAAATAGGCCTGGACACCGGACAGGACTACGAACTGCTCTCACGCACCAACGTCAACTGGCTGAAAGAGATTTTCAACGACCGTGCACCGTTGCAGAACTACGAACTCTCCGTGAACCGCGCCACCGAACGACTGAACTACTACGTTTCGGGCGGATTCTACGACCAGGACGGTATTGCCCAGAACTCTTCCTTCCGCCGTTACAACATGCGTGCCAATGCCGAAGTGAAAGCCAGCAACTGGCTGAAGATAGGCACAAGCACGATGTCTGCCTACGAGGAAGTGCAACAGGCGGAAGAGGGAGACATGGCGATTTATACGCCGATAGCCGGCTCGCGCTTCATGCTCCCCTACTGGAGCCCGTACAACAAAGACGGTTCGCTGGCATCCGAGAACAACGGCACATGGACAGGCACGGGACAGAACCCCATCGAATGGATGGCAAACAACCCGGTAAGCTACAAGAAATACAAAGTACTCTCCACCGTATTCGCAGACATCACCCCGATACAGAACCTGACCGTACGCATACAGTTCGGCGCGGACTACTCGCACTCCACCACTTTCATGCAGTCGTTCCCAAGCTACGTCATCAACAACGAACAGGGTACCGCCGGACGCAACTCGGCGGATGTGCTGAAACTGAGCGAGACGGCCACCGCCAACTATCGCTGGGCACTGAACGAAGACCACTCTTTCAACTTCATGCTGGGGCAAGAGGCCATGGACTACCAGTCCAGCGGTTTCCAAGTGGTAACGAAAGGACAGTCCAACGACTTCCTTACGAACATCAGCTCCGGTACGCGCGCCTCTTCCTGGGACGACACCACCAGTGCATACTCCTACCTCTCGTTCTTCCTTCGCGGCGAATATAACTACAAGGACTTGTATTACGGCGAAATGGCCGTACGTACCGATGCCTCCTCGCGTTTCGGCAAAGACCACCGCTGGGGTATGTTCTGGTCGCTCGGCCTTATGTGGAACATCAAGAACGAACCGTTCCTGAAAGACATCGAATGGCTGACGGGAGCACAAATCGCACTCAGCACCGGTACATCGGGCAACTCGGAAATACCCTACTACGACCACCTGGCACTCGTTTCCGGCGGCCCGAAGTATAACGACGAAGCCGGTATCTACCCCAAACAGAGCGGCAACGAAGAGCTGAGCTGGGAACAGACCTGGTCCAACAACATCGGGCTGCGCCTGGGCTTCTTCAACCGCGTCAACCTCGACATCGACTTCTATCACAAGAAAACCACCGACATGCTGATGTCCGTACCCGAAAGCTATGCCATCACCGGCGAGGGCTATCGCTGGGACAATATCGGAGCGATGGTGAACCGGGGCGTGGAAGTGTCGGTCAACAGCGACATCATACGCACCAAAGATTTCACCTGGAACCTCAACGCCAACGTGTCCTACAACAAGAACAAGCTGGTGGAACTGTACAACGGCGTGCAGGAGTACGTAAACTCCACCACCGGACTGAAATTCGTTGTGGGACATCCCGTACACGAATATTTCCTGAACCGCTACGCCGGCGTGAACCCCGCCAACGGCGATGCCCTGTGGTACACCAAGGACGGCGAACTGACCACCGAATTTAACGAAGGCGACAAGGTTATGACCGGAAAGACGTTCGACGCCCCGTGGGCAGGCGGCTTCGGCACGACTTTCGCATGGAAGGGGCTTTCGCTGTCGGCACAGTTCAGTTGGATGGCCGACCGCTGGGTGATGAACAACGACCGCTTCTTTGAAGAGAGCAACGGACTGTACAGCACCTATAACCAGTCGCGCCGCCTGCTGTACGACCGCTGGAAGAAACCGGGCGACATCACCGACATCCCCCGCTACGGCGTGACGGCGCAACTGGACGACCGCTTCCTGGAGAACTCCTCGTTCCTGCGCCTCAAGAACCTGACACTGGCATACGCACTGCCGCAACCGCTGCTGAAGAAGACCAATTTCTTCACCTCGGCACGCGTATACCTGCAAGGACAGAACCTGCTGACCTTTACTGGATTCACCGGACTCGACCCCGAAATGTCGAGCAACATCTACCGGGCACAGTACCCGGCTTCGCGCCAGTTTACGCTGGGCATCGAAGTTTCATTCTAAACCTATCAAGCAAAAGAAAAATGATTAAGAAATTCAAACTATACATCATACTGATTGCCATGGCAGTGTCGTCCGCTTCCTGTCTGGACAAGATGCCGGAGGACGGGATTCCTTTCGACAAGTCACTGCAAACGGTATCCGACATAAACCTCGCGGTTATCGGTATCTATGATGCTTTCAGGAGCAATTACCTCTACTCGGGCAACCTGACACTGCTGCCCGACATACAGACCGACCTGGTATACGGAGTGAACGGCAACACCAACATCTACGGCGACATCTGGCGCTGGAAAGAAATCAAACCCACCAATACCGACATCGAAGCCGTGTACGGTGCGTTGTACGAAGTGATCAACCGCTGCAACTTCATGCTCGACCGCGCGGACGCCGTACGGAAAAAGACCACCGACGACAAGGACCTCGACAAGCTGGACCAATGTTGCGGAGAGGCTTACTTTGCCCGCGCACTTGCCTACTCGGAACTGGTGAAGCTCTTCTGCAAGGCATACGAAAGCGACGAGGATGCCGCCGGCCAGTTGGGAGTTATCCTGAGCCAACACTATCTGGGCGATGAAACCATGAGGCGCGCTTCGCTGAAAGACTCCTACCAATTTATCCTCGACGACCTCGACCGTGCGGCAGAGCTGCTGGAACTTGAGGAAGACTTCAATACCGATACGCAGGGAACACTGTACGACAGCATCTACTTCAACGAATATACGGTGCATGCCCTCCGCGCCCGCGTACTTCTCTATATGAAGCGGTGGGACGAGGCCATCAAGTATGCCACCAAAGTCATAGACAGCGGTTACTACTACCTGTCGAGCTGCACACAGGCAGCCACTTCGAGCGCAAGCTACTACAAATACATGTGGACCAACGACTTCTCCACCGAAGCCATCTGGAAAGTGGGCTTTACCATCAATTCCTACGGCGGCGCGCTGGGACAGGTATTCGCCAACTACGACTACAGCAGCGTACGTCCCGACTATGTACCGGCAGAATGGGTCATCAACCTGTACGACCTGAACGACCTGCGTGTCTCCACTTACTTCCAGAGCTTCACCACCGGATACAGCCACGGACTTACCTGGCCGCTGCTGATTAAATATTTCGGCAACGAATCGTTCGTCAATTACAACATCCTCCACGTCAGCATGCCGAAAGTGCTCCGCCTGTCGGAACAGTACCTTATCCGTGCAGAGGCGTATGTACAGCAGGAACATCCCGACTACGGCAAGGCGGGAAGCGACATATCCGTGCTCCGTACGGCACGCTATGCCTCGTACGGAGGTTCCACCGCCATGAACAAGGAAAATGCAATGGATGTCATCGA